>Ga0187874_10002555_pt1 | contig 13804 bp, 18 predicted proteins | sample June2016WEW_16_1_3_FD_132993 | JGI IMG/M metagenome (GOLD analysis project Ga0187874, IMG submission 132993) | Peatland microbial communities from SPRUCE experiment site at the Marcell Experimental Forest, Minnesota, USA - June2016WEW_16_150 | ecosystem: Environmental > Terrestrial > Soil >... | reverse complement strand
GGTTGGAAGGTAACTGTTTATGATGGAAAAAATGTGGTTCTCTCTATGGGTAGTGGAGTTTCGAGGCTTACGGGTTATATTCATGTCAACCCGTTGAAGTTCAGAACAATATTGGAGATTGTTTAGGAACTATTTGGATGCCATGAGGGCAATATTCTTAGAGGCTGAAGCTTTCTTCTCCTCTTCTGTCAGAGCTCTTATATGAGATGTTAGAGTAATGAGACCGTTGAGTTCAATGCTCATCTGCATCCCTGGAATTCTTATATTCGTGTTTTGGAAGTTGATGTCGATCTGCGAATGCTTGTCAGCTAATGCATCGATAAGTCCTTCAACTATCCTCTCAATCCCTTCAAAATTGCTTCCTGCTGATACTTTTTCTTTTTGAGCGGTCATGTTACATGAGGAGTACGGGGCTGATATTTAAGAATTATGAGACGGTTGCATGGTTTATTTGCTTCGCTTAGGAACTGCGATAGTACCATGGAGTTTGCTGTCACACCAAACTAGCAGCTTTCCATACTGTTTTCACATAGACAAAAAACTGCTTACAGTATAAGTCACTTTTAAATTGACATGAAACCTCTAAAACGTCAGCGCTTCCTTCAATCTATTGCATAGTTCGCCATTGTGCAGCCAATCCGATTTAGGACTAAGTTTTTATGTTGGGTGCCGTTAAAATGATAATATCAGAATTGTTTGTATTTGCAGCATTAACTAAGTTCTGATTGTAAAACAGAATTTGGTCCCTTACTTAGTTGATAAGGGAGGTGAATTTGAATATGTCAGAAATTTCTCGAATAGCCTACTACTTAGCTCTAATTGGAGGAATACTGCTGGTAATCTTCGGGCTGCTATCACTCATCGGATACGCTTTCACATACTTTGGACCATTTATATCATTTAGCTTTGCCTACTTCGGAATTGTTTCTATCATCTGTGGCATCATAGCAATCATTGGAGCAAAAAGCGTAACGACCATCGTTTGGGCAATTGTACTTATAATCGTTGGAATCATTGGCGGTGGACTTGGCGGATTGCTAGTTATCCTCGGAGGAATAATTGGACTCATCGCAGTAATAATTAAGAGAACATAGGTCACTCTAATACAATCGGAATTTGCTCCACTCTTTTTACTGAATGGTGTGAAAATTCTGTCTTGGTCTACAGAAAGAAGCTCTTGAGTTTAGCCTTAATTTTTAGTTCACTTCTCAGCATAACATATGCAATTGGACTTTTAACAGGTGTTTACACTGATGCTGAAACGGACCTCATTATGTTCATCGAATTCGTAAATCCTTTTTTCTTTCAATCAAATCTGTAACTTCATCAAATTCACTGGTGTAGTCTTTATGCTCCTTAACCAATCTTTTAAGTCGATTTTGGTTAAAGTAGCCTTCGTAAGCGTGCGCGCTAGATTTGAGACTTATCTTCATCGAAAATAATAATCTGTTCTGAGTAGACTGAATTTCTTAAGGTGTGCAAGACAAATATACAGAGTATGTTCTTTCCTCTTGTGAATGTGCGGTGGTGCGGTGCGGGCTGTGATCTAGGGTCAGTTGTTTTTATATATCTTCCCATCGTGTTAAGGCTTGTTGTTTTTTCTGTTGTTCTTTGAATTTTTGTATTTCGTTATATAATGCGACGGCTTGCTTGTATTGTACAGTGTATTTTCGGATGGTGTTTTGCATTTCTTCTGTCCATTTAAGAAGATGCGGATAGTACGGAATTATTTGTCCGCTGCCCATTGTGCGCTCAAACCAGAATTCTTGGTATAAGCCGATGTTGCCGACAGCATTAACGTGGAATCTAAATTCTTCCAGTATTGCACCTAAGCGTCCCAGTACATGTCTTACTGCGCGGTCAAGAATTTCTGGGTATTTATCGGCTATTTGCGTGTATTGTTCGACGGCGATATTCAGATTCGGGTTTTGGTGCCACCATAGTGCAGGATTGTCTAACTCGCCTTTGACTATTTTTTCGGTGTTTCCAACCAATTCGTTGACATTTGCTTTCATTTTAGCTATTTTTTCTTGACTCATGTTTAAGGTGACTTCAGGATACTTGGTAACGTATTCTTTTGCTGTTTTTTTGTACCATTCAGAAGCAAAAACCATTGTTTCCTCGATAAATTCTTTTTTTAGTTCTTCCATACTTGAGAGAAGAGGCGAAAGCTCAATTTGAGAATCAGAGAGTTCAAGCAAATTAACCGTGATTTTCTCCATTTAGTTTTGCCCACCTTCAATGAATATGATATCTTAATAAATCACTTATTTCAACCACGAACATATATCCAAATTTGACACATCCTAAACACCATTGAATTCGATTCTAAAATCTTTTAAGCAAAAAGAAACAGAGCGCGCTCGCTTCTCCTTCTCCCTCCTCTTCTCTCTGTCACCTAAGACAGACAAACAGACACGAACCGACAGACAGAACCAGTTTTAGGAATCATTTCACTTCGCTCCATCCGATAACAGTGTCCGACAACTTGATCCAATGTTGAGCGCATAACCCCACACATAGCGTTGTGCCCTTCTTGCCTTTCAGGCCCCTCTTCGAGTTGAATTGGAAAAAAACCACTGGGTTAGATTGGCATTCTTCGCATTCCAGGAACTTCTGGACCTGCTCGTCAGTTATCGGCCGAGTGACGTCGGCGCCGTCGTTAACCATGGGGAGGCGTCCGCGCTCAGCGTTCCGAATGTACGCCTTGATCTGCGCAAGCCTTTCGGTGGATATGTCTAGCGTAATTTGTTGTTGTTGCCGCTGAACCGTTTTTACATACTCGCGGGGTTTTTCATGGTCAATATTACGCTGTGATACTGCAGTCATGGGAAAATCAAGCTCCTAAATCCAAACGCTGATTTTGAGATAGACAGAATAATGTCAAAAATAAAACTGTCATGTCGTACTTTTTCAATGGCTAAATGGTAAAGTTGCATGGAGCGCCACGAGGCACCATTTGTGAAGTCGCCAGTGTAGGGCATTTGGTTTTGAGGCATTTCACGATGCTTAGTTACAACGTAGTTGCCCTCAATGATGCGGACCTGGCAAGTGATGCAGGCCTTGCCGATTACCTTGGTGGTGTTCTTGTGGTTGGGGTCAACAATGTACTCCATGAATGCACCCTGCAATTTTTGCGCTACAAATTAAATACAAACTGCCTGGAGACGACATCACAAAAAAAGAAAAAGGGGAAAGCGCAAAAGGAAACCGAAAATCTACGGGTGATATCACCTGTCGAGTGCTAGACCAAACTAGACTACGACCGCACACACATTGTTTCAGATGGTTCACAACCCGTGCTGATGTTAAGACAGGTTATAAACGCTTTTGCCAGTTTTGCAGTGGTGATAGTTTGTGGAGATGAATTTGTGCTTTTCGGTCTCAAGTTAATCATGCCGAATTGGTCTTGCTGCTGATGCATCAACTTTTCCATATAGACTTGCTCATTCCCTGCCATTCGGTTCTAACGATTCGAAGCCTTGCTCTACTATTTCTATTTCTTGTTTGCTGTTGTAAATCCACCAGCAAGTGTGTGGAGCGCATGTGAAGTCCCTCAAGAATCCACAAAACAAGGAACCGATTGCTATATACAGCCCTAAGCAAACAAAACTATTAGTTACATCGTTGAGTAACGAAAAGCAAAAATTAATGTTATCTTTTTTGTTCCTAGCTAAATTAATTTTAGAGCATATCCACGTTGATTTTTTGTTCAATTATATAACGGTATTTCCCGCAATACCTGTATGGGCCGTAAATGCAGGTTTTACTTTCAATCTGGTAAAAACTACAAACCTTACGTTTAGGGCAACCGCCAAAAACGCGGCGTACCATTCTCTCACCTGGTTTCAAAACCATACCACCTAAAGACTTTTCAACCTTAACAGAAACTTCACGTTCCAGTGTTTTTAAGGGATATTTCGACAATTGAAATATGTCGGAGCCTAAGTCAGCAAAAAATGGACACCATGACCATTCGAGCACCCTTTACTTGTTGCAAAAAATCAGTATTCTGGGAGAAGCAGCAGAGCTCTAAAGTAGGTACTTATTCGCACATTTAGTTGGTTTCAGGCAACTTTTTATTTGTAAGGATCTTATTAAGAGAACATGGAAGTCGCTCTTTTTGTGTTGGGTGTAGTTTTTGTTATCACCGGTTTGCCATTTTGCTTTTCATGCCAAATTCATGCGTACTGGGAAAATAAAAGGAAAGGCAAAACAAGTCATTCAAACCAACAGGTGTACCAGCATGGAAAACGCGACTATGCTATTGGTTCGATTTTCATGATAATTGGTGTTATCCTAATACTTTTCAGCTTCGTGGGCTCAGTTATGTAAAGCGACTTTGGCGCTCCTAATAATGAACAGGCAAGTAGAAGCTTTATCAATCAAATAATCACTATTTGGATCATAACTCAATTCACTCTCTTGCCGGGGCGGTTTTATGGATGATTCAAAATCTCAAATTAAGATTGATTTAATAAATTTAGGAAAGAGTCTGGAAACAATTAGCGAAAGCGGAAAAAAATTGATTCTCAGGAGATCGCAACAGCTATGACCACAGCTGAAGATGGGAAAGGCGCTGGAAAAGTGTCCTACTGTGAATACTCTAAAACAGTGACCGGTATAGGGGAATTTGAGTTAAGCGTTCGTGAGTGTGGAGATGAAACTTGCCCTCTGTCCATTTTTTCGAATCCTTCAATTTATGAAGGATGCCCGAGACGTTTGAAGTTTAAAAAAGAAGGCGGGCCTGTGAGTCAAACTGAACCGAAAAAGGTTTTTGTTCGTGTCCACTCAAAAATAGAGTCTGTACCTAAATTCACTGGTATTGCCTGCAACGGCTGTCAATTCAAAGCGGGTTCTTACTGTTGGGGTCAATGCACATTCAACATTTGGAAGAGAAAACCTGATTGGTGAGGTTCTTGGTCGGAAATAATGAAAGTGGTGTTATCTGCTGGTGCCACTATTCATTCCGCTATCTGGTTCATTAGCCGATCAGGTCAAGGAATCGGCTTTATGGAAAGCTGGGTTTTAGATTGTTATTCTGTTTTTTTAAGCAATTTCACTTGTGGTGATTTTGCGGCAGTTACAGGCCCCGTATGTTTGTGTCCACCAAGTTTATGTCCATGCTGTAAGACTGCCCATCTACTGGTGGAGAGCGCATAACCATTTTAATGGGCCACTGGATTTTGTTGTCAACGTAGTAGGCCGCGCTGATGCCCTGGCCATTGTATTCGTAGACGGTGCAGCTTCTTGTTCCAAGGTTTGGCAAGGTTATTTGTGTGCTATAAGTGTTGTTCAACGTTAAGCCGTTTGGTTGGAAAGTCATATTTTCCCTGCTTACCCAAGTGGTTGTCGTGTTTTCGGTTGCGCCGTAGGGTGTTGACATGTTGAAATCAGTTAAGACTTGAATGTGAGTTTCATTTAGATTGACTATTTCCATTTTTGCGTCAAAGGTAACGGTCATTGTTAGGATGGTGGCTTGGCCTTTGTATGTGGCGTAAGCGCCTATTTTGATCCAGGATTGAGGGTTGTTTTGATTGGCAACTTGATCGGTAGTTTGGTTGTTGGTTGGGTTTTTACTGGTTATCAATAGTCCGCTGGCTGTGGCTACTAGTGCTATAATAAGAACGACCACTGCTATCGTTATCATTTTCTTTTTGCTATGTAAAACGATTTTTGAGTTCTGCTGACTATTTTCCAACTGCTTCACCGTTGGTCATTATATTAAATCTTGCTATACAATATATATGTTATGAAAGACACGTGACCGCAAGAATTACGTTTTGAACTCCGTAAGTCTAAATCTGATTTGATTACTTTGATCAGGTATTCCAGATTAACAACTCAATTCATGAATCTTATGAAATCTAGCCAGGTCACTAAAACGATGATTCTCTTTTCAAGGAACTTTGCCGAATCGATATTCCTAATGAATCAATTTTCAGCAAAACAGACTGATGTCTTGCAAAAAATCCTTTAACATCTAACATTTTTACAAAAGCGCTATTTCGACTTGTCTAAGAAACCTTCCAAGATATTATGCTCGGTTATGTCTAACTCCCGGGACAACCACGCCTTAAGAATCTTGGAGAAATTAGGAATTGCTCCTATGTATGTGATTATTTGGTTTCCCCTAATCGCATCAGCATGGAGAATCTTCCCATCCTCTTTATAGCTAAAGGACAACGTAGGTACGTGCATTGCTAAGGCTTGAAAATCCTCCCAATGCTTGCAACGCAAAATCACAAAGGGTCCACCTGGAACTCCTGCGGGTGATAAGGCAGGTGTTGCTTGAGCCTGAGGCACATCTTCTGTTGTCGCTGTTGGCAGTGCTTTTTTTGGTTCGTTTAACACTTTGCCCATTAGGTTTGTTACTTCTTTTTGCAAATTATTTGTTTTTTCTTCTATCTCTTCCACTTTGCCATTCAGTCCGTCTGTGGTAACGCGTATCTGCTCGGTTACAGTTGCCAACTCATCAATCGATTTATCCAAACTCTGTTCATGTTCTTTTAGAACGTTGATTATGAAATCTAAAGCTTCTAAAGCCTTATCTTTCGAGCCAGGGTTCTCAGCCATATCTTCTCTTCCCAGTTGACTTAAGAGTCAATTGCTTCTTAAGGGGTGTTTCGATGACAGGAATATTTTTTTTCCCGGAATAATAGGAATCTGGAAGAGGTTAAGTATTGTACGCGCTTAACCTTCTATTTAGTTTCTGAGAGTCGGCTCATTTGTCCACGACATAGATTTCTAGCAACTTTAGCCATTTCAAAAGGCTATTTCACTGGATTCGCTTTGAGTTACTAAGCTTTCTTATCAAGTTGGTGTGCTGGCGTCGCTGTCGCTTCTGAACTTTTTCTTCCTGCATTTTTCACAAAAATTATTCTTGAATCTTCTAGCATGTTGAGGCTGAAAGAGTTTTCCACAGGCGCTGCATTTGATTTTGCATTCCTGTTTAGGCTCAAGCAGCGTTAACCTTCTTTTGATTTCAGCTTTAACTTCTGGGTCATCTTCACCTTTCAAAGCTTTAGTTAATAATAGCTTGGCTTGCTCTGAACTTTTATCTCCAAAAATCTTGAAAAAACCATTGTTTACTTTTCCTTCATTGTAGATCTTTGTCGGCAAAAGGCAGACAAAATTCGCTGGATAATCAAGAGATCGGTCTAGGTCAAGAACTGCGAACCGAAAACGCCTCCCCAAATCGGTGTAATAGACAAATGTTTCTAACTTGAGTCTCATTTCAAATCAGCATGGCAAGAAGCTTATTCGCCTACTTGTATTAAAGCAATTGTGGTTTACTTTGTAGTCTTCTTGTTATTATTTCAAATTCATAAATCGTATAAGTGCAACCAGCCAAAAAATAGAGAAAATGACAGTGCAAAAAGAAGTGCGCCCGGTTTTGGAGGCATAACAACTGGTTGTCCAAATAAAGGAATATACATCGGCACAGGCAATAGCAGGGGAAATAGACAGGGATTTATCTGAAACTAAAAGCTTACTGGGCGAATATCTGCGCAGATTAGACGAAATCAGGACTTTGGCGGAAAAATCAAAAAAAGTTCGCGAAGTTATATTGAAGCTCGCAGGGAGAAAAACCAACCCAACAGATTATTCAGGCGAAATAACAGTGGGCTCATTAAATATCGTCTTGGACGCTAATGCATTCCATGAGTTAACAGCCATCGAAGAAGTCGTACGGAGCCATCAAGAACGACTTTTGGAATTACAGAAAGCGCACGACGCATTAAAATGGCTAGATCAGCTCGGCGACACAGAGGGACTCAAGTACCTGGTACTGGAGGACGAGGGTATCCCAAAGCGCATCCTATTCAAAGTATCTTAAAGAGCGCTTTTTATGTAATTTCGGCCGTAGAATTTGGTCTTTTTCCATTATTTAGAAGTCTTCGTGACGCATTACTTAATCTTCGTTGGTTGGTGCTTGTTTGGTGAACTGGTTCAGGAACAAAAATAAGGATTGGAACTGAAAATCGGAATAGCGATAATCATTGAATAAAAAAAAGAAAAAAGAAAATAGAGCGTAATTTAGTCTATTTTCCATCTTTTGGCCACCTTCACTATGAGGAACACGATAAGTGCCACAAAGATGAAGGTAATTAGCGCCACCAAGAAGTCGCCAATGCCAAACGATTGTTTCGTAACAGTAACCGCATATGTAGCTAAGTTCGCCATGCCTGGAATCGCTAAACCTAAGAGCGGAATAATGAAGTCTGCGACAACTGCCTTAACAACAGCGCCAAGATACAAGCCTAAGACAAAAGCAACAGCTAAACCAAGAACTTTGTACGATGACAGGAAATCTTTGAATTCGTTCCATAAGCCCTTTGGAGGTGCTGGCGGGGGGCCTTTTTCAACAGCGGCTCTGATTTTCTTTAACTCTTCCAACATTTGGTCTTCGTTGTCCATTTTGATTACCGAGCGATAATATGTTCACATTTGTTTTAATATTTTGCTATGCAAATCAAATCTGTTTAAGAATAAGAGGACTTCTTGTTTGAAGTTATACGTTTGTCAAGTTAAGTGGCACTATTAACAATTTTTTTAAGGCGCAGATGATCTTTACGAAAGACTTGCTTAGAAAAGGTGAAAGAAAAATAAGAATACAAAAGAGGCTGAAAACGCAGTTCAATTCTACAACTATGCGCTAACGCGCTGCAAAAATGTTTTCTTGCTGTTGTTTCTATGTAACGGGAACATAACGTTTATTTTACCAAGTGTAAACCTAGATTATTGATAGTTTATGGCAGACATTATTTCTGTTAATAACCTTGTTGAAGTTTATTCCGACGGCACCAAAGCCGTTGATAACATCTCGTTCAGCGTGCAAGAAGGAGAATTCTTCGGTTTTCTAGGACCAAACGGCGCAGGAAAAAGCACTACTATCAAAATTCTAACAACACTTCTCAGAAAAACATCTGGCACCGCCACAGTCGCAGGATACGACATCGAAAAGCAGGCAGCTGACATCCGAAAGATCATAGGGGTTCAAAGCCAAGAAACAACCGTCGATGGTGACCTAACCGGAAGAGAAAACATAACCCTTCAAGGACACTTCCACCAGATGGATAGTGAGGAAATAAAAAAACGAGTTGACGAACTTGTCATCTTGGTAGGCCTTGAAGCGGCCGCCGACAGACGTGCTAGAAACTACTCAGGCGGCATGAAAAAGCGCCTCGATCTTGCCACTGCACTAATCCACAACCCAAAAATCCTATTTCTAGATGAACCAACAACTGGTTTAGATCCACAATCGCGCTCAGCCATTTGGAGTTATCTGGAAAAACTAAACAAAGAACAAGGAATAACTATTTTCTTAACCACCCAGTATCTTGAAGAAGCCGACAGACTATGCAAACGACTTTCAATAATTGACGTAGGAAAAATAGTTGCAAGCGGCTCTCCACCTGAGCTTAAACGTGAAATCGGCGCCGACTCTATCAGGATTTCACTTGAAAACTGCCAGCGAGACAGTACTAAAGCCAAAGAAATCATAAAAAGCCTCACAGACGTCAACCAAATAATGGATTCGGAGGAATGCCTCACAGTATACGCCAAAAACGCTGGGTTGCTGATAGCTGATATCGTGCGTGCCTTAGATGCTAGCGACATTCGGATTGCGTCGGTAACGTTTTCTTCGCCCTCTCTGGATGATGTTTTCATGAAACACACAGGCAAAAGAATCCGTACCGAGGAACTGGTCAAGGCCCCAAGTCCCATGTGGGGCGGTGCAAGGAGATGAACGAAAATGACCCTACTTTCTGATACCCGTTACATATTCATAAGGTACCTCACGAAACTCGTTCGAACACCCATCCTACTTTTCTTCTCCCTCTTCCAACCCATCTTGTTCCTCGTATTATTCACGCAACTACTAAACAACCTTGCTAAGGTCCCAGGAATACTACCCACGGTAAACGGAGTCACAATAGCCTATCTAGAGTTTGCGGCTGCGGGAATTGTGATGCAAAACGCTTTTGGCAGCGCTCTGCAGTCAGGAAACTCGATAGTAGCTGACATTGACTCGGGATTTTTGCAGAAAATGCTTGTGACGCCAGTAAGTCGTTCCGCGATTCTGCTTGGCAGGTTAAGTAGTGATGCGTTCAGGGTAGTTGTTCAGACAGCTATAATTCTCGGTTTAGGATACGCTTTAGGTGCTGCAGAAAACAAGCCCTTTTACGTCACCACTGGCGTCGTCGGAATTTTGCTCATCTTTTTCACACTTGCCTTCTTTGGACTTGCATGGTCAGGAATTTCTTTAGCGTTGGGCATGAAAACGAGGAGTTCTGAGACGGTTTTCGCAATAGGCGGAGTCATCACTTTCCCACTGCTGTTCCTAAGTCCAGCGCTGTTCCCTCTTAGTTTCCTGCCCTCATGGGTGCAAACTGTCTCAATGTTTAACCCTGTCAGCTACTGCGTCACCGCAACCCGAGCACTTATGATCACCGGTTATCAATGGAGCACAATACTTCCCGCTTGGGGAGTAATTGGACTAGTTGCAATCATCACCATGAGCGCTACCCTATATCAATTCAGAAAAGTCGTCAGCTAACAGCTGATCAAGGATACACGTGAGCATCAACATCAGTGGCGGCTGGCAACCGCTTAATTTTTACTTCAATCGTTTCAGGCTCTGTTTCCATCCATTTTAGAGATCTTGAAAATCCAGCCATAATATTACCGATGGTTTCCTGCACAAAATTGTTCAGAGGCAGCTTTTTTCCGTCCACGTACATTTCAGTCTCAAAACTTTTTTTCATTATCCTATGTTTCTCTTCCAAAAAATTCACCTAACTATAATTCTAATAGTTAAACTTGATAAAGCCTTCTATGTCGACTGTAGCGCTTGGGTGCCATGGGTGCCAGCCACTATAGCCTATGTGTGTCAACGCCAAAATATATATTCTAACATGGAAATATGGTTAAAACGGTCGCTTAAGGAAACAGCTAATATATCAACAATGCATAACCTTGCGCTTTGAGCAAAGTCGACGTTGAAAATTTGGGAGCTGGACTGTGCTTAGCAAACTGTGGAACACACTAAACAAATGGTCCTCTAAAAAACCCTTAAAGTACTCCCTCTACATTTCTGCGGTTGCAGTTTTTTTTGCGCTGATCCTTATTCCACCCATCCTCGGTATCCTGATTAAAATACCAACCGTACAAAACGTCATCAACCAACCCGCCCTAATGAACACGGCGTGGACGGCGATTAGGAACTCATTCATCATAGGCTTAATTGTCGCCGCATTAGACTTGCTGGCAGGGATTCCGCTTTCCTGGCTTATCACGCGCGGCAGATCCCGGTGGCTAAGCGTTCTAGACACTTTGGCGGACATTCCCTTTATTGTTCCAACCGCCGCCTTGGGCTACTCGCTTTTGCTTTTCTGGAGTTCAGGTGGGGGACCCATCTCAACTCTTTTTGGCTCATCGATTATTTCTCCCGGCTGGCTCCTTGTAATGCTGCTCCATTTTACGTTTTCGTTCCCAGTTGTAGTCCGTGTCATCGTAGGTTCGCTGCTGGATTACAAGATGGAGTACGAGCGGGCCTCAAGAACCCTTGGCGCTCCCCCGCTGACCGCTTCAAGAACAGTTACTTTCCCCATCATTAAACCGTCATTGATTGCGGCGTTTTTGCTCGCTTTCGCTCGATCACTTTCAGAGACGGGCGCAACCTTCATTGTCGCGGGAGCGTTTGTAAACGGTCCCGTCTTCCTGCAAACCTTAAGCAATGAGTTCAAAAAAGGCTTAATCCCGCAAGCCACCTATCAAGGCGCAACCGTTTTCACAAGCCTAATCCTCATTTCAGTTTCGTTGACTATTTTCGGTTTGATTAAAGTTTTGAGTCCAAAGATAAAGTTGCCATTCGGACACGGCTTGCCCGTTTTAGAAAAGAAGCTGAGCTACAAGAAGACGGCTTGGACTCGTAACGGCATCGCCTTGTTTGTTTTCTTGGTTGTTGTTTTGGTGCCGTCGCTTTTCGTGGCGTTGCCTGCTTTCCAGGCGATAGCTTCGGGAACCCCTGTGATTCAAGCGTTGACTGGGGCGAGCGTGTGGGGAAGTTTCTGGCAGAGCCTAGTCCTATCCTATGGGTTAGCAGGGATAGTCACGGTGCTGGGCATTATCTTGGGCATACCTATGGCTATACTGATTTCTCGCCAAACATTCGGCAAAACTCCCTCGGCGGTCCTTGACACATTAATTAATGTGCCAATAATTGTGCCGTCGATTGCGTTAGGAGTTTCACTGAAATTCTTCTGGCAAGGCGTCCCTGGTGTACCCGCGTTTCTCTTGCTGATTTTCGCCCATTTGGCCATTACATATCCCTACTTCGTCAGGTCAATGTCGGCGGCCATGGAGCGAATAAGCGTTGATATGGAGGAAGCAGCCAAAACCTTGGGAGCTAAACCCTTCACTGTCTTCCGCTCAATCGTTTTGCCGCTGGCAAAATACTCGATTCTATCCGGCGCCATAATCGTTTTCGCACGAAGCGTAAGTGAAACAGGAGCCACATTGGCTGTAAGCACTAACCTTGTTACTGCGCCTGTCCTCATAGTTAACTGGGTTAACGCAATCCGGGGGGTTGCCTCGCCGATTCCAGGGGTCACCGCACTCACCGTTGGCTTGGCATGCGGCATTTTGATCCTTTTCAGCTTCATCATACTGCTTGTTTTGAGGCTTATAACGAGAAAAGGGAAAACTTAGCATGAAAACCATTAAAAACCACAAAACGTTTTCCATAGGAGAGTCAACTTATGCCTGACGTCAGAATCGTGAACGTTACAAAAAAATACGGGAAAATCTACGCTTTAGACAACATAAGCTTAACCATACGTGACCAAGAATACTTCGCGCTGCTTGGGCCAAGCGGATGCGGAAAAACCACGTTGCTGCGGCTCATCGCTGGGCTCATTGAACCTGACAGTGGGGAAATCTACATCGGCGACAGGCGCGTTGACAAAGATCCTCCTGAAGACCGTGACATTGGATTTGTGTTCCAAACCTTCGCCCTGTTTCCACACATGACCGCATGGGGCAACGTCCTCTATGGACCAAAAGTCAAAAATTACGATGCAAAAGAAGCTGATACAATTGGGCATGAAGTGCTGGAACTGGTCAAACTTGACGAACGCCTAAGTGCTTATCCCAGTGAATTGAGCGGCGGCATGATGCAAAGAATAGCCGTTGCACGCGCGTTAGCTGCAGGCGCCAAAACCCTGCTCTTGGATGAACCTCTCGGGCAACTGGACGCCAAGGTGAGAAACGAAATACGCTATGAAATCAGGCGGATGGCTAAAGACCTCAAACTCACCGCAATTCATGTCACTCACGACCAGTCAGAAGCCATGTCAATTTCAGACCGAATAGCCGTGATGAAGAAAGGCAAAATTGTGCAGATTGGCTCACCCCAAGAGCTTTATATGCACCCGAACAGCCTGTTCGTTGCCCACTTCATCGGCGAATCTAACCTTCTCGAAGGCTACATCGACCAAACAGACGGATGGTGCGAAATCGAGTTACGGGGCGGCTTAAAAGTTAAAGCCAAAAATTCAGGTATAAAAGATGGCGAAAGAATCGTCCTAGCAATTAGACCTGAAACCTGCGAAATGAAAAACGGAAAAATCGCATCTGAAAGCGGATTGGCTGGGAAAATAGAGAAAGTTACTTTCGAAGGAACCGTGGTGCGCTATGAGATTAGGCTTGACAACGGTGACCGCCTCGTAATAAATCGTCCTTCGTTGGCGGAGAATTGGTTTGAAGTTGGTGAAGACGTTACAATAACGTACCCCAT
>Ga0187874_10002549_pt1 | contig 13846 bp, 10 predicted proteins | sample June2016WEW_16_1_3_FD_132993 | JGI IMG/M metagenome (GOLD analysis project Ga0187874, IMG submission 132993) | Peatland microbial communities from SPRUCE experiment site at the Marcell Experimental Forest, Minnesota, USA - June2016WEW_16_150 | ecosystem: Environmental > Terrestrial > Soil >... | reverse complement strand
GGAAGTGGACGAGGAAATCGTCGTGCCGCGCGAGGAGGACATCGTCATTCCCGAAAAGTTGAGTTACATTGTCGTCATCATTGACGAACTGGCGGACCTGATGCTGGTCGCGCCCGCCGACGTGGAAATGGCCATTGCGCGCATCACGCAAATGGCGCGCGCGGCGGGCATCCATTGCATTGTCGCCACGCAACGGCCGAGCGTGGACGTCATCACCGGCGTCATCAAGGCGAACATCACCGCGCGTATTGCCTTTCAGTGTGCGGCCAAGGTGGACTCGCGGACGATTCTCGACGCGATGGGCGCGGACAAATTGCTTGGTAAAGGCGACATGCTTTACCTGCCGCCCGGCTCGGCGAAGCTCATCCGCGCCCAGGGCGCGTTCATCACCGATCAGGAAATCCTGGACATCGTCGGGTTCATCGCCAAACAGGCCAAGCCGAGTTACGAAATGGAAATTCACCAGCAACTTTCCCAGCCCGCCGGCAATTTTGAGAACGAAACCGGCATTGACGAGGACGAGGAACTCATCCAGAAGTGCATCGAGGTCATCCGCAGCGAACAAAAAGCCAGCGTGTCGCTGCTGCAACGCCGGTTGCGCCTTGGCTACACCCGCGCCGCGCGTATCATGGACGAACTGGAAAACCGCGGCATCGTCGGCCCCAGCAAAGGCGCGGAACCGCGCGACATCTTGATTGACCTGGACGGCACGGGGGCGGACGGCGCGGGACAACATGCGGTTTAATTAGAAAGGGAACATCCAACATCCAACGCCGAACATCCAATGAAAGTCGCGCTCTGAAAATTGCATGTTGGATGTTTCCAGTGAAAAACTTGACGGCGGCTCAAATCTGTCGCAGACGATTTGGCCCCGGATGAAAACGGTTTTCCCTGACCGCCCGGTTATTACCGCATGAAACAATTTCTGGTGACGCTGCCCCGCAACCTCATCGGCTGCTTCACAGGCCGGAGGCTCGTCTGGCATATCATTGCCATCCTGCTCACGGTCGTCCTCGTCATGTCCGGTTTTGACTGGGACTATTACCTCGCCACCCGCAATCCGGAACTTCGTTCCTGGATGTTTCCCGCCGTTGTGATTGGCGGGTTGCTGCCGCTCGCCTTGCCGCTAGTCCTTTTCGCCCTCGGCATTATTGTCCGAAATGCCAAAATTATTTTGGCCGGCTGGGCCGTCGGTCAGGCTGAACTCCTCGGCGCATTGGTCGTTGTCGCATACAAGGCGTTTACAGGCCGCGCCCATCCTGCGCACGTCGTTGGCGCGGATATCAGTCATGTTTTCCACTTCGGCTTTCTGCGCGGCGGCGTCTTCTGGGGCTGGCCGTCGTCGCACACGACTCTTGCTTTCGCCATGGCCTTGACGGTGTTCACGCTCTGGCCGAAACAACGGTGGCTGGGTTTGGCGGCGCTCCTCTACGCTTTCTACGTCGGCATTGGTGTCTCCATGACCATCCATTGGTTCTCGGATTTCGTGGCCGGAGCGGTCATTGGCTCGGTCATCGGAGCAGTGGTCGGGAAAAACTTTCGGGGAAACATCGAACACTGAACGTCGAACATCGAACGCCGAATAAATTGCAGATGGACGCTGGAAACCAATTCGATGTTTAACGTTCGATGTTGGATGTTCGATGTTCCCAATTCACTTCGCCGGATACTGCCAGACCCAGTCGCCTTCCTTTTCATCGAACAACGTCTTTCCCGGCACACCGCCGTCGTCTGTTTCATTCCAGCCCACGGAGTAGAGCACAAATTGTCCATCATTCGTGAGGTGATATTTGTAAGGCTCGCCGGAAATCACGTCATTGGGTAATTGGGAGATGAATCGCGGTATCAGTGCCTCCAAGGTTTCGGGAAATTGTCCGTTGGCCAGCCGACTTCTTTCAAGCGCGCAGGCGATGGCCGCTTCATCCACGGCGGTCTGGGCGAAGGCCGCTTTCAGCGTGACTCTATACAACGCGGGCAGCAACACTCTCGCTATGAGCTGGTGACGGATGCAAATGACGCTAACCCAGTTGCTGCCGGCAAAGGCTTGGCCCAATGCATTGACATTGGAGGCAATTCGCCCCGGGAAAACTCTTTTTTTATCCGGCTCAAATGCCCCTTCCAACTGCAACCGAAAGAGCCGGTCATAACTCAATTGTTCCAGATGGTACCACCTGCGCGGGGCAATCCAGCCGAGGAGATTGACTCGTGCCGAACCTGATGGCGTCGGGTCAGCCGTCAGAATGTTCAAGTTGTATTTTCTCCGGGCCAGGAGATCAGCGGTCAGAATTCCCGCCGCGCGTTCACCATCAAAGGACCGCTTCATGTCCGCCACGAAATTGTATTGCTGGAAGCGGGCTTGAAGTTCCTGGAGCTGGACATCGGACCAGGCGTGCTCGGCCAGTCCTTCCCATACCGGCTGAATCGCGATCTGCACGCACGCAACGCGCACCAGATAGGAAATCAAAAAGGGTTCGTCCTTCACCGAATCGGCCAGATAAAGCATGAATTTTACGTCCGCCAAGGCTTGGTCACTCTCACCCGCCGCGAGTTCGGCACAGGCTTTGAGTTGCAGTTCGCGAACGGCGGCTTTGATATTTCCAAGGTGAGGCAGCGAGATTCCCCACGGATCGTCCATGTTATAAACCACAGGATATCGCGAATACGGCCGGTCGCTGACGGCGCGGAGTTTCGCCAGATTGGTTTCACTGGTCCTTAATCCGGCCAAAACCGCCGGGGCCGCCGCAACACGAGATTCCAGATCGAGTTTATCCGACTCAAATTGCCGATGGGAGTTTATCTGGCCGGATTGGATGGCCTCAAAAGCCATTTGCCAGGCAACGAGATCCATGAAATGGCGGTTGCTTTTTTCGTCTCCCTGCTTGGAAGTCGAAATCTTCGCGGCGGCTTGTGAGAAATTGTCACTCCATCGTCTGTCGGTATTGGTTCTTTCCAGAAACCAGGATTCGACGAATGGGATCGCGGCGAAGTTTTGGTCGTCGGGAACGGGCTTGGGGATGAATGCCCTGTAATCAAGTTGCACGCCTTGCGCCTCCAATTGTTGCCGGTATTGGTTCCAGGCGTGCCAGCCGCGCCAGTCCTCCTCGGCGTAAAACAGCGCGACAAGCGTCACCAGCCAGGCCGCCCCAATCAACATGCGTCGGACGGCGCGGTTTCCCGGCCAGATGGTTTTGCCAGTGTCTTTGGATTTTTCGTTCGGGTTCATTTTGAATCAGACCGTCAGGGTTTCGTAACACCGTTCGCTTCGCGGTTGGCGCCGAACCGGTCCTGGCGTCGCGGCATCGCGCGATTCGAGCGGTTGAATCATCTCCAGCAACTGCCGGCGGTTTTCGCGCAAGGACGCCAGAATGATTTGGGGCGATGGGATTTTTCCCCTCGGAATGGTCGCCGCCAAGCCCGCCGAATGGCTGGCGTTCAAGTTCAAAAGAACCACCACCAGCCATATCGCGCTCATCGCGGCGAAGTGCCGGCGATATTCCCGGAAAAATCCGCGTAGAAAATCGAGCGGACCGGGTGAAGACTGCCAGTTTTGTGCCCGGGCCAAATCCGCCAACGCACCCTTCCGAATCGCGTCGAGGCTGGGTTCAGCGGCCTGATGTCGTTTCAACAAAATTTCACGCGGCGTTTTCATGTTTTTGTTTTGGTAGGGCGCGTCACTCCGTGCGCGCCGTCATTGGTCTGCAGACGAGCGGCGGGCAGAGGTCTGCCCGCCCTACCTTGGCGTCTTGGCGCCCTGGCGTTGAAATTTTTGCCTTTCATTGTTGTTCTAGCAATTTTCGCAGCGACTCTTTGGCATAATGCATCCGGGATTTCACCGTGCCGGGATTTGTGTCCGTAATTCCGGCGATTTCTTCGATCGAAAAATCCTCGACGAAGTGCAACAGCAGCACGGAACGTTGCGGCAACGGCAACTGATTCAGCAGTTGCATAAACTCAGCCTCCTGTTCCCGCCGGATGAGCAAGTCGTCCGGGCTGTTTTCAAATTCATTCGGCCCTTGGGCGATTTCCTCACGCAAAATTTCTTCACGATTTTGTTTTCGCCAGCGTTGAACGCATTTCTGGTGTGCGATGCCGAAGAGCCAACTCCCGAATTTCCCGTCGTCGCGCAGGCTGCCGATGTGCCGGACCGCGGCGATGAACGTCTCCTGCACGAGGTCGAGGCTCGTCTGTTCGTTATGCACCAATTCAAAAACATAAACGTAAAGCGGCAGTTGGTAGCGGTGGAAAAGAGCGTCCCAAGCCTCCGGTTTTCCGGCGCGGGCTTGCGGCACGGGCAGTTGTTCGCGTTCAGCCACTACCAGCATTTACACCAGGAGGAATGCGCGAGGCGAGAAAAGGTTCATTGCAACAGAGGATTTTTTACAGCAAAGGCACGAAGAAGCGAAGCCAGAAAGAAACATCGAACATCCAACATCGAACACTGAACATCGAATGGTTCACACGCGGCCGTTCGCCGACAATTCGACGTTCGATGTTCCAATTCACTTCACCGGATACTGCCAGACCCAATCGCCTTTATCCCGGTCCATCGAACCGTCTTCTTTCAACACCACCTTCCCGCCATCGTCTACTTCATTCCAGCCTACGGAATAAAGCACAAACCTTCCGTCGTCAGTGCGATGATAGTGCAACGGCTGGCCGCCGATGATGTCGTGCGGCAATTTCTCGATGAACCGTGGGGCGAGCGCGCCGGGCGTTTCGGGATATTCGCCGTGTGCGAGCCAGTAGCGCTCCAGCGCGCAGGCGATTTGCGCATCATTCACCAGCGTTTGATTATAGGCCAGCGTTTGCGACGCTATGGCATAATGCGGAACTGCGATGGCGGCGAAGAAAGTGTAAGGTCCGTAATGACGCTCTATCGCTTTCTGTTCACGCAGCAAATCGTTCATTTCACGTGGCAGAACGATGTTTTGGACGAGATTCCACCCGTCTGTTGCTTTTTGATTGAGCACAGCAATGGTAACCAAGTTTTGATAAAACCATCCGTGCGGTATAAACGGGATTCTCACATTTTTTACCTTCTGCCACAGGCTTTCTTTTGGACGCAGCAAGGTTTCAATCATGTAAGTTGCAGACGCACGTTCCTCACGAAAACTTTCAATCACAAACGAGGCCAGGTTGATTTCTTGAAGTTGCTTTTGAAGCGCGACCAGTTGAGGCTCCTGCCAGGCGTGTCTCTGAAGGCCGTCCGCGATTGTGTTCGCATAGAGCCCAGTGACTGCGACGTTAATCATCGCCGCCACCAGAGTCGTCGGCTTGCCCGTCGGCGCACCTTCCAGCATACGGCGGGAGTCGTTGAGCAACGTCAATTCCTGTAACGCCTTATCCGGCCGGCCAAGCAGCAAATAACAATGCGCCCGTTGGGCCAGCACCTGCGCAACCGTTCGAACAGCCACAAAATTCGGAATCGGAATTTCAAATGGCGATGAATAGTCACCGTCCATTCGCGCATAAGGCCGTTTCAGCGCTTCGCGAATCAGGTCAAAGTCCGGCTCGAATTGATCGCTCCAGGCCAAATAACTTCTGGCATCCGCCTCAGTGACAATCGAATTAGTTTTCGCGCCTACTGAACCAGTTCTTGGATCCGTCATCTGCGAGGTTAACTCGTTTGTGGCGGGATATTGCCCGGGCTTCACGAACCATTCCTGCATTTTTGGTGCTTTGAAAAAATTCTGATCGTCTGGAACAGGCGGCGGAATATAGGCGTTCCAATCCAACACTTCACCTTTGGCTTCTAATTCACGCTTGCAGTTTTCCCACGCGCGTTTGCCGCGCCAGTCCTCCTCGGCATAAAAAAGCGCGACCAAAATGATCAGGCCAGCGAGGACGATGAATATCCATTTGAGGGCTTTCACGCGACCCGATTTTCCGAGATTGCCAATCGTGCGTCAATCGCGCTAAATAAGGCGAAATGCCGACGGTTGCCGAACAACTCCACGCCGCGCGCGAAGCCAAAAAACTCACGATCCAACAGGTCGCGGACGCCACCAAAATCCGCACCGACCATATCCGCGCGCTCGAAGAGGGAAACTTCGACATGTTCTCCGCGCCGGTATATATCCGCGGGTTTGTCCGCAACTACGCCACCCTGCTCAAGCTCGACGTGCCGCAAATCATGGCCGCTCTCGACACCGAACTGGGCCGCACGGAAAAATTCAAGGAGCCGCCGCCACTGGTCGAGGAATCCAAAACCGTGCTCGACCATCTGATGTATTGGCTCGCGAAACTGAATTGGCGGGTGGGATTCGTCGGCATCGCCGCCGTGGGAATCGTCCTCGTCGTCGTGCTCGCCGGCCTGGCGTGGCGGCATCACCAACGCAGCAATCCGGCAGTCAATCTGCCGCCTGCCGTTTATCAATCCACCAACGCCGGCGAAACGCTCCCGCTGCCGTCGCATCGTTGAAAATTCCATCGGGAGGGTTGCCGTGCCGGCGACCCCGATTTGTTTTGGGACGGCGGCACGCCGTCCCTCCCCAAAATCACGTTTCGCTCAAATAAATCGCCCGGTTGCGCCACAAATAAATCGCACCGGACGCGACCGTGAGCGCGACCGTCAGCCAGAGCATGATTTCGGCGAATTGCGGCACCCACGACCGGAACACTTTTTGCAGCCACACCGGCCATTCCTCACAGGCGTCCACCAGCAGCAGCGCGTTGATGGCCACGATCTGCGAGACGGTCTTGTGTTTGCCAAAATTTTCCGCGGCGAGCACGACGTTTTTTGATGCCGCCAGCAGCCGCAAGCCGGTGATCGCCAGTTCGCGCGCAACGATGATGATGACCATCCACGCCGCGACCTTGACCGGCGCATCCGGATTCAGGCGCGTGCTTTCGACAAAGGCGATGAATGCCGAGCAGGTCATGATCTTGTCCGCCAACGGGTCCATCAGGATGCCGAAATTGGTGATGAGCCGGTGGCGGCGGGCGAGCCAGCCGTCGAGGAAATCCGTGGCCCCGGCCAGGGAAAAGAAAACCAGCGCCAGCGTGTCGTTGAACCGAAGCGGCGAGAACAGCGCCCAAAGAAAAAGCACTGTCAGCGCAAAACGCAAAATCGTCAGCTTGTTTGGCAGGTTCACAGTATTACTGGATTGTTGGATTGATGGATTCTTGGGTTGTTGGACTTTCACCATCCACAAATCCACTTATCCACTCATCCTCTTTTTATGCCCCGAACTTGTCGAACATCCGCGCGTTGGCCTGCATCAGGCGGACCAAATACTTCGCCTCGAAGACGCCCAGCGAACCGCTGTTCGCGCCGGTTTCGGTGAAGCGTTCAAGCTTGTCCGAACCGCTGAACGCCGAGTGCAACAGCACCGGCTGCGGATGCCATGAATGGCCTTTGAGAGCGCATGGCGTCGAATGGTCACCGGTGATGGCCAGCACGTCGGGCTTTTTCCGCAGCAGCACCGGCAGCGCGGCGTCGAATTCTTCAATCGCCTTCATCTTGGCCAGGAAATTGCCGTCTTCACCCGCCTTGTCCGTGTATTTGTAATGGATGAAGAAGAAGTCGAAGTTGCCGTATTCCTTGAGGTAACGCTCGAATTGTTCCGTGATGGTCGCCGGGCCTTCGATTTTTTTCATGCCGACAAGCTGCGCCAGACCCTTGTACATCGGATAAACCGCGAGGCACGCGGGCTTCAACTTGTAACGCTCCTCGAACAGCGGAATGTGCGGCTGATGCGCGATGCCGCGCATGAGAAAACCGTTGGCCGGTCTTTCCTTCGCGATGGTGGGCTGCGCTGCCCTGTAAAAATCCGCGATGAGCGCCGCCATCTTTTTCTGGCCGGCGTTGTTCACGTCGCGCGGATGGACGGTGGGAACAGGAAAACCTTCGCGGTTCGGATCGGCATCCGTCAGCGGGCCTTCCAATCCGCTGCCGCGAAACACCACGACAAAACGATGTTCTTTGCCGGCCTTGATGAGGATTTCGGTGTCACCGAGCTTCTTCACCTTGGCGGAAAGCATGGCGCAGAGTTTCTCGCACAACTCGGTCGGGATGCGACCGGCGCGGCGGTCGGTGACGATGCCCTTTGAGTCGACCGTGGCGAAATTGGCGCGGGCACAAACGTCGCCGGGCTTGAGTTCCACGCCCAGACCGAGCGCTTCAATCACGCCGCGGCCGACCTGGAATTCGAGCGGGTCGTAGCCGAACAGACCGAGATGCCCCGGCCCGCTGCCCGGCGTGATGCCGGGTGCGACGGGAATCATGCGGCCCTGCGCGGAATCCTTGGAAAGTTTGTCCAGGTTCGGCGTGGTGGCGGCTTCCAGCGGCGTGAGGTAATTTTGTTCCTTCGTGGCGATGTCACCGAGGCCGTCGAGCACGACCAGCGCGAGCTTGGCGTTGGGTTTCAGTGTCAATTCAGAATAAAGCGCATCCAAATTCATCCGCCCATTTTGCAACAAGCCCCCCGAAGCGCAATGCGATTCATTTCGGCGTGAATGCTAAGTTTCCATTTTGGTGGGGCGAGCGTCCTCGCGAGCCGGACTTGGCGCGCCACAACAAAGCGGCGGCGGCTCGTCAGTAGCCTCGCCCCACCGAGATTATGGCGTTACCCATTACCAAAAATTGGCGCGAATTGTGAAGCCGCCGTCACTCTTTCTTGTGAATGTTCCGGCTGACTTTCGCCAGGCGCTTTTCCCATTCGTCCTTGTGCGCCAGCGGGTCGGCGTCCGTGCCCCAGAGTTTCTTTACCATCTCGCGCTGCGGCACGAACGGGCATTTCGCTTTCGGATTTTTGAACGCGTCCTCCAGCGCGCGCAAGGCCAGTTGCGCGCCGGTCATCACCGCCGACTGGCCGAACCGCGCGTTGATCTGGTGCGCCGCGTCGTCCAGCGCGCCCCAGCGTTCCGCGTCGGTCTTGCCCCAAAGCGTCGGCTGCGTGTCCAGCCGCGCCAGGTTCCAGAATGCGATGCGGATTTGGCGGACTGGTTTGGCCTGGTCGCTCATCATTTTGCGGAAAATATTTTCCAGGACCGCGTTCATGACGGAATTTTGAAATTGCGGTTCATGAAAACGGTGCCCACCGCTGACTTCGCTGAAATCGTTGAACCGGATGGTCAGGCCCAGCTCGCGCGCCTGCAATTGTTCGCGGCGCAACTGGCCGACCAGCCGCGTCGCCTCGCTCAACGTGAACGTCAGCGCCCCCTCGTAATCCGGCTCGTCGTAAGGCAGCGTGGTGTTGCTGGAAATCGTTGTGCGGTCCTTCACCTCCAGCAGCAGCGGCTCGCTCCACAGCCCGTTGGCAAACAGCCAGAGTTGCTGGCCCCAGATGCCGAACTTTTTCCGGAGCAGGGTCGAAGGCAGCCTGGCCACGTGACCGAAAGTCTGCGCGCCGAGCGCCGCCAGCGCGCGTTGCCGGTTTTTGCCGATGCCGGAAAGCTCGCGCACGGAACGATCCTTCAAAAATTCCTTCTCGTCGCCGGGTTTGATTTCGATGAAGCCGGGCTTGGCGGCGTCCGTCGCCAGTTTGGCCAGCCGCGAAGAATTGGCCAGACCGGCGGAAACCGGTAATTTCACTTCGCGCGAAATGCGTTCCCGGATTTCGCCGACGTATTTTTCCGGCGTCGTGCCGCGCCAGACGTAACGGTCCATCGTGGTGAAATCCAGAAACCCTTCGTCAATCGAGATGGGCACGAGCGTGGGGGAATATTCCTCCAGGATGCGGAACATCTGCCGCGAAAGCTCGCGGTAATCGTCATAATGCGGTTTGCACAGGACGCCGCGCGGACAAAGCCGCGCCGCCTCGAAACACGCCATGCCGGTCTTGACGCCGAATTTCTTGGCTGCGCGATTGGCGGCGATGACGATGCCGTCGCCGCGCCGCCCGCCGCCGACCCAGACCGGGCGGCCCTGCAACTTGGGATTCAGTGCAATCTCGCAACTGGCGAAGAAACTGTCGCCGTCCACGTGCAGGATGCGAATGGGGCCTTGCATGTTAACATCAATCGCGTTGCCGTTGGAGTTCACGCTTCAGCGTGTCTGACGCTCAAAACAACCTGAAGGTTGAACTCCAACGGCGTTGTTCAGGGTCGCCCAAAATCATACGCTGTCAATCCTGACTTATCCCCATGGACAAAAACTGTCCAAGCCTCCATTTTTGCCCCGGTGAAAATCCTTGATGGAAGTTCGCAGACTTGCTTTCGTGAGGCCGTGGCAATGTGGAAGAACCGGGAAAACCGGGACAGCATAAATGAAAGGCAGACAACCAGGACGACCCACCAAATGGGTGCGCGCTCAGATGGGGCAGGATGTTGACGTCGATCGAGCGGGCTTCAGCTTTGTCGTCTGGGAAAAGTGGAAGCGCATCGAGAAGCGAGTCGGCACATTGACGGTCAGCGTCGGGGGACTCAGGTGGCTGCCGGCGCATGGCAAAGCCCGGCGAAGCCGGACTTGGCGCGAGGTAGCGGACTGGCTGAGTCAATGATGAGTGTGAATGCGCACAGCCTGGAGCCGGTGTCATAAGGTGGGGCGAGGCCATTGACGAGCCGCAGACCACGTAGAATTCAGTCATTTTCCGGCTCGCGAGATCTTTGGCTGTCCGGTGTGCGGCGGCCGGGTTTTCAACAACAGCGGCGCTTCGAAATCAAAAGCCCGTCAGGGCTGGCATCTTTGTAGTTCAGTCGTTTCACTCGAAGCCAAGCTCCGTCAGGAGCGGCATTATCGGGAAGTTGGAGTTCAAGCTTTAGCTTGTGCCGGCGGCGGACACGCTGAAGCGTGAACTCCAACAAGATGGAATATGCCGCCCCGACGGGGCTGGAGATGGATTTGGATTTTGGTGCTACAAAGATGTCGCGCCTACGGCGCTAAAGAAATTTCCTGCTTGGTCGCAGTTTTGAACGGAGCTACGTTGTCCCTGGCCATGAAAACGCCTTCCTCCAAATCGGCGTTCACTTTGATCGAAGTGCTGGTGGTGATATTCGTGGTGGCCATCCTCGCTGCGATGTTGCTTCCCGCAATCAGTCGCTGGAAGTCTCGCTCCAAAGTTTCACTCTGCGTACGCAATCTTCAGCAAATTGCTACGGGGTGTAATGTGTATGCATCGGATGATATCAACGGCCTATACCCGGGAGACGTTTTGAGTGGAAGCACGAATGAACCGTCCCGCAATAGCCATGCATATTTTTACTTTCAAAAATTGTCGCCTTACGGGGTTTCGCTGCAAAGTCTCGTTTGCCCAGCCGATAAAATCAAATTCGTGGCCACGAATTACAGCGAGCTTAGTAATTCGAACGTCAGTTACTTCTTTCGCGTGAATATTCCCACGAATTTTCCAAGTGCGGATGTTTCCACGAATAAGTCTGAAATTGTTGGTTATACATTTCTAGCCGGCGATCGCAATTTGCAGGCGAATGGCCAGCCGGTGAAACCCGGCTTGTTCGTTTTGACCACGAATCTGAGCCTTAACTGGACGCATGAAATGCACCTCGACTGCGGGAATTTGGCTTATGGTGATGGCCACGTGGATACTCGCAGAACCAATGATATGAATGGGACTTTCCAGCCCCAAAGTGGACGCACTGATTGGCTGGTTTTTCCATAAAACTTGAAATCAGTTTTTGCTTTTTCTTCGCCTCCTTCCCGCGAAATTTCCTCGCCCGGCTGTCATTTTGCGGATTTAATCTCCTCGTGAAACAAAAGGCTTACGCCGCCGCCGGCGTGGACATTGATCTCGGCAACCGTGTCAAATCCACCCTGCCGCAATTGCTCGCCGCCACGCATCGTCGCGAGGTGCTCGGCAAGGTCGGCGGCTTTGGCGGCCTGTTCGCGCTCGACCTGAAAAAATACCGCGAGCCGGTCCTCGTGTCGTCCGTGGACGGCGTCGGCACCAAGCTCAAAATTGCCTTCGCCATGGACCGGCACGACACCATCGGCGCCGACCTCGTGAACCATTGCGTCAACGACATCGCCGTGCTGGGCGCCGAACCGCTGTTTTTCCTCGATTATCTCGGCACCGGCAAACTCGAACCACACGTCTTCACCGAAATCATCAAGGGCTTCGCGCGGGCGTGCGCGGAAAACCGTTGTGCGCTCATCGGAGGTGAAACGGCTCAGATGCCTGGCTTTTACCAGAAAGGCGAATACGACGTGAGCGGCACGATCGTCGGTGTGGTGGAGAAATCCAAAATGCTCAACGGCCAGAAAAGCGTGAAGCGCGGCGACGCAGTCATCGGCATTGCATCATCGGGCCTGCACACGAACGGCTATTCACTCGCCCGGAAAATTTTCTTCGAGCAGATGCGATTGAAGCCGACAAGCCACGTGCCGGGATTGAAGGGCACAATTGGCGCTGAGTTGCTGAAGGTGCACGTCAGCTACGGACCGCTGGTGCAGGCGTTGCTGAAGAAATTCAACAACGTAGCGCAGACGTCTCGTCTGCACAGCAAAAGCAGGCGGGACGCCTGCGCTACAATCAAAGCCTTCGCCCACATCACCGGCGGCGGGTTTGTGGACAACATCCCGCGCGTGCTGCCGAAGACCTGCGACGTCATCATCCGCAAGGGCACTTGGGACGTGCTGCCGATTTTCAATATCATCGCCGAAAAAGGCGGCGTGCCGGAGGGCGAGCTGTATCAGGTGTTCAACATGGGCATCGGCATGGTGGCGATAGTTTCGGCGGCCAAGGCGGAGGCCATTTTGAAATTCATCCGTGCTCAGAAGCACAAGGCGTGGTTGATCGGAAATGTTGTAGAAGGGCGTGGCGAAGTGCGGATAGTGTAGATTTGGACTGCGGTGGCAACCCCGAAAGCATTCGGGGGACACCGCTTTGAGTAGCAGGGTTGGACAATCGAATGCGCCATGCCATCCGAAAGCGCCGTCGCCGCTGCGCTCTGCCGGCGCAGTCCAAGACGTAAATGCCTAATAACTCATCCGGTCGAGCTTCACCTTCCCCCGGAAAATCCAGTAGATGCAGACAGTGTAGGCAATCACCAGCGGTACACCAATGACAGCGATGATGAGCATGATGCCGAGCGTTTTTGGCGACGACGACGCGTTGTAAATCGTCAGGCCGTTTAACGGATTCGGCTGGCTGAAGACGAGGTAGGGATACTGGTTAACGCCAAACAGCGCCATCAGCGTGAGCATCGTCGCGCACGACGACAGGAAGGCACGCCAGTCGCGGCCGTGATAAAATTCGCGCGGGATGTTGGCAATGGCCAGCATGTTCGCCAGCGCAATGCTGAACAGCCACGGATTCTCGCGCACGCGCGCCGCCATGTGCGGTACGTAAAGCAGCGTGGCCATCGTCGTGATTGCGGCGCAAACAACAAAGAAGATGATGGAATTCATCGCCCAACGGCGCAGTTTGTCGTGCAACGCGCCCTCGGTTTTCATCAGACCGTAAATCGCGCCGTGCATCATGAACAATGCCACGGTGGTGACGCCGAGCAACAGCGGATACGGCTTCAGCAAGCCGAGAAACGTCCCGGCGAATTCGCCGTTCGCGTCAATGGGTATGCCCCAGGCGATGTTGCCCATCGCCACGCCGATGAGCAGGGCGGACAGAATGCTGCCAACAGAAAACCCGATGTCCCACATCTGCCGCCACCAGCGCATCGGTTGCTTGCTCCGAAATTCAATGGCTACGGCGCGGAAAATCAACGCCGCCAGCAACAGGATGAATGCGAGGTAAAAACCGGAGAAGACCGTCGCATAGACGTTCGGGAATGCGGCAAACAACGCGCCGCCACCGGTGACGAGCCAGACTTCGTTGCCGTCCCAGACCGGCCCGATGGAGTTGAGCAACGTGCGCCGCTCGGTGTCGTCCCGGGTGAACAAATGCAGCGCGCCGATGCCGAGGTCGAAGCCGTCAAGCATCGCGTAGCCGGT
>Ga0187874_10002542_pt1 | contig 13879 bp, 8 predicted proteins | sample June2016WEW_16_1_3_FD_132993 | JGI IMG/M metagenome (GOLD analysis project Ga0187874, IMG submission 132993) | Peatland microbial communities from SPRUCE experiment site at the Marcell Experimental Forest, Minnesota, USA - June2016WEW_16_150 | ecosystem: Environmental > Terrestrial > Soil >... | reverse complement strand
CCTTGCTGTTCAGTACATTGATGTGCCGACTCTCAAGCGTCAACGTTCACCCCAGACCAACACCGCCGATCACGACCCGGCACAACTGACTCGTCTACCGCGCACTCGTGACGCGCAAGTCAAAGGAGATCAATAGGTTAGCAAAAATAGGAGTTGGTAAGCCGTTTGTCCTAAATTATAATAGGCTCGGGGTCCGGTGGTGCCCACTCGTGCCCTTTGGCACAAGATCGGGGGGCTTGGGCACTAGGAACCCTGAAGGAAGCCATCGGTTCGAAACAAAGCCAGCAGGGCCCAGGCAGGACCAAGGGCTTCTTCCTCAGATCGTCATCAGAAAACGAAAGGAGGCGATCCTCTTTGAGTTCCAACAAACGGTGCCGGCCACCGAGTCTGCCTTTGGAGGCCGGCCGCGGGTCAATACGAGTCTTGCTTGTGGATGTGGGTTCCGCCCGAACGGAGATCAATGAGCCGATCGGCATTGGGGCTTTGTCGAGTTATTTGCGGGCACATCTAAAGAGTCGCGTCACAGTTCGGCAGCACTTCGTTCAGCTCAGTGGCCTTATCAAAGGGATCGAACTCGCCGAAGCTGATGTCGTGGGCGTCTCAACTCGGTTGGCCACCATGGGCCGTTTGCAGGAGGTGCTGGCGAGTTGGCACACTATTCCCAAACCATGGCGCCCGGTCCTTGTGCTCGGAGGTGTGATCGCGACATTCGCCACCGAGGAACTCCTACAACGAGCTCCTGAAGCCATCTGTGTGGTGGGCGAAGGGGAGGAGGCTCTTGTTGGGATTGTTGATGGAGTTGTTCGGGGCAACCGCGACGGTGAGCTTCTTCGACGCTTTTTGCTAAACAACCATGTGCCAAATGTCGCTTTCGTTTTGAAAGGGGACCTGTGCACAACGCCGCGTCGACTACTTGATCTCGCCTCAAGCCCGGCTCCCGATCGGCAATTCGCGAAAGCCGTTGCTCAGGTCGGCGGGATCGTGCGCGCCGAAGCATCGAGAGGCTGCGCCTGGGGCCGATGTGAGTTTTGCGCAATACAGTACAAGTACTGCAATTCGATCAGTTGGAGACCGGTTCCAACGGACCGGGTCATTCGTGAGCTGGAGGAGCTGTCTGCCCTCGGCATCCGAAGCCCGTTTTACACTGACGAAGACTTCGTAGGAAACGACCCCCTCCGGACTGTGGAACTCGCCCGCGGGATACGTGCAGCGCGAGAAGGCGGACGTATTGCGCCGGAAATGAACCTGTACATTGACGCCAGAGTCGATACAGTACTTGCCCTACCGAGAGATGGCGTTCCTTCCGGCAAAGACGTGTTTAGGGAACTTAGAGCAGCCGGGCTGCGGGAAGTGTTTCTCGGAGTCGAATCCGGTGCGAAGGAACAGGTTCGTCGGTATGGCAAGCCTGCAACCGCCAGCAGGAATCTGGCTGCTATTGAATTGCTGCAAGGTCTCGGTCTGACGCTGGATATCGGCTTCATAATGTTCGATCCCGAGATGAACCTCTCCGAACTACGGGCCAACCTCGAATTCGTTGAGGCGGCTGGCTTGCGCTTTCATGATGCTCGCTTGACAAAAAAGCTACGGGTTGAGCCCGGTACGCCCGTGCTCCGCAACTACGGTGAAAGAAATCTCCTAACTGGCCCATTAGACATCGATGATCTGACGTACCCTTACCGATGGCTTGACTCGCGCGTGGCGGCGGTTCATGATCGGTTTGCCATCTGGGAGCGAGAACGCTCTGATGTCATTTATGAACTACAAGCGAGAACTCGAGGCGAGGTTGGAAGTGAGGCCATTCGCGGCCAGCGACGGCGCCACCTAGGTGACCTTCGCTCCCTCGATCTTGATGTTCTATGGTCTTTAGTGGGCGCTGCAGAGAACAATCGAGATCCATCTCAGGTGGACCTAAGCGCCTTCAGTCAGATTAGAGACTGCCTGTTACGCAGTGAGAATGGTCTACATGAGGAAACTCCAGCCGCTTGATCACGGCAAACGTTAGACCCTTAGCCGCCACGATCCGGCGAGGTCGAATTTATCCACGGCTCAGAATCGATTCGCTGATGCCGAGAGAGTTTAGTAGTCGGTGCAGTGATAATTTTGTGGTTCCATCCGCTGAGAAGTCCTAAAGGAATTAGGACTGAGTGTAGATAATTTTGTAGCTGGCGAGAGCCTCCGGGTTCCACAAGGCTCCACAAGTTACTACATAGTCGCGCCATCTGCTTGAAACGTAAGTAATTGAAAATAGGGCATCTTCAGCAGAGGCCGGAAACTGCCTTGGGCTCAGTGGATCTCCGGTTAATTCCCGATGCACTTTTATCTATGTTTTCAATAAGTTGCAAAAACGGGCTGTTGCAGCTTGTGGAACCGTGAGGCTGCTAAAGCTACAGTTCTGACTACAGTCGCCGGGGCGGGGCGCTGGAAGGCCCGTCAATAGCCGGTTTCAGGATGGCGACCCCCTGCAATTGCGGCAGGCGGTCGAGCCCCAAGAACGAATCGTGTTCGCTGAGGCGGCCCTCTGTCATCCCGCCACAGTGGCGGAATGTCAGAGGTCCTACCCGAGTGTACAGCGTTGAGTACCCCTCGCGGCACGCTGGCTGGGCCAGAGCGCTGGCGACGAAGTTCGTGCCCACTCCGGTTTATTGATCCCGAACCACTTGCGGCGGGTTACGCGGCCGCAAAAGCGAGCTCGATGCTGTCCTCTTTGGGGATGGCCCGTTCCAGCATTCCGGTGAAACGCACGGCCACGGCGGTGCGGTCATCGGCATGGACAGAGTTGCCGGCAAAACGATCCACCTCATTCATGATCAAGCCGACCAGGTGGGATGCCCGGGCGTCCGCTTGGCTTTCGAGGACCTGCCGGACGCCGGACTCGGTCCACTCCCGGCCCGCGGCATCAGTAGCGTCCGTGATGCCATCGGTGTACGCCACCAGCACGTCGCCGGCTTCAATCGACATGGTGCGCCGGCCGAAGCGCGAGCGATCCGTGAGTCCCAGCACAGTACCGGTCGATTCGAGCTGGTGGATGCAGCCGGTGCGCTTGCGCAGCAGCAGGGCCGGTTCATGCCCCGCGCTGACGTAGTGCAACTGGCGGCGCAGCGGGTCGAAGTGTGCGTAAAACAAGGTGGCGTAGAAATTGTCGGGCGAGGTCTGGTGAACCGCGCGGTTGAGCGCCTCGACCACGCCCGCGATCTCTCCGCATCCGCGGGCCGTCAGGCCGCGCAGGAAGGCCTGCAATCCGGACATCAGAATGGCCGAGCCGATGCCGTGCCCGGAAACGTCGCCCACGGTGACGGCCAGACCGCCGGCGGGCAAGGGGAGAAAGTCGAAGAAGTCTCCGCCAATTTCGCCGGCCGGCCGGCAATCGCCGAAATAGTCGAGGCCTTCTATGTGCGGCTGGCGGCAAGCCAGAAGACGACTTTGGATCTCGCGTGCGGCATCGAGGTCTTCGTGAATATGACGGAGGAAACCCAGTGGGGAAGAAGGCAAAGGTACCAAGTTACTGTCGCTCATATTACCTTTGACGCGATGGCTGCGCGGAACGCCGATGGCTCAAGAGAGGCATCAGGTAAAGAATTGTTAAGGAGAGCCCCATGCCGGCCTCTCTATTCCGCGGTGGCGGGCAACACCACCATGGCGGACCGCCAGACCGCGAATTTCTGCACTCCGGGCTGGATTACGCTCACCTGGCAGGTATACCTTCCGGGCTGCAGCTTTGCGAGCGGCAGGCTGAAGCGCATCGGCACGGCTTTAGATTTGGCGTTCAGACCGTCTGAGATCTTCAACGGAGCGCTCTCGAATGTTTTCACGCTGCCGCGATAAAAGCTGACCGTCGCCACCATGAGCTGGGTCTTTTCCACACCCGGCTGGTAGGCCTCCAGATAGACATAGAGATCCTGGTCCCTGCGGAAGACGCGGGTCACGCTGGGAATGAGCTTCTGGCGGTCCTGTACAAGCGGATTGGCGGCAGTCAGCCTCTTGTTTTTCTCCGCGCTGGCCACGGCTGTGTCCAACGCCTCGCGCTGATAACTCAGCACGACGGAGCTGATTGGCAGATACTGCTGGCTGGCAGTAAGATCGGGTACCGTGAACTTAGTTTCGAAAGTGCCCATCTTGCCGGTTTCATTTTCCCGCGCGAGGAATTTCAAAGAATAGGTTCCAGGCTGCAGGGTGAAGCCGGTATCGTACTCCAGGTTGTGTTTGGAGAGTTGGCCGGTGGACTCGCCTTTCAACTTCACGGTGATGTCGTCGCGGACCGTGCCGGCGAGGACCCCCTTGGAGTCCTTGATCTCGCCGATGAAATCGAGACGAGTGGTCTCCGCCCCGCTCTTCCGGGCCAGTTCGATGTCGCTTCCGGGGATTTTCACGGATACCGGAACGAAGTACCGGTCGCGTGCCTGCCGGAAATAGTTCACTTCCAGGGCGAGGGTGAGATCGGTCACCGGGTCGCCCAGCATCAGCGCCTCCTGCAGTTGGCGCTCCCGCTCGGAGGAGTCGAACTTTTTAAACTCCTTGGAGGCGAAGTAACCACTGCGGTAATCGAGCTTAGCCGTCGCGTTTTGATTGATCTGGACTTTGATGCGGCGGAAGCGGCCGTCGAGGGCCGCATTGCTGCTGTAGTACCCGAGAATGTAGTAACTCGCCATATCTTTCTGCGCCTGCACGATGCCGAGCGAGAGATCGTTCTGGTCGAGCAGCGTCTTGCCGCCGGTGTCGGAGGCCAGCGTGTAAAGCGATTCCTGCTGGCCTTGAAAATTGGATTGGGTGGTGCGCTGCGAGCTTCCGGAATACATGCCCTGGCCGCCCTGCGAGGCCTGGGTGGCGTCACCCAGCGGAGCCGAAGCCACCAGGCCGCGCGCATCCACGGGATAGAAAGCCACGTTGCTGCGGATGGCGGCGTTCACGGTGGCGTGCAATTGCGCTTGGTTATCGATGCCCGTGAGGGTCATGCCGCTGGCGAAATAGACCAGGGCTTTCTTCTCCGGGAGACCGCCGAGCATCTTCACGGCCGATTCCAGCGCGGCCAGCTTGCGGTCCGTGTTGAAGATATTGAACTCACTGTCGTCCTGCGAGTAGGCGGCGCCGGTATCGCCTTCGCTATCGGCCCCGGTGCCGCCGTTAGCCATACCGACATCGCCCAGCACCAGACCTTTGATGATCTTCGTCAGGCGCTCGCGGTCGTCGGTGAAGTCCTGGAGCACGTTGAGATCGGTGGAGTAGGTTATCACCGACACCAGATCCGATGTGGTGATTCCGGTATTGAGAAACTTCAATGCGGCCTGTTGCGCGCGCAACTGATCGGCAACCGGCATGCCGGCCTGGTCAAAGAACAACACCAGCAGGCGCTTGTCGCGATACTTGACCTCACCGGGCGTAGCCGGCGCGATGGCGGGTGCAATCGCCGGTTTGGCGGCCTTTGGAGCGGCCGGCGCGACTGGCTCGCGTTGCGCCAGGGCGGGCGCGGGCAGGACGGTGTTCTCCAGTTGCTGGAACTCGAATACTTTGACCTGCTGCGGCTTGCCGTCTTCGGTTACGGTGAAGTCGGAAGCCTTTAGCCCGTTGAGTGGCTGTCCGCTCTTGGTCGTCGCCGATACGTTGACCACGACCAACTGCGTGGTGGTTTGGAACTTGGTGGGGGCTTTCGGCGCGGCGGGCGGAGTCTGCTGCGCCGGAGCGCCCAGTTGCGCAATGAGAATGGCGGTGATTAGGATTCGCATGGCTTAGAACCTGAACCTTAAACTGAAGGTGACTTTGCGCATAGCTGCGGCGTTGGCCGCCAGGCCGAAGGTGTTGGAGCCCAAGACGGTTCCCCAACTGGTGATGGTGACGTGATTCAAGACGTTCTGCGACTGAATCTGCAGATCCACGCTGCGCCGCTCGCCCAGGCGGAAGACGCGCCCCAGCGATCCATCCAGGGAGAAGATGGTGGGTCCGGGGATGGTGTTCCTGCCGGCATTGCCCCAAGTGCCCGAGGCCGGTTCGGTGAACGCGGCGGTATTGAAGAGCTGCCCGGGAGATTCAATCGATTGACCGGTGGCTTCCGCGCGCAGGGTATTGGAAACCGCCGTGCCGCTCACTTGCGAGAGGCTGCCTCCCACAGTGGCGGTGGAGGGATTGCCGGAATGGAGATTGACGTTGCCGCTGACGGTCCACTCCTTCACCAACGCGCCTTTCCAGCCGCCGAGCAGCGTGCCGCCGCCCATCCCCATGCCGCTACTGTATTGAAGCTGCAGGCTGAGGTTGTGGCGCGCATCGAAGCCGGAGAGGCCGCGTTCGGCTGAAAGATCGAGCCAGTTCTGGGCCACCGGGGTGTTGCCCTGGCCGCGGCCGCCGGTACCGGCGTTGTCGATGGATTTTGAAAACTGGTAGGAGGCGTGCCACATCATGCCGCTGTGAAAGCGGCGGTTCAACTGAAACTGCGCGGCGTGGTAAATGGAATTGCCGTTGGAAGTTTCGTAAGTGAAGTCGTGCGGCAGCGAGGACTCCACCGCTCCGGGCGCGACGGAGTTGGGAATGAACTGCTGATCGAGTCGCGTCCCCTTGGTGCCCAGGTAACCGATGGTGGCGAACATGGAAAGCGGCAGGTCGTGCTGCACGGAGAGATTCCAGGTCTGCGCGTAGCCAATGCGGTAATTCGGATCGACCGCGTAGGTGCTGGTGTTCGAGAGCGAAGCGGCCTGCAGGAAACCGTTCTGAATACTCAGGGGACTGGCGGCCGAACTGGAGACGCTCAAGGATTCGGCAAAAGGCGGCTGCTGGGCCATATTGCCGGCCAGCAGGTTGTAGACGGAGGTGTTGTAGTACAGGCCGTATCCGGCGCGCACGACCAGTGAGCCCTTGGTGAGAGGCCGCCAGGCAATCCCCAAACGCGGCGAAAAATTATTGCGGTCCGGACGAATCAGTGCGTCCGGAAGCGAGCCGTAATACGGAGCGGTCTCTCCCGGCACCACCGCAGTCACTGCGGAGAAGCCAGGCGCGGCTACCAGGTTGACCAGCCGGTTGTAGAGTTCGGTGACGGGCGTCGCGTATTCCCAACGAAGGCCCAGCACGAAGCTGAATCGCGGAGCGATGCGCCAATCGTCGTTTACGAAGACGTCGTAGCCTGCGCCGCGAAAATACTTGTCGGGATTGCCATAGCGAATGGAGCTGGTGGAGGGCATGCCGAGCAGAAAATCTGCTAGATCGTAGCCCGTGCCGCTTTGGGCCACGCCGCCCACCATTTCGCTGGTGGCCGAACCGGTGAAGGAGTACGTGCCGCGTCCATTGCTATCGGCGAGCTGGTTGAACTGCTGGCGTCGGAAATCGCCGCCGAAGGTAAAATTGTGAGACCCGTGGGCCCAGGAGAGACTCTCGCCAACGGCGCTGGTCTGGTTGCGGTTGAGAGAGTAGTTGCCGTCGCTCAGGCTTCCGTAGTTGGTGAAGGTGAGATTGGGCGGTCCCCAGTCCAGCGGGTTCCGCGACGTGCCTGCGATCCCGAGTGCCGCGGCCACGTTGGCCTTATCCGCGAAATATGGGATAGAGGTCTGGCGCATGCGGCTGAAGGAGTATTGCAGGTTGTTCGTCAGCTTGGCGGTGAAAGTGCGCGACCACGCCAGGTTCGCGTTCAATCCCTGTCCGGAGCCGGTGTCGATGAATTGGAAGAGATTGGGCGTCACACTGTCGCTCTGTTGATACCCGACGCCGAAATTCAAGCGGTCCTTGCTGCCGATGCGCAGGTTCGAGATACGCGAGTTGATGTTCTGCGATTTGTTCAATCCGTTCATGGAAGTTTGATAGTTGCGCGCGGCAAACGGCAGGTTGGGGTTCGGAAAGTAAGCCAGCAGCGCTTTGGCGGAGGCGCTGATGCGCGCCTGCGGAATCACATTATTGGGGAATGGGGCGCCGGTGGTGGGATCGTAGATCACGACCGGCGATCCCGATACCAGGGTTTGCGAAAAATTGCCGTTGCGTTCGAGCGCGGTGGGCATGTTCACCGGATTCGACGTGGCGCCGGTGCGATTTCTCTGGAAGTCGTAGTTGAAGGTGAACATGATGCGCTTTTCAGCGCTCACCAGTTTGGGAATGCGCAACGGCCCGCCTATCATGATGCCGCCACGGCCGGCGGCGTAAGCCGGCTTCGCCAGATCCGCGCCGGTGACGGAGAAGGTGCGCGCGTCGAGCGCGGAATTATCCAGGCTGAAATTCGCGCCGATCATGTACATGCTGCGCGGATCTTTGCGCCCGTTGCCGAAGGCCATGGCGTTGGGCCGGCCTTGCCAGTCGGGACCTCCACGTCCGCCGGGAGGGCCGCTCGGGCCGCCGCCGGGACCACCACCAGGAGGTCCGCCACCACCCGGAGGTCCACCACCGCCGGGGCTGCCACCGGGAACTCCGCCGCTGCCGGGACTGCCGCGCCCGCCGGCCTGCGCCAGGTTCACGCCATCACCACCGGGACCAGCGAGGCCACCTGCACCCATCATGCCGGGGCCGCCGGATCCCATGCCGGGAGGGCCCCAGTCATTTTGCTGGTTCATGCCAAGCGCGCTGCTCATGCTGCCTTGCACGATGAAGGAATTGGCCGTGCTCTGGCTCAGGTCGGCGATCTCTTCGGTCTTGATGGCGCCCGCGGTCCCCGCCGCGGCGGCATCGGTGGACTGGCTTACATCGAGCCGCTGGAATCCGCTCTGCTGGGAGGGAGCGGCTGGGTTCTGTGCGGACGCGGCACCTGCCGGCGGCTGCGGACGCGGAACCGGCGGAGTGCCTGCCGCAGGCGCCGCTCCGGAATCCAAACTCGCAGACAGCGCCGCTTCGGAAAGGAACTTCAGTGTCCAGTCCGCGTTGGGAGCGTCGGGCGCTACTCCCACCTGGCGCGTGATTTTCTCGAATCCCAGCATCTCGACTTCAACGGTCCAAACGCCGTCGGCCAGTTCGGGATAGCGGAATACGCCTTGCGCATCGGTAGTCGTGACCACTTTCTGATCGTTTTGGGTGGCGGTCACGGTGACGCCGGGGAATGGCAAGCCGCCGCACTTGACGGTGCCGTGGAACTCGGAAGCCATCAACGCGGATACGCTCAGCCCGATGGCGGCCAGCCTGCTCAGATGAATCCAAATGCGTTTTGCGGTCATGTTTCCTTGGTCCTCCGTCACGGTCCTATATAGAAGGTGACGAAGAAACCAGGAAAGGTTTCCCGCGCGAGCGAAGTCTTGACGTTCTTAACGCGATCTTTACGAGCCCTTAGCAGAAGGGGCGGCATCGGCGGCCGGCGCTGTGGGAATCCGCACGGTAAATTCGGTGATCTTGCCCGGCGTGCTCCTTACGCGAATGGATCCGCCGTGGGCTTCTACAGTTTTCTTGACGATATCGAGGCCCAGCCCGGTTCCATGAATCTGATCTTTCACGGCGCTGCGGCCGCGGAAGAAGGGATCGAAGATGTGCTTCTGCTCGTCGCGCGGAATGCCGCGGCCGCGGTCGGCCACGGTGATCTCCACCGCCTGCGTAGCGCCATCCCCCACCGCGCACGCCGAGATACCTACCCAGTTGCCGCCGGCACCGTACTTCAACGCGTTGTCGATGAGGTTCTGCAAGGCGTGCCGCAGGGCGATTTCGTCGGCCAGGATGCAGGGCAGGCTGGGCGCGATCTGCTTTTCCAGGACTACGCCGGCCTTTTCCGTGAGCGCCCGGCTGGATTGCAGGCTCTGTTCGATCAACTCCGCGACGGGCACCGGCTCGCGCCGGCGGATAGCCGCGCCGGCTTCGGCTTTGGCGAAATCGAGAACCTGCTCGACCAGCCCGGTCAGCTTCTCACTCTCTTCCTGGATCAGCGTTCCGTATCGCTCCACCTGGCTGGGCTGCTGAGCCAGCTTGCCGCGAAGATTGAAGGCCGCGGTGCGAATCACGGTCAAAGGAGTTCGCAGCTCATGCGAGACGCCGGCGACGAAACTCATCTGCAGTTCCGCCAGGCGCTGGGCCTGGCGCGAGAATCGGACCAGCATCGCGACGGTGGCCACGATCAGGAGGAGCAGTCCGCCCGAAATCGCCAGGTTCCGCACACGCGCCTGCTCCACCAACGCTTCGAGCGACCCAGCCTTGTGGCGCACCAGCAGCGACCAGCCGGGGCCGCTAAGCACAGGGCGCGGCGTGAAGCGCGCCGGCGGCGAGCCGCGGAATTCGCGTCCGGAGTCGCCACCCCGAGAATCGGGCGAGGGGGGAGCGCCGCGAAATCCGTTGTCGGGCGGCGGACCGCCGGGGCCGCCTCGCCCGCCACCTGGACCGCCCATGCCGTCGAGCAACGTCACCGAGGCGTCGGCGGTCTCTCCAATGCGGCGGTTGGCCGCCGGGGCGGACGGATAGATCAACTCGGCGGGCGCCTGGCCGGAGACAATTTCGGCATCGAAGTCCACTTTTCCGGAATCCGCGAGATACCGCCCCAGAAGTTCCGGAATCATCGTCTGGCGAACGTAGCCCAGGTCCAGATCGAAGAGCAGCCATTCGCGCTCCTGGAGTCCGTTGCCGGGAGTCGCATCAAACCGAGGCATCTCGAGGACCGTGTGGGCCTCGGTGGGCGGCGCCGCCGCGCCGGTCAGCCTGGCGGCCAGGCCTTCGCGGATGCTGTTCCATTCCGCGGGCCAGTCCGCGTGCGATAGGCGGCCGGACCGCAAATCCAGATAGTAGAAAGCCAGCGCACCGCCCTGCGGCACAGCTAGCGCGATGCGCCGGAACATGGCGGCGTGGGTCAGCTTCCACCTGGCGTATTGAACCGCATAAGCCGACTCCCGGCCCGAACGCTCGATCAGCGTGGCATCGGGGACCATGGCGGCGCAGGCCTCGGAAATGTCGTTCGAAAAGTCGCGGCGCACCGAAGCCAGGCGGGTCTGTAGCTGCCCCTGAAGCCGCTGGCGCTCCGCCCCGCTGATCTCGCCGATCCACCGGTATTGCAGCACCGCCACCACGCCGCACAACAGCACCAGCAGGCTCACCGACGCCCACGACCACCATCCGTGCAGGCGATTTCTATCCATGTTCAGGCCGTAAACCGGTAGCCTTTCCCGCGGATGGTTTGAATGTGAATGGGATTCTGCGGATTGTCTTCCAGCTTCTGGCGGAGCCACGCCACATGCACGTCGATGGTGCGGGAAGAGACTTCGCTGTTATACTCCCAAACGTTTTGCAGGATCTCGTCGCGCATCACCACACGCTCGCGATGGTCCACCAGGTATCGCAGAAGCTGCAGCTCTTTGGCAGCCATGTTTACGGGCTGGCCGGCTTTGTGCGCCTCGGCGCGTTCGAAATCGATCTCCACATCGCCAAACTGGAAGGTCCGGACGGGTATCCGTTTTTCCTTGCGCACGCGGCGCAGCAGCGCTTCGACACGGGCCAGCAGCTCCGCCGGATCGAAGGGCTTGGTGAGATAATCGTCCGCCCCGAGCTTGAGACCCACCACGCGGTCGGTCACCTGCGACTTGGCGGTGAGCATCAGGATGGCGGTGTCAACCCCGTGCTGCCGCAGTTCGCGGCAGACATCGAAGCCCATCTTGCGCGGTAGCATCACGTCGAGCAGGATAAGATCGAACTCGCCTGTCGAAGCGCGCGCCAATCCGGACTCACCGTCGGATGCGGACTCCACCTGATAGCCTTCCAGGGCCAGAAGGTCGGTTACGGTGACGACCAGTCCCGGCTCGTCCTCAATCAATAGAATGCGCGAACTCATTCCTCCACTCGATTCAAATATGGCAGGTTCATGGACGGAAACCAAGGCCCGTGGGGCAGCCAATCCTGGCCGCAGCCGCTTCGGCCGGCTGAGGCCGCTCGAAAGCGGGCTCGCAGTTGTGGATGCCCCACACTTTACCGGCGGCATTGTCAGAATTGTGGCTGACGCTACCGCCCGCCGCGCTGTGCCCGCCGAAGCCGCCCTGGTCGATGTGCACGTGGGTGATGCCGCCACTCGTATCGAAGGTCTCGAGGGAGGACGCCAGCGCGCAGGGCACTCCTGAGCCCGAAGTCTCGTTGACGGTGATGACGCTCCGGATGGACGTGCGTGTGCCCGATACGCCCACTCTCGAAAACGCCGGACTGGCGGAGAGAATCTGCCCGCTACCCACCGTAAAAGAAGTGGCGGAGCCGATCGCGGATCCGGTGGAGTTATAGAAGGCAATCGTGCCGGTGCACGATGCCGCCGTGCCGCTGGAGGAGGCTGGCGCCAGGTTTACCACGTTGACTTGGGCGGTCTCAGTGCTGGCAAGCCCCACGACGGGAAGATTGGAATCCGTTGTGTAAGTGGTGCTCGTGCTGGTCTGGGCCATCGCCGCCATCGCAAACGACATGGGTATGGCGTGCCTATAGTTACAGTTCGTCTAAGAAACATTCTTCACCTCTTGAGCTGGGTTCTGGATGAGAAGGAAGGCCTAATCCTTCCTGTGGGACGGGAGCGCCACCAATACCGTTACGGAGCGAGCCGCGTCTTAACGTTCTTAGCAAAGACTTATCGCGGCTTTAACAGTGAGGCGAAGCGACGACCGTTTGACATCACTTGGTCGGACGCCAGAACTGTGCAATATGGCACCGGGGACATACGTGCTGCGCCTGGTGGTGGCTGACGGCGGCTCGCGGTCGCACGAATCGGGTGGCCCGCACGTCAAATGAACAGCCGACAAACCTGGCGCGCCGACATGGGGGAATTCCGCTGTAGATAAAAATGTAGCTGGCGAGAGCCTCCGGGTTCCACAAGACTCCACAAGTTGCAACAGGTTCGCGCCATCTGCTTGAAACGTAAGTACTTGAAAACAAGGCATTTTCGAAGAAGGCCGGAAACTGCCTTGGGCGCAGGGGGTCGGGCGTTCAAATCGCCCAGCCCCGACCATCCGTAAGTAACTGATTTATTTGTAACGTTTGCTTTCGGCGCGCCTAGCGCACCGATCTACAGTCGGCTTCCATCAAAGACTGGATCGGGGGCCTTCATCCCCGAGCCGTAACTGCCCGCCAACTTCTCGGAGGGTAATGTGTGTGCCCGCGACGATCAGCTCCACTTTGTGTCCCAAAGTCCTTCCATGCACCACCTCACTACCCTTCACGCTGGTCCGTCTCGGGCGGTCGCCACCAGTTCCACCGGCTTTTGGCTGTCCGCCTAGGTGACTGGTTCGGGATTACGGGTGTGCAGCCGCCGGTGGATGGGGTGGAAACGTCTCCTGCTCGATCACATATGGCACTTGCCTCGTCCAAGCGTACCTTGTGCCCTTTTTCCCTCCGATTGCGCTTAATATTATCGAAGAGGTTTCAACTGACATGGGCGCCACCCGTTCCAAAGCTGTTGCGTTGTCGCTTGCTTTCCTGCTGCTCGCCGGCTGTTCCATCAAGATCAAGATCGACGGGTACATTCCCAAGGCTCCGCCGACGACTAACGCATTCCTCGCAGGCGCCGCCAAGGTCGATATCACGCCGCCGCCTGGTTATCCCCTAGGCGGCCACTCGATCGGCGGCCAAATGGCGCGCGGATACTGGACCCGCCTCTACGCCCGGGCCTTCTATTTCCAGAGGCCCGGCGCACCACCGCTGGCGCTGATCTCGTGCGACCTTTTCGCCATTCCCGCCGGGCTGCACGCCCGTGTCGCCCTCAAACTCGGAGTGCCGCCCGAGTCCCTCCTCATCGCCGCCACCCACACCCATCAAGGACCAGCGGGCTACATGTCCTCGTCCGTTTTCAACTTCGGGGGGCCACTGCCGGGTGGAGTGAACCCCAAAACTGAGACAGAAAGTTAAGGACCAAATACATTGAATGGAATGAGGAAATGGATTTGGCCCGATCAGTTTACAGTCGCGATCTGAAGATCGCCGTGATGCGCGCACTGGACGCCGGCTCTGCCACCGGCGAAATTGCGCGGAAGTACCAACTGAGTCCGAAACT
>Ga0187874_10002539_pt1 | contig 13887 bp, 8 predicted proteins | sample June2016WEW_16_1_3_FD_132993 | JGI IMG/M metagenome (GOLD analysis project Ga0187874, IMG submission 132993) | Peatland microbial communities from SPRUCE experiment site at the Marcell Experimental Forest, Minnesota, USA - June2016WEW_16_150 | ecosystem: Environmental > Terrestrial > Soil >... | reverse complement strand
CTTTTCTATTTTTTTAACTGAAACGTGCCATTCCTTGACCTCAACGTCCATGTCCTTGAAATGCGCCATAACTGATTCCCTGTACTGATTAATCATTTCGCCGATCTTCGAAATTCTTTCAGTAATGTCCATATTTTTTTCAGGCAATTTCCCCCCTCCTAGACAGAAAGTACTTTTTAAGAACTAAATCTGCGATTATTTTTTCAAAGCATATGTGAGTGGGGCGAGACGGCAACAATCATTGTAACTTCAGTAGGCTCACGTAACTTTCATACTGGATCCCAAGATAGGTATAATGCCGATTTTGCTTGCGAGATTTTGAATAAAATTCAAAAGCAAATTGGAGTCTGTCGAGAGTTATTCGTTCACTCGATAGACAATTCTTCCAAGAGAGAAAAGCCAGTCAAGTGTATATGACTCTTACAGGTGTTGCAGCAAATCACCACTTCTTTCAAACCGTGACTGTTAACTTTGGGCTCTACAATGCTGTATGTCTTTTCTGTGGTCTCGTCTGGTGATATGATGCTTCCGCATCTTGGACATGGAAAGTCTCCGTCTCCGTCCATTTTAGTTAAATCCAGCTTGTACGCTTGTGTTTGTGCCATTTCTCTTACCTTGTTTATAATTCCATGTTGCAATTTATAAAATTAAGTTGTAACATGATGAAACAACATTCACGTGCTGGACTTAACCAGAGCCTTTTCAGCCTCAATTTTTCTCCATCACATAATTAGAACTAAAAAAAAGGAAGGGAAAGTTTTGTTGTTCCTTATTTATGGTCGTTTTCTGTTGAGCATCAGCATTATTACGGCGCCGATGATGATTATCACTATGATAATCGCTATGATTCCGTACATGACCGTGGTGTTTGATGCTAAACCAGTGAGTGGCGTTGCTGCTGGTGCAGGTGTTGCTGCTGGTGAGCTGGCGTAGAAGGCTGTTGCGGAGGTTGATGGCCAGTAAGCGTTGGTCCCTGCGAAAGCGGCGTATACAGTGTAGTTGCCTGGTATGTCAGGTTTCCACGATAGCGCATACATCCCGTTTGCGTTGGTTGTGGCTGTGCCGATTTGCCTGTAGTTGTTGTTTGAGTCTAAGACGAAGATGTTAACTGGGACGCCGATGAAGTTGGTCGGTGCAGGTTGTTGCTGGTAAACGTAGCCCATCCATGCCGTCATGCTAGCGTCTGATGCGCATGGGACACCGTTTGGAAAGTCAGAGGCTTGTTGGCTTTGCGTTGTACCTGTGGCAATGTCCGTTACTGTGCCTGTTATCGTTACCGGTGTGGCGGTTGTTACTCCAACATTAGGTGCTGTAACTGTGGTTTTGCTGGGTCCTCTGCCTACGCTGTAGATTTGGTTATTGTAGCCGTTCATGAACGTTGCGTAACCATCTGCGACGACGTACTCGGAACCTGGTACACTCCATATGCTTGGGTAGTCAGAGAGTTGCCATATTAGTTTCCCAGTGGTGGCGTTGATAGCTGTGGTTACTGCACCTTTGTAAATTGGGTTTGGTACCGTGTGTTCGTTGGTTGCTAGGTATATAACTCCATTTGCGACGGCCTGTATCATTGTTGGGTAATCACCATAAAAGATGTTCAAGCCACCGTAAGTGCTGTTGTCTGAGCCCGGCGGACCGTTTCCATATGTCCACAGCAGATTTCCTGTTGTGAGGCTATAGGCGTAGCAGATTCCACCAAATGAGCTGTCATAGAGATTGCCGTATGCAGTAGTGCCTGGTAAATTGACGGTTCCTGGGTAACCGTAGTAGTCCCAAGAGCCTTGTGATGGTGTTGGACCCCATAGTTGATTGCCGGTTGCAAGACTGTATCCGACGAATTGCATTGTTTCCAGATAACTGAAAGTGAATACTCCTGTTTGGAAGTCGACCGGTTCCTGTACCAAGCTTTCGTTACCCGGAGGGGGATTGTATGTTTTGGTCCAGAGGACAGAGCCGATGGCGCCTTTAGATGCGTTTAGGTTTACAGCGAAGTATACGAATGGAAGCTGTGGGTAGCCTTTGTTGGTTGCGGCAAAGCCTTGAGGTAGCGAGCCCTCTCTGCAAAGCATCATGTTGCCATACTGGACTGCCACAATCGCCACAGGATTTGCTCCTGCAGGTGGTGTCACTAATGCTCCTGTAACAGGGTTCACTCCATTAGGTGGTGGTGGCATGGTGTTTAGCCATGGGATCGAAACGTTCCAGTCGTAAGTGGTTAACGAATCTTGGTTAATGGTATAGATGGGCGTTGTTGTTCCTGGCAAGTTAAGGGTGTCATGGATAGGAATGTTTGCGTTAACCGTGATAGCTGAACCCGCTGGCACTGTAGCTATGAGACCGTTTGGAGCTGTAGCGGTTGAAATACCCGTGTCTGGTGGGGGTAGGCTTCCGCTGCCAGCTGAACCGACGACGGCGCCTCCGATGAGGACTCCGTTTGATGCATTAACAACTGCTGGTGATAGACTTCCGCCGCCTGTGTATGGGTTAATGTCGTATTGCCATAGTCTAGACATGTTCCATTCAGATAGGTACCATTGTGGATTTGCTGCGCTGCCGTCATTTGCTATGACAAATCTTAGTGGTTCACCGCTTGGACCCATAATGTTTGGGCTTACAACGGTGTTTGCGAAAATTACTGTTGATGTGCTGACTGGTATCACGAATGATGTGCTTGATGGAATGCTGGTCACGTTGAAAAGTGAGACGCCCGTATATGCATCGTAGAGTTGCCAGTTACCGTTTACTGGGTTGGTTGCGACTAGGATTGGTGGGAAAACTCCGTGTTGATCTGGATCCCACAGGTTGTAGAGATAAACGAATGACAGCGGAGGTACTGCGGTTGATGACCAGAGTTGTTTCCCTGTCATCAAGTTGACGCAGATTGTCGGTCCACTTGCTCCACCTGAGAAAGATACTGGTGCGGTGTAGAAGAGGTATCCGTCGACTATTATGGGGTTGGTGTATCTTGGCTGGTAAGAAGAGCCCTCCCAGTATTGGACTCCTTCGGGACTGTTAGGATCTGAACCGCCAGTGGTGAATGAGTTTCCTCCGACTACTCCTCCGAAATCAAGTTGGCTTGTCCACATGATATGGGAAGTTGTAGGCCCTACTGCGTCTGAATGGTATAGTGTGGCAAAAGTTGTTCCGCCGTAGCCTTGTGGTGGTGCTAGGCTAGCGCCAAGCCAGTTTGATGTAATCGTGTACCAATTTGTGTTTTCACCGTATACTGGGCTTTCCCAGTAAGCGGTTGGAAGTGGTGAACTGCCGACGGGCGCTGGGATAGGTGATTGCTGAACGGTTAGGGTTGTTCTTGCTGAGCTTGGTAGGTAAGTGTCGCCTATCAATACTGAGCCGGAGTAGCCGTTGCCATTTGCTCCGTAAACTTGTCCTGGGTATGTGAATATCAGGGTGTATGTTCCGGTTGCTGTTGGAGTAAATGCTGTTTCCTGGTTTGATGTTGTGTCATGAACAACTGGGTATATCGTTGTTGTTGCTGCGCCACTGGGTGGTACAATGGTTAGGTTGTAGTTCATGAATCTGTAGGTGTTAGAAAGAAGTGCTGCGCTCGCTGTTGCTCCGTTGGTTCCTACGGCTGCTGTGGTTCCGCCTGCGGCACCGTAAACTTCGTCAAGCCACATGTAAACTTGTATTGTTTGGCCGACGCCTATAGGGTTAGGCGACGCAACAATGTAAGCGTACGTTGGAATATTCCAAGCCGGCGAATGCGCATATGCGGACGGCATCAATATCACTGAAGCTGACATTGAAAATGTTAAAAGTGCTGCAATCAGAATAGACATAGATTTACTTTTCAGTTTTTTCATTTTTCCTTTTTTCTCCATTTTTGTGTTCTTAGTTAGAAGAAGTAGCTTTAATGCATCTCATTGAGAATGAGCGTCGACAAGATTGACTAAAACTGCCTTCCCCTAACTACTCTGAACTTATCCTTTTTCAGGCTAAAAAAGTTTGCTACAAATTGGCTAGTGCTTGCTTGCCATTCAGGGAGAAAGGTAGTTGAGTGACAGAAGCCATTTAGCGCAGTGAAAAATCCTGCACTTTTGTTCTTTGTGTTTTGGGTTGCTTTCTTGGTTTGGGGTTTGGTTTGGTTGCAGGTTGCGGTTTAAAAAGTCTAAATTCGTCGTAAAAAGTCTGCTAAAGTCTACTAACGTCAATAGAAGTCAATAGTCGTCTGCCAAAGTCAATAGTCGTCTAAAAAAGTCAACATTGATGAGGGGATTAACGACATTAGACGATGGAAAATTTTCGAATTCTCCCTAAATCTCCTTAAATCTCCCAAATTCTCCCTAAATCTCCCTTTTTCTCCCGAAATCTATGAAAAAGTCAACCTTTAGAATAATTAGACGCCGCTTCTCCAACCATTTTCGGAATATGTTCACAGTGGGCTGCCACTTGCTACACCTCTTTGCGTGGTTGCTGAAATTCTCATTAAGTTAAGGCAATGTCGAAGCCGCAACCAGCCTCCCTTTGGAGTCAAAAAACATACTGGCTGCTTTAGGATTTTGGAGCAAGCGCGCTTGTAGTAAGTATTATGAATTCATAAACCATTTATTTAGCGCCAGCCTCTCTTACTTCCATGAACAAAATAAGGTCCATAAAGCACTTAATACCGCTGAAGCTTTTTATTCCAATTCTAGTCATCTCCATACTCGCAACCGTTTCTTTCGCTGCAAGCGTAACAATAAACACGACGACTTCTCAGGCAGTTCAAGGTGTCATCTACAACGTTGTAGGAGGCTTTACCGCAACCCCGAACCAATTCGCTGTCACCTATAATGCGGCAACTGCAACAACTCTGCCTGCAACTTGGACCCCTAATGGTGTTGTCACAACCGCAACAACCTTCGGCAACTGGCAGTACTCGCTAACCGTTACCATCAATGCGGCAGCTTCCGCGAGCACCACGTACACAGTGACAGTAACATGGAACACAGGAACCGGATATACCACATTGGGCAGCGCCCTCACCTTCACTACGCCATCAAGTATAACACCTGGAGAGACGATGACTTTCGTGTTTAACACCGGCCAAACCACATTCAATGCGCCAGCAGGAATGCTGATAACAATAGCTTAGGAAGGGATCCTTTCTTTAACGGAAAGGAACCTACAAAACGTTTTTGTAATGTGTATTCTCAATTCATAAGTTCTATATTTATTGCCGAACTCTTTCCTATTCATGAACAAAATAAAATCGCTAAAGCACTTAATACCACTGAAGCTGTTTATTCCAATCCTAGTAATCTCAGTGCTCGCTGTTGTGTCTTTCGCTGCAAGCGTAACAATAAACACGACGACTTCTCAGGCTGTTCAAGGTGTCATCTACAACGTTAATGGCGGCTTTACTGCAGCCACAAACGGATTCGCCGTAACTTATAGTGCCGCAACTGCAACAACACTACCCGCAACTTGGGCAAACACTGGTACTGTCACAACCGCAACAGTCGTCGGCAATTGGCAGTACTCGCTAACACTTACCCTTAACGCAGCAGCTACCGCGAGCACCACGTACACAGTAACGGTACAATGGAATACAGGAAGTGGGTACACCACAATGGGCACCGCACTCACTGTCACAACATTATCGAGTATAACTGCAGGACAGACAATGACCTTCGTCCTTAACACCGGTGTAAGTACATTTAGCGCTCCAGTAGGAATAATGATAACGGTGGCGTAGGATGAAAAATATTCCGCCCGAAGGATTGAGGCGCTCTCTTTCCTTCTTTTCATAGTTTTATGATTAAAAGAAGGTTTTCAAAACGTGAAAACCCTGATTTTCGCCCTTCTTTTCATTGCAATTATTATAGCAGTCTCATTTGCAAGTCCAGTGCTCGTATCGAACGTAAAATCTCAAACGCAATATGGCACACTAACCTATATGTACTATGAGACAAGCGCCGGTCCTGGGAGCTCAACTCCCAGCACGAACACTGCCCCCACTCCCTCGGGTAGCAGTGGCTCATATTCTTTAGCCAGAGCCTCAACAGCTTACCTTTGGTCCCCTCAATTCGGAAGCGCAACCACGATAAATGCAGGCAACTGGGTTCTAGGAGTTTGGGCCACCTCAACAAGTTTCATTGTAAGTTACATCCCCATCACAATCACCAACAGCCAGTCATCAGCCACACCATCTACATTTCAAGAAATGATAACCTGGAATCCCTCTAGCTACACGAGTTATGAAGCATCCAACCTGGGCAATATCCGCTTCTATAGCGACAGCGCATTTACCGCACCTTTATACGCGTGGCTTGAATCCTGCACCCCCTCCCTTTCCAACTCGGCAACCTCCGCGACAGCATGGGTCAAACTCACAAGCTCAATCGCCGCAAGCGGGGGCACACTCACGATATACATGGCTTTCCTCTCCACAGCCACGAACTTTGACGGTAGCTACTGGGGAGACGCACCCAATCTCTCTGGAACTTACGGCGCTTACGACAACGGGGTCAATGTCTTCAATGCGTATTTCAATGGCAATACTGCAACTTCAAGCTTCTCTGTGTATAGCGGAGATACGCTGTCGCAGGCAACAGGCGTTTCTGGTCCTGGGGGAACGACAATTAACGCGATAAAAGTAACGGGTACCACAGGTGCGCACGTCCCCGCCTTCTCATTCAATAAGGCCATGAGCAATGGCGCTCTAATAGTGGAATCGAGCTTTAGCCTTGCTGGGGATACTGCGGATGCAACAGGCGCCGTTGGACTCGCAGACAATGCAGCAGTTACGAGTATAGGAAATGGAATTACCGCGCAGATGGGGTACGCTAGTAGTTATTTCAGCCAAGCCTATGAGGTTGGTGGCACAGCAACTCTCGACGTGAACGGCGCGGGGACATCAAATACGAACTGGGAATATGCCAGTGTGACATACACTGGTTCAGCTGCATCATCGTGGAGTGCATACATAGCCCCACAGCTTTACTCGACAACAGGCGGATATTCTGGCACGGTCTCGAATAACCCACTGAGTTCCGCAACTAACCTATATATTGGTCAAATAAGCGGTTCACTTGCCATTAACGTGAACTATAACTTCATGCGTGCTAGGGCCTACCCTCCTAACAACGTCATGCCCTCAATCTCTTTTGGCAGCTTATCCTTAGCGGTTAATTCAATCCAAGTATCCATTTACGTTACAAACTCAGCGGGAACCATACAGAGCACCGTGGCAAGCAACGTTCAATCACCCACCATAGGCAGTTCGGCAACCCAGTACATGATGAGTTTCGCTGGCAGTCAAGTCGCCGTTCCTCAGAATGGATACATCACGATTATGTTCTCGGCAACCCAAATCGCTTCTTACACCATATATTGGGGACAAGGACAACCAACTAACTTCCAGGTGCCGTATCGAGTCTTAACGACATAGAGGTGCACATGATACATGAAACTTCGCTCTACGAGAAGAACCGCGACGGTTCTCACAATTGCAGTTGATGTGCTGCGAGTGTTCTTTCCGTTTTTTACAGATGAGAACAGGCATCCCATGCAGCGTGCGCCTGTGCAAAGATACTTTGAGTCGGTAATAGCCGTAACGGAAAAAGTAGTAACCGTCAAGTGGGGAGGCATTTAACCAACAGATTCCAAGTTGCTTTCGCTTACACTTAGGCGCATCAAATGAAGTGGACCAAAAAGAGAGTGGAGGTATTGCTCCTAGTGGTCGTTGTCTTAATCGTGATTATCCTTCCCCTTTATGCTCGCACCAAGTCTTACCCTTTAGCTATAGTCAGCGGAAACAGTATGTACCCTACCCTGCAGAACGGGGACTTGGTCTTTTATAAGGCGACCAATGCAGCGGACCTTCGTAACGGAACCATAATCGTGTTCGTTCAGGGCGATACAAGCGAACCTTTACTAGATGGTTTAGTTCGGCCTGTTCTGATACATAGAATAGTTGGCGAAGAGATTCAAAGCGACGGGACGGTACTTTATCAAACTAAAGGAGATAACAATCAGGCCAACGACCCATTTCTCACAAAACCCGATCAGGTCCTTGGGGTCGACGCTCTGACTGTTCCCAAAGTGGGACTTGTGGTGCTTTTTTTGCAGTCGCCTCAAGGTTTGATAGCTACGATTGGAATTATTTCTTTAGCTTATCTCAGCGTGACAGATATGAAACGAAGAGAAGAGAAGAAGAAAGATCAGCTTCTAGGGGCCCTAGCCAAAAAGGTGCTTAGTGGCGAATTGTCGAATGAGCAATTTGAAGAGCTAGAATTGGCCGTGAAATATTCTGATGATATTGAAAGCTCCAATCTCGAAGATCCAAGTGTATTAGCCCTTGTAAATTGGCTGAAGAATGGCGGTCTTGATCAGAAGTGGGAAATGAAAACTGTAATCTGCACTAAGTGCTCTGGCACTGCAATAAAACTTGAAGGAGAAAAAAATAATCTGCTTACAATTTGTCCTAAATGTTACAAAGTGAAGCCATGCAGGACAAATGTCGATTTGACTGAAAAAGAAACTAACGAACTCTCACTATTGTCGTGGAACGAAGCCCTTTCTTCTTAGGGAACCGTACCGCACACCTAATTGTAACTGTGTTTGTAATTGATTCTGTTTTAATAGTGGAAGGATAAGAGAGAAAGGAAGATGGAGTCGTAGTTTTAGGGAGTAGTCAGTAGGGCTTGGAGACTAAATTTTCGCCAAAAACAACGCTGGACTGGAACCCAGTTGGAAATAACGAACTGTCGGGGCTGAGGTTTGGGCTTTTAAGTGCATGTAATTTCGGGACATGCAGCGCGCTTTGCTCTTTTCTTTCTTTGTTTCGTTTCTTGGTGGGGTTTAGTAAAACTTGACGTCGCAGGACTTTGCGTAGAATAGCTATTTATTTTCGTCAATTCCCTATTATTTGGGATAAGAAACGCCAATATTCATATGTACTAAATGTGGTCGCAAGATAAAGGCTGACTATGAAGTATGCTGTACGCATTCCTCGATTTGCAAAGGAGAAAAGCCACCTGACCACTGTGGTCAACCTATGATTGAGGCTATGGATGATTATTGTACCTGCAAAAAAAATTGTAACTCCTAATGTGCAGTGCAGATTTAAGACTTATCGCGCCTTCAAAAAGTCAAAAAACAAAAAAAGCAAAAGAAAAAGTCCATTCTAAGCAACATGAATATGATAAAGATAGAATGTTTTGTGTCCAGTTGAGCATTCTGGAATTGCATCTTCATCTTTTAATGTTTTCAGCCAATCATTAATCGTTGAGAAACCAGACTTCGCAAGATAAAATCCCAAGTTATCACGCTTTAAATTTATCGGAGACCTTACGTTAAAGGTTGCAGTAGTAAATTCTGTTCGTGAGTTGTCGAGGTATGTTTTGCAGATATCAACAAACTCTTTGAATTCAATTAAGAGATTTGCATCATAACCCTTGATCCTGTAGTAAGAGTATTGTGGATTTTCAAAATCTGTAAGTATGAAAACATCGCCATTTTTCTTAAGATAATTGAGGGCATTAGGGTCAATATCGATTTCTAAAATGTTAGCGTCACTATTTCCGCTCATATTCTTTTCAGCAAATTGTGAAACAGGAGTGGGCACGCTATGAATCGGCATAGACGTCTCAGGCGGAGCTTCCGTTAGAGCTGCAGATTGAGTTGTAGCTGCCTCAGAAGTTTGAGCAAAAGCAGGCGGCAGGGTTTTCAGTGGAGCAGATTTGTTTCTGTAAATATGGGCGAAAGAACTTCTGATTTCAGGAAGAGCATGCGCGCTTAATTCTAGGAATATGCTTAGAAACAGACAGGCACCGAAGATAATCCAATATTCTAATGTCTCCACAGTAAAGACCGGCAAACTTTTCCCTATAGAATCTGACAAGAGAACAAACATGCTCACCATTGCTAAGACAAGGAAAAGTCTGCTGAACCCTATCAGCAAACCCTCTACAGTCTTTGTCCCAAGCTTCTTTACTGCTTTCGTTTTTGCTGTCATGTGTCTTACCCTTAGATTCTATCCTATACAAATTTAAGACTTATCTTCCGGAAGACTGCTAAACTATTCGCCTTTGGTTGGACTGATTTTTTGTGATAATATGTTTTAGTAAATCTACAATGTTCTGAAAAAACTGAGACAGGGCGTACAAAAAATTGACTTTTACTAAAACCTTGATACATTCAAAAAGCTTTCAAATTTCTGACAGCCTTACTTACATGCCTAGCGTGCCATCTACATTATTTAAAGGACTAAAAAAAGAAAAGGGAAAGTGGTTTTTGTTTTTGCTTCTTTGGTTTAGGGTTTTTTTCTGAGCATGAGCATTACTATTATAGCGCCGATTATGACTATGACAATGATTATCGCTATGATTCCGTACATGAGTGTGGTCTGCGTGGCAACGCCGCTAAGTGGTGTTGCTGTTGGTGCTGGTGTTGCTGCTGGTGTGTTGGCGTAGAATCCTGTTGAAGCTGTGGATCCGTAGTATGATTGTGTGCCTGCGAAGGTAGCATACACGGTGTAGTTGCCAGATATGTCAGGTTTCCACGTAAATGAGTAGTCGCCTAAACCGTTCGTGGTTGTCGAGCCGATGGTCCGGTAGTTGCCGTTAGAATCTATTATCGAGAATGTCACTGGAACACCAGTTATGTCGTGTGGCATCGGCTGCTGCATGTAAGCGGATTCCATGAACGCTGTCATGCTTGCGTCGGAAACGCATGGCAAGCCATTGGGGAAGTTTGCTGCCACGGCCAGTTGCTGTGCACCAGCAGAAATGTCAGTTACCATGCCGGATATTGTTATCGAAGTGGCAGTTGTCACGCCGACGCTGGGTGCCGAAACTGTTGTTTTGCTCGGCCCCATGCCAAAGGCGTATATCTGGTTATCATAGCCGTTTATCGTTGTCATGACGCCGTCTGAAATAACTGCAGGACTATCAACGAAAAAACCCAATACGTTCCATATCGGTTGCCCATTAGTGATGTTCAAGCATATCTCTTGAGCTCCACGGAATAGTGGTGGACTGTACTCATGACCAATCGGGAAGTACAGCACCCCGTCAGCAATAGTCACAGGCTGCGCTTGGGTCCATATCGGCCATACACCATAGGGAGTGTCAGCTCCGGAAGATCCCAAGATTGCGGTCGTAGTTTGTTGCCAAATAATAGCACCTGTCGCAATATTAAGAGCATAAATGTCTCCGCCCAGCCCGAAAAGATAAATTACACCGTTAGCGATGAATCCGTTTATCAGATCGGAATCATAAACATTAGCGTTGGGAAGCAATGTTGTCCATAGTAGCGCACCTGTAGCATCACTGTAACCGTACATTGTGAACGTGTCCAAGTTGGGTACAACGTAGACTCCATTTCCATCAAGTAACCAGGTATTTTGACCACTACCAGCGATTCTTGTGAACGGTGCATAGGTTCGGTTAGCTATCCACAGCTGTTGTCCCGTCGTTGCGCTGTAGCCTGCATCAATAGTGAACCCAGTTGTGAAGGCCGCGTTACCTATAGTCTCACTCACAGCATCCAATATTATTACACCGCTATTAACAGCATAAAAGCCGAGAGGTAGAGGTAGAGCATTGCCAGAAAAGTTAGCAGCTACCGGCATTGACCACATTATTCCATTTTTAAAAGGAATTTGGGCATTTTGCGTAGGTCTCCACTCCCAAGCGGGGATACCGTTGGTTCCAACAATAATGCATTGACTCGAGTTCCAACACTCAAGTTGGGGTGTACTAGCAGTAGTAGTGACCTTTACGCCGTTGATTATTTGTGTGCCAACAGTAGAATTAATGAAATAGCCTATTAAGTCTCCACCAGCGTCTTCTGTAAGCGCCGAGGGCGACGTGCCGTTAACAACACTGAGTATGTAGCTTCCAGTCGCAGCGTCATACATGTTCAATGTAGTTGTCCCGGGTTGTGTGACGATTCCAGCGGGGGTTCCGACTGTCCATAAGTATGCGAAGGTGCCGAACTGGTTGGGTGAAATGTAATTAAGTATTTGACCACATCTTAGAATCAATTGAGTACCACTCGATGTTACTGGGGTATTATCAGTCCATAGTGTTTGTCCTGTCTGTAAGTTTACTGCAGTGAAGCCTGTAGGATTTGTTGAACTTCCTGGATACACCTCGTAGTAGAGGACCCCATTGAGGATTACTGGTGCGAACATTCTCTCGTATTGCCTCGTTGAGTAGTAGTTACCTGTTTCGCTACCACCGATTTCTCCTCCGGCTGTGCCTCCGAATCCCTCTGGTTTTGTCCACAGGATGTGAGCGGTCATTGGCGCTGTAGTCCACGCATTATAATTTGAGCTGTCGTTGTACCATCCGTAGCCGCCAGTGCCGCCGATAGAACCGCCGAACCCAAGCCAGTTTCCGCCGATCGAGTACCAGTTATTGTTCTCAGCGTTAATCGGGCGCGTCCAGAAGCTTGTTGGAAGTGGATTTGCCGGAATAGATGGGGTTGGCGTCTCTTGCGCTATAAGCGTCGCTACGTTGCTAGTGGAAGGTTCAAAATAATCGCCAACAAACGATGTTGCTAAAGCGCTTTGGCCCGGAACGGGATTGTTGCCTGCCAATGTTTGTCCTGGAAAGCTCATCTGGAAAGTGTAGTTGCCGAGTTGAGTGGGCGTGTACAGAGTAGTTGTTCCTCCTGTGTCGTCGGTTATAAATGGTCCCAGTGTCTCAATGGTTCCGTCAGGCTTTGTAACTTTCACTTTCATATTTCCCCATCTATCGCCATACGGACCACTTGCTGTTGCTGGTGGTTGCATGAGCCAAAAGTTAACAGTAACTGATTGGCCAATGCCTGCAGGGTTAGGTGCAACATTAATGAAAGAGATGGTTGGAATGTTCCACGGTGGCGAATGTGCGCTAGTAGTTGGTACTAGTGTCAATGAAGCTGTCATTGAAAGTATAAAGAATACAGAAATCGTAATGGCTGCAATCTTGTTTTTTAGCGTTTTCATTTTTCTTTTTTCTCCATTTTTCTGTTTTTTTTGGTTAGGAAGAAGTAGCTTCGATAATGCGCCTAGAATCAGAATGAGTGTAGACAGAATTGAGGAAAACTACCTTTCCTAACTGCTTTAAAATTATCCTTTTTCGGGCTAAAATAGTTTGCGCCGCGCTAATCCTGCCCTGCAGACTAGCGTTTGGATATGTAGTTTGAGCACCCATTGTTCTTTATTCTAACCATTTTCTCCCCGTTGCAACGAACAGAAAAAAATGATGCTCTTCTCCTTCTTGCAAGCACTCGCTGTATTGAATTGGCCAGGAGCGCGATTATTTTTACCAAAACCCGGCTCACTATCTTATACTGTCAGCCAGCGGGCACGTAAGAGACTAAAAGAAAAACTGGATATCACGGAAGCAATTAGTTTGAATAACGTGGGTTTGCTGAGGCTCTGGAAAATTTAGGAAGAAATTTCTTTAAGAGAAAAAGAAAAATGCAAACTCTTCAACTGCAGCCATTTCGAATTTAACCCGAGCCTTTCAGACATTTCTCTATTTCTGTCTTCATTTCTTTTAGAGACTAAAAAAAGGGAAAGGGAATTTTTTGTTATGATGTGTTTATGGGTGTTTTCTTGTGACGAGGAGTGCGAGTACTGCGCCGATGATGACGATGACGATGATGATTGCTATGATTCCGTATTCGACGGTTGTATTTGAAGCTAAACCGGTGACTGGTGTTGCTGTTGGGGCGGCTGTCGGTGCTGGTGATTGGGCTACAAAAGAGGTTTCAGCGCTTGATGGCCAGTAGCCGTTGGTGCCTGCAAATGTCGCGAAGACTGTATAGTTGCCAGGAATGGTTGGTGTATAGCTTAGAGTGTACATGCCGCTTGCGTCAGTTGTTGCTGTGCCAATTGGGTAGTGGTTTCCGTTAGAGTCCAAAACGGCTATTTGCACTTGAACGCCT
>Ga0187874_10002535_pt1 | contig 13918 bp, 11 predicted proteins | sample June2016WEW_16_1_3_FD_132993 | JGI IMG/M metagenome (GOLD analysis project Ga0187874, IMG submission 132993) | Peatland microbial communities from SPRUCE experiment site at the Marcell Experimental Forest, Minnesota, USA - June2016WEW_16_150 | ecosystem: Environmental > Terrestrial > Soil >... | reverse complement strand
TAATCAAATAATCTGTGAAATTTAAGCCTACAACCGTCCCTGCGCTGTTATAGAAAGTGGTTACAACCCAAAGGTAACCGACCGTCTCACTGCCGTTGTTCACAATCGTTCCGACGGTAGTGTAGGTGCCACTGTTGTTGAAGCTGGATGGTTGCTGTGGAACCGTTAAGCCCGTGTAGGGAGCCGTGGAAGTGTCAGTAACTGAAAGAACAGAGATTGTCACGCTGCTAACCGAAGAAGCCCAATAGGGATTTGTATTGGTGCTGCTTAATGAGGGAATATCTATCGAGAAGGGTGCTTTTTGCCCAGACGTCATTTCAAACACAAAAACTGTGCCCTCGGCGAAACCAAGCTCTGTCCCGTTGGAGTCGTAAGCGGTGCCGGTTACGGTTACGTTATTTATTATGCCCGAACCAACATTTTGTACTTCACCAACAACAACCAGGTCCCCGGACTTTGACGCCAAAACACTTTTTGCTCCGGCAGTATAAAAGCTGTAAGATAAAACCTTAGCCTCTGAAGCGCTCGCTTTCGCGTTTGGTATTGTGAAGACGGGTAAGGCAGCTAAGATCAAAGCTGCAAGGATTACGACAACAATGGTTTTTTTCAAGTTAGACCACTCCAAGCGTTGCAATAGTTTCCTCACCTATTGCTTTTAAAAGTTTGCCATATTTTAGTCCAAACCTTAAATATGGTTGTCCTTTCAAAGGAAGCTTCTTGATTTTTCTAAAAAGGTAATGCGACATCTGCGAAAGCGATGCTTACCGCTCCGAAAAAAATCAACGCAACCACAGCGCCACTAATACCAGTAAAAATACGAAGAATAGTACGGTAAAAATACGAAGAATAGTACGCTGTGGGGAAAATAGATTGTTTTGCGGCTCATAATTTTTCAGCTATTTTCAGTCATTTAGATTTGGAGAAGTGCTCTTATTTGCGTTATGCATTAAGCATTATCTGTTTCTTCAATCTCGCTAACTGGTTTTTGCCATTTGGGGAAATGTTTATTTTTTGCTCAGCTTCTAAACCGCCTAAACGTAATGCTAATGGTGCCCGCTTGAACTTCAAAAGAAAAATTGTGGTTGCAGCCACCTGCATTATTATCGTTGTAGTTACGGTAACATTATTCATAGTTATTAACCAGCAGAACCCCAGCATGGCAGCCTACGAGGCGCAGGCCCAAAAAATATTCAACAATGCCTACAGCGCTTGGGAGCAAATCAGAAATGGGTCCCTTCCTCACGTTGATCTTATGGTAGTTACCAAGCAGTGGGCAATCGACACTTGGGGTAAAGGTTACGCACAGCAGAACCTGCAAGCGATTGCGATGGAGCAGAACATCTATCAAGGGCTCTTTTTGATTCCGCAGAACCGTAGCCTTTACCAAGCAGAGGTTAATTGGCCAGGAAACTTCGTAGCGGCAACTTGGGAAGGCAAAATTTACGTGGTAAAAGAAAACTTTAATCCGTGGAATCTACCCAGCTCCGAAGCTACTTTCGTGCATGAGTTAACTCACATCTGGCAGAAGAGTCTTCCCTCGCCAACAACATTTGACGAGGACAAGGCACGCACTGCGCTCATTGAGGGTGACGCCACCTTTATGGCCGACACTTACACGAACCTGACTAACGCGGGTTTACTGAACGCTGATGTGATACCTCTGAATACAGATTTCCCTGCGGATATCATAACGTTGGCGGGTGTTCATCCTGATACGCTTTCTAACTTGGATTACTTCCCCTACACTCAGGGTGAAGAATTCGTTGAGGTGTTGCATAAGCAAGGAGGTTTCGCCACACTCAATCGAGCGTACACTGAAGGATACATTCCGAGCACCACAGCCCAGATACTTAACCCAGAAGAATACTTTGAAAACCTTACAGCCAAGCAGGTTAGCTTGCCAACCCGAACAGGCGGCAACTGGACTCAGAGGCAAACGAGTTACGGACAAAACTACAACTCCTACGGCGAATACTTCATTGAAGACCTTCTGGGCAACTGGCTTCAAGAGAGCCAAGCGCAAACCCTTTCAGCTGGTTGGACGGGCGACAACTTCACCTATTATCAAAACGTCGGCAACAGCAGCAGCTGCCTTTTCATCTGGAACATACAATGGAACAGCAGCGCTACAGCTAATGCGTTTTTAGGGGCTTTACAAAATATCGCAAAAGACAATCAAGCCTTCAGCGAAGGAAACAATCAATGGCTCAGCAACTCAAGGTACCTATCAATAAGCTTGAATATGGGAGAAAACTCGACCTTCATCGCATGCTCAACCAACCCAGCAGCGGTCCAACCATCTTACTTTACGTAACACTCAATAGCTTCACCAAGGTTAAGCGTTCAATCGCCGTCTTCTAATCGTTAAAGTGGCCCCAAAAACACCTACGCCTACAATTGCAGCTACTCCTATCGTATACAGTTCAATTTCAATCGCGTTGTGCGAATTGATAATATTTCTTACAAATGGTATGAAAGAAGGCGTCTTGTAAGTGCCTCCGGCGTGGCTTGCCATTGGCATGCTTGGCATATTCGGCACTATAGTAGTGTCGTTCCAAAAAATCACGTTTTTGTACCCTAACTGTTCGATGGTCCCGTTACTAACCGGATAAATTATGTCCAAGTTAGGGCCGAGCATCTGCAGGAATGTAACAACACACATGCTGATGTCAGCGACAAAGGTCAAAGAAGCTGCACCGTTCCAGTTAGCATTCCATAACCCAAAGATTGTGTCATTAGGATCACGGAAACCAAAGCCGAAATCCTGCGGAAGTACATAAGCTGTGCGGTCGCTAGGTTGACTCACTGTTCTCGGGTTAGCTTGAGCATACTGCCAAAACTGTTTAATGGCTTCTTGCTGTTGCGGGCTTAGCACGTTTTCAGTCCAGTTTGCATTCGTGTCAAATACTACGATGTATTTTGCACCGTTGTTGTAAGCCAACCTCATGTCGCTCATAAGATCGGTCGCGTTTTCCATGTAGGGAGCCTTGCTGTAAGCCCAAGTTATCATGACTCCCCAATTCTGGTTGAACGCATTGGCTGCTCCTCTACAGAGAGCTATGCTTAATTGCCGACTATAGTTTTCTCTTCCACTGTTAACTCCGAATTCCGTGAAAACTGTGTTATATCTCGCTCCGTAGTCATACCAGTACAGTCCATAATCTGAAGTGAAAAGTTGGTATTCTGTTGGGCTATCGAAATTGCGGGTTATACCTAATGTTGGACCGCGTAACCAAGAGCTTAAAGTTTCATTGTATTTGTCTGCTGCGTCTGTGAAGTTGTTTGCAGAAATAATCACGGGGTAGTCGGGGTAGGGAGCTTGGTCAAGCGTTCTCCCTCCAGGTTCATCAAAATAATAAATTCCCATGAAACTGCTACCAAAATTTTTCGTGGCGTTTTCAAGCCATTGCTTCGAGGGGTAACTGGGGTCATCGCTGTAGACTATGAAGTTTAAACCCTTGTTGTAAGCGTACCGGCTGATAATACTGAGGCTGGTTTCATTATAAATTCCGCCGCCGTAAGAATTGATGCCTATCTTTTGCGCGCATCCAATAACAAAGAAATTAGTGTAAGAGCTAACGTTATCAATCAATTGTTCAGTTTGCGCAACGCTTGCGAACGCAACGTCGACGCCTAGATAAAAGTCAGGGGCTGCTTGAGCCGTTTGAGCCTTAGCAATCAAGATGCAATTTATGAATAACGGCGAAATCAACAAGAAAACTAGCAAAATCGATAGTTGCTTAAATCTCATTTGAACATACATGAAATTCAATAACCTAATAAGACTTTTCCAAAATAACGCCAAAACGAGAATTTTTTTTCGAATGGAACTTGGAAAGCTTTTTACAGCAAGACACGCTAAAGATCTTGTCTCAGTCTGGAGGAAGCAAAAAGAATGGGTTGGGACAGTGAACATTTTAAACCGAAAAACAGAATTTCTAGAAACGAAAGAAAAGCAGACGAAAATGTGAGCCAGGAAAACAAAGCCGTCTGCTGCGTCGAATGCAACGACCTTATTACAATTGTGTCAGTAACGCTTTACGAAATCGAGGAAAAGCATTACTGCTCTAAATGTTATTCTCGAAAGATAATTAATATGGCGGTTGAACGAGACCATTTCGACTTAAAGCAGGGAAAAGGATCGCATAGAAACAAAACTGAAAAGCAAACGCTGAAACCGCACATACCATAACATAGAATCAGGTTCGAAGCAATCAAGCGATGTTTGATTTTTTCTTTGTTCATAATAATCACAATCTTCAAAAATAACATTGTAAAACAAAGCATAGCTCATTTTGCAATTGCACTTGGGCCATCATTCTTTCTAAAGTGACTGCTAACCTAATTAATGAAGAATCGGAAGGCTGACAATAGCCATATGACGGCAGCAAAGGTTGTTTATAGGGAGGGCGTGCGGGCGTGTTTTTCGGAGTGTAATTGTCCACCTGTTGCCCAATTGCTCTTTGGAGCTTCATAAATGACGATCTCGACTGCTTCCTTTGGAACTCCCAAATCTTCAAAAACTTTAGTTATTCCTTCAACCGTTTTCTTCTTGTTCTCAGGGGTCATTCCCTCCCAAACAGAAACTTGAACTATCGGCATTTCTTTTTACCTCAAATAACCTTTTTGTTGTTTTACTTAATTAATCATTCTTAATTACATCGCTACGCCATCTTTCGGCACTTAACATATCTGCCTTTTATAGCAGGAATTGCATCATGATCGATCTCCTGAGTGTTTATCTGCTTAAAGCTAAAACAAAAAAATAAAGCTTGAAAAAATACACTTGAAGAGACGCTAAAAACAGTGTAAACACGACTGACCCATTCAGTGGCTTTCTGACGGACATGAGTTCAATAATGCCCTCTGGATCACAAATTAAGACTCGGAACAGAATTTGCCTCAGGTGAAATATAAGTAACTGTTATCTACGGTCAATGATCTCCATCGCTTCAGGACCAGTACCAATCAAAACAACCGGCACGCAAGTTTTCGTTTCAACTTCTTTTATGAAATCCTTAGCTTCCGCAGGCAAATCACCGTACTGTTTGACGCCTCTGCATCTTGGGAAAAGACTATCTAGCTTCGTTAACGCCGCTTGCGTTGCACCGTTTATTTTCGCGTTTTTCTTTGCCAATTCGAAGTCAAAAGGTGCCGAACGGCGGTCTCTTCCAGTTCCAGCTGCGGTTTCAAACCAGCCTCTTCTCTGCGCCTCCTCTTTTGAAATTTCTCCAGGTAATGGCCCACCGCCCACCCGTGTAATAAAGGATTTGTAGACAATTAGGACTTCGTCAACTCTTGTGGGTCCGACTCCAGCTTCTGAAGCAATGGCTGATGCACCTGTGTCTCTGCCAGTGACGTACGGGTACCCGCCGCTCAAGAAGAGTGACAACATAAAGCCCTGCGTACCTTCAAGAAGAACTTTTTTGTTTGCGTCCAAACCGTCATTGACTTCTTGCACTTGGTCTGCGAGGTACGGTTTCAATTCAGGGATATCTTTGGCAAGCTTCGCTGTGCGTCTGACACGTTCTTCGATTGCTGGGCCTACTCCCCAACCAGTTGTTCCAATACCCTTGTTTATTGCGCTTGCTTTATCTTGGGCACTGTGTTTTTCCTCAATTATAGAAGCGTTTAAGTCTACCCCGATTCTGCCGTTTGCTTTGGTCTGTTCAACTTCGTCAAGAAACTTCTGAACATGAACATTCGCTCCAGCGGCGATTAGCAGACGGGTTTTAGAGTTAATGAACGCAGCAGGCACCATGTGTAAAGCATATTTTTTGCCTTCAAACAAGACTGTGTGAGCTGCATTTACGGAGCCGGTTCTGACGCAGAAATCAAGGTCGTCCTTGAGCGCTAAGTAGGATATTATTTTCCCTTTGCCTTCATCTCCCCAGAAGGCGCCAACAATTACGGTGCAAGGCATGCTGATTCACGGTTGACAAGTCATCGCAAGCATATTTAAACTTGTAGGGGTTCGAAAATGGCTTATGTTTTACTTGGCCAGTCATTTGTCTTCGGCCATAAGTTGTGACAAACGGTAGGTAACGTAGGCTGAAAAACTTCGAATGCCTTTCTTTATGGCGTATTCCTCTTTGACTTTAAGCCACTCACCAAAGAAGTAATCATAGACATCCGCCTTTAGAGTGATGCTTTTGTACCCCTTTTTCGGCGTCTTAGTGCCCCTCTCAAGCTATTTAGCGAACCTACATTAATATAAGCTTTTAACAACATTCACGTTCAACTGTCAATCACATATTTCATAGTAGTAAAGTACGGAAAAAGATAAAGAGCATTGCCGAGAAAAAGACGCAAATGCACAACCATTACGAAAAAAGTCCATGAAGACGCTAGAAGGCTAGCAGCAAAAGCCGACCAAAAAAAGATAGAGTATGTAGAATGGTTGATTGCCAAGGATAAAGCCTCAAAAGAGACTTTGATTTTTCCATTGATTCTTCAAAGTAAGAAATAATCGGCTGTAGTGCGGCTTTCTGTGACAGCTGTGGAAACTGATTAGAACAAGGCTAATGCTTACTGAAGAAGTAAAAACTCAAAGCAGCAATAGCGTAGTTTGCTGTCAATGTAAGCACTGCTAAGATTATTGGAAAATGGTTTTTCCAAAACGCCTGTTTTCTGCCTCATGGTCAATTCTTTCTAGCAGCTTAGTGACCCGTTTTCCCTTCACTCTTTTTTCCCTGTCTGTGATGGTGCCCCTGGATTGGCAGATGTCGTCAAGGACTATTCCCTTTTCGTCGTCAACAATGACGGGGTACACCCGGCACCCGGCAGGCCTATCGGCGTAAACGCTGCATTGACGACTTTTATCATCGTAGAAAACGCAGTAACCTTTTAGATTCTTAAGTTGAGCGTAGCCTTCCTTGTTGATTTTGGCGAAGAAGTTCTTTCTGAAACCTCTATTCATTAGGCGTTCGATGTCTTTTTCGGCTAGAAGCATCTCTGTTTCTGTACAGCAGACGCCGCAGTTTGAACAGCGCATAAAGTTGAATTAATTACCTGCTATTTTTCCTTTTATCCTGTTTGCTACAAGTTTCAGGCGGCTTCCTGCATGAGATTTGCATTCAAAAGTTCAGCCCAAGCGACATTTCTTAGGGGTATTCGGCTGGTTTTGCGTTTTCCAGAAGTGCTGTATTCGATGAAATTGTTTTTGCCAGAGATTTTACAGATTCCAGTTAAATGTACATTTACAATGACTGCGCCGTCTTTTAAGTGCAGGTTAACGTTTCTTCCAAGGTAGGATTTGGCGCTGTTAGCACTAAAGCTTTCCAAACCGCTTCACCACTCGATTTCTTGGTCGGCAATTTTGTTCCAGCATTGCTGGCAAATCGGTAGTTTTTCGCCTTTTAGCTCAATGTAGAGTTTGATGTTTTCGTTTTTGCAGCTGTCTTTCCAAGGGTTTTTACAATGCTCCATATTCTTACCTCTAAAATCCGTCTTTAGTCGCTAAGCACTTTTAAGGCAACTGCTCCAGCGACTGGATTGAGCAGGGGAGGGATGAGTGAAAGTGAAGCTTTATACTTTTAGAAAATTGTGGTTGATCTAGCGGAATGTCTCTTTTCAACAACCTCTTCCGGCTATTCGCAACCCCCAGTTTAACTGTTCAAGCTTTCATTTTGTTTCTTTTTACGGGCACCGGCTAAAACACATGGCAAAGTTTCAGCAACATGCACGCGCAATGACTGCCGCCTTGATTTTGTATCTTTTTTATGATACTTGGGTTTATGCCTTCGGCATTTCTTTAAGCTGTTTTCCCCGTTTTTGTTGTTCCTCCCCTTCCCGGGTTGACTTCACTCGTTTCTTTGGTTCACCTACCGCTATGGGCGCCATGGCTGTGTCGCGTGGTCTCTGGCTTGTTCTTGAATTGCGCAGTAGCGGTGGGAAAGGGTACTTTAAGAAGGAAAAAATTATGTTTTCGGCCCTGGCGGGTGGCTTGTGGCTTTCTCTTTTGGTGTTACTCTCTACGCCATTCTCTGCTGGTCTGCTTTGATGGGTTAAAGATCGATTATTTGAGGAGTTACCGCCTTCTTTGTTATCTGAAGCAACCCTATCGAGGGCTTGTTAAGAAAGGACGAGGGGTCAGTTGGGCTGCCAGGATTAACAAAGAGAATTTCTCCTTCCCATTTAATTCTTGGACTATGCGTGTGACCGTAAACCAAAACGTTAAAACCGTTTTCTTTGGCCACGTACACCATCTTATCTGACCCGTTTAAAACATCCGGATCGTGCATAACACCAATTTTCCAGCCGAAAATCAAGGGAATTAAGCGTGGGCAAAGCCTCACTGGCTTGAGGGCTGTCCATGTTGCCGTGAACCGCTAAAACCGGGGCGATCTGTTCCAACTCATCGATTACTGATAACTCAACTAGGTCTCCCGCATGAATAATGAAATCCACATTTTGGAAGATTTCAAAAACTTTTTGAGGCACTTTTGCGGCTCTTTTAGGCACATGTGTGTCTGAGATCAAGCCAATTGCTTTGGTCGGTTCAAAGTTTTTGGCGTCCGGATTAGTTAATGTTTGTATGCGGGTCATTTAGTAGATGACACCGAATTTATGCTCTGCTAGCGCTAGAACGGTTGATGTTAGTGTAAAAAATTTTAGTGCTCAATTTCTTCGCTTTGCGTGTTTGTGGCTACTTAGATGGTTTTTTGCTTCGTTTATTTGTATTTTGTTTTTTCGCAAACATTGTTTCCTGTAAATAGCATTCGGTCACCAAATAAGTCCACAAAGTAAACGCCGCCGCAAAAATCGATCAAAGACTTATTTTCAGCTCATGAAACTTTTCACTGTTTCGTACAGTACACTTGTACCGTAAACCAGGTTTTTTACCGTTATGCGCTCGTCAATTCCGTGCATTCTTTTTTCTATCAAGTCGTTGGGCTCGTCGGGAATCATAGGTTGGAACCCGTAGCATACACTTCCCATTTCCCTAAAGAAGCGTGAGTCGGTGCCGCCAGTCGTCAACGTTGGTGTTACTCCGCAACCGGGTTCGAACTCTCTCAGAACACTCGAGATGGTTCTGTAGAGTTCTGTATCCATGGTTGATTCGGAGCCGCCGTGTGCTTGGATAAACTCAAAACTCAGCTTATCCAGCCCCGCGTCTTTGAGCAAATCTTTTATTAAATCAACCGTTTCGTCGACGCTTTGCCCAGGCAGAATTCTGCAGTCAAACACCGCCTCGCATTCTGAAGGAATGATATTTTCCTTGACTCCGCCCCTAATTATCGTTGGCGCGATAGTCATTTTTGTACGGGGCCTGATTTCTTCGGCCAAAGCCCTGTCCTTTTTCGATAATTCATCTAAGATTTGTTCACTTTGCCGGGGATTTGCAAGCAATTGGGAAAATGTATCCTGCAGCTCTTGGTCTTGCTTCCCCATTTCAGCAAGGAACTTTTTCAGTGTGGGTACATAGATGGTTGGCGGTTTATAGTTTCCCAGCTTATCGATGACGTTGTTAATGCGCAGAATTGCATTGTCAGCCATGTTAGGGGTGGAGCCATGGCCGGGTGTCCCTTTTGCTTTTATTCTGAGCCATAGAATCCCTTTTTCTGCCGTCTGCACCGGGAATACGTAGCCTTTCTTTGATGGAAACGCTAATCCGCCTCCTTCGTTGATAACATAGGGACACCAGATTTTTTCTTTGTGTTTTCTTAGAAGGTAACCTGCTCCCTCTTCCCCTCCTTGTTCTTCGTCTGGAGTGCCCGCTAAAACTACGTCGCCTTTGAGCTTCACATGGTTTTTGTTTAAAAGCTTGATAACCATGATTTCAATTGCTGTCATGGATTTCATGTCATAGGCGCCTCTGCCGTAAACGTAACCATCTTTAACTGCACCGGCAAACGGATCAACGGTCCATTCTTGCTCGTTGGCTGCAACCACATCAAGATGTGACAATAAAAGCAGGATTGGTTTGTCCCCAGTTCCTTTTAGTCTCGCGGTTACACTGCCTCTTCCAGGGGCGGATTCTATGACTTCCGTTTTGAAGCCGTCTTTGCTCAGGTATTGGGCTATGTAGTTTGCTGCCGCTGTTTCGTTGCCAGGAGGGTTGGTTGTGTTTATTCTTATAAGGTTACAGAGGAGTTCGGTGACTTCCTGCTCAACTTCTTTCAAAACTTGGGGTGACATTGATTTTGAGGCTCCTTCAGCGTGTTCTATACTTGCTTTTTCTCTTAAGAGTATCTATTTATGTTGCCCTTGAGTAGATTCGAGGAATATTTGGGGTTTGGATGATGAGGTTTATATATGATAACAAAAACGCTATGAATGGTAAAAGTTGGTTGCAATGAAAGAACTGAAACCGATAGATTACAAAATACTGTTTGAATTAATGAAGGATTCGCATAGAAGTGACAGGCAATTAGCCAAGTCCCTAGGCGTGTCACAACCTACAGTTACCCGAAGAAGAGCCATGCTTGAAGAAAATTTCATCGAAGGATACACAGTTATCCCGAAGTTCGGGCAAATAGGGTTTGAGATAGCAGCCTTCACTTTTCTGAAAAGTAAACTCAAATTTAAGACGGGCGATGAAAAAACTGATGCATTACAGAAAATGAAAGATTGGTACTTGAAACAGCCCAGCGTAATATTGGTTTTGGATGGCAGAGGCATGGGTTGGGATGCTGTCTGCATCTCGCTTCATGAAGACTTCTCGAATTTCGCCGAGTTCATAAGAGCTCATGATTCAGAGTTGTCTGAGTGGGTTATCGAAAGCCAAACTTTCCACGCTGACTTGAAAACTGGAATCGTAATCAAACCGTTCCACCTCAAGTACTTGACAACGCCCAAACAATAACGCAAAAAAACTGCTAAACTTTAGTTGGCTTCTATTTCGTCTAAATATTTCATTCTTAAAAGAAGGATATTCGGTTAGAAGAATCGACGGTTTTTAGCATCTTTAATGCTAATCATTGGGAATATAGCAGGAGGCGGTGCTTAATTAATCGTTTATCTTCTATTCATTTTCTTAAGCAATCGCTTCTTGGGGAGCTTCGGTTTCTTTGTTCTTGACACATCGACAGCCAAACAAATCAACCTGAATTTATGATTATCGTTGACTGAATATAAGGTTTGGTATATTTTGCTTCCCTTAGCCCGCTGGCGATAATTCACAGAGGACTGGTTTTTACTTGGAATTTGGTGTTGGAGGGTAGTTTTGTATGTTGGCTACCTTAGCCATCCGTATCGAGGAGAAAGGAGAAGGCTTCGAAAACGGAAAAAACTTTTTGGCTTAGGTATTTAGCCTTCAACCTTAACTGACCCCCCATCACTGACAGGTAACTTGCCGAAAAATGAATATAAATTTTCAGAATTAGGAATATGATTTACAAATATAGATTTAGCCTATAGTTAAGTCGCCTTCAAGGATACTTTTTTCTTCAATTCGCAGTTCCTTCGAAAGCCATGCTTTTAGGATTATGGAGAACTTTGGAAGCGTGCCACAGTAGGATATTATTCGGTTTCCCTTCAGAGCGTCAGCTTGAAAGATCTTGTCTTCTTCCTTATAGGTAAAAGATAGCGTTTGAGATTGCGTCGCTAAGTTTTGAAAGTCTTCCCATTGCTTGCACCTTAAAACTAATGAAGGCCCGCCGGTTGGAATTGGCGAAGGTGCAGGTGTGGCTTCCTGCGGCTCTTTTTCCCTCGTTGGTGATACTTCCATGGGTACAGCGCCAGAAATAAAGCTCATCAGGTTTGTGACTTCCTTCTGTAAGCTTGTTATTTTTTCTTCGACTTTTTCTACTTTGCCGCCGAGGTCGCCGGTATCTCCAAGCTGCTCGGTTACGGTTGCTAACTCGTTGATTAGTTTATCCAGATCTTTTTCATGTTCTTTGAGAACGTTTACGATGAAGTCTAAAGCTTCTAATGAGTCATCTTTCGATTGCGGATTCGCCAAATTCAATTATCCCCCACTTGTCTGGATTCAATAGTGAGGGGAAGTGTAAATAAAGCTAGCGAATCCTCAAATAATATCCCAGTGGAGTCATATCTATACGTATTGTTAATTATCTTTTCTAATATCTGAAGAGTTACGATACACTCAATTGTCTACGCTTTAATCAAAACAGTTTATTTTGATGGAACTAGGCTGTTTCAGGTGCGGCTTCAAACAGTTAAAGATATTTTAGCTGTTCCTTGAAAACCGCCCGGGCGCCATCAATGACAGTTTGCTTCTCATCTTCCAAACTGATGCTTCCTTTGAGCGCCTCAGCATTAATTATGAAGTTAGCCTCAGCCAAACTTTGCAGTGCCACATCCAGTTCGTGAATTTCTCTGGCGTTGTTTTCGTCGCCGACGAACCTCCCAAGCAAGAGGTCATTTAACAGAAAATACGCTAAAACCAGATTTTTTGTAGTTTGAAAATTCGGCGAGTTTTCCATGATATCTTCTTCGGGTTTCAAGCCGTCGAAGTATCGATACGTTGCTTTTAGGATGTTGAACGCTCCATTCGAAGCATCCTTAGGCACTTGTGCTCTTGCTGCAGAAGTAATTTTTGTGTATTCCAGACTCAGAGGTGGCAAGGTTTGGCCGGTGAAATTGAGGTTTTCGCTAAATCCTTTTGCCGAGTTTTCTATCTGCTGCCAATTTATCCTTTTGTCCTGCAGCCCGATGAGAACGTCAAACGATAAGTCAACCGTGTGCACCGTTCTGTCAATTACCGATAGCAACTCGGTTCTTCTTTGAGTGGTTCTCTCGTTCGCTTGACTTGTTTTCTCCTGGGATATGTGTTGTTCCTCAAGCATCGCGTTTACTTGCTCCACCAATCCGGTAAAAGAACCCGTTTTGTCCTTTGTGTGAAACGAGTCAACGATGCCTTTGGAAGTCACGGTTAACTCGTTGTCAACACTCTCAATATGCTCTACTTCAGCGACGGGAATTTCCCGGGCAATAACCCATTGTTTTTTACTTAAGCCCTTGGCGACAAAAAACTTTATTTTGTCTTCGGAAACTTCGAATTTGCCAACTTCAAGACCTTTAGGCTTTCCCTTAGACTTTTCTTTATGCGGCGCCTGCTGGTCGGAAGAATCTTCAGGTTTCTTTCTTCTAAGTTTCATTTCGGGTCCAATTGCTAATGCTTTATTCAATTTATAAATTAATGCATAAAACGCCCCCAAATGCAAGGTAAGGTGGCTTAAAGACGGTGGAACTGCACCCCGTTCTTTCTTCCTTAGGAGTTGAGGTTCCGTGTGGAAATCCGGCAAATTTGTTGTTTGTGTTTTGGGTTGCTTTTTTGTGGAAAAGCTTGAATCATCTGCAGGTTGCGTCAACTATCGTCAACCAAAGTCAACTAACGTCAACTAAAGTCAACTAACGTCAACAAAAGTCAATAGGCGGCCACTACCGTCAAAATAGGCTGATTCAAAAAAATCTGGAAAGATCGCAAACGCAAGAAGCCTCCAGAAGCGTTAGCTGATGTTTTTTGCCCCCAAAACTCTGCTATTTCAGTTGCTCTTTGTGTTTGGAGCTTTGATCGCATGCAGATTGCATCTCAATCTCTAGAAATCTCTTAAAATTCCCTTTTTCTCCCGAATTCTGAAAAAAATCAACAAGGATAAGAATTTTTATTTTCCCGAATTTTTCTAATGACGTCCACTTTTTATTTCTGTCTTCGAAAAGTCAAGGTTTTATCTTTGATGAATCTGAAAAAGAAGTCTGGTGCGGTCGCCGATACGCAGACCTGAACAGGTTCAAGTCCGCTATTTTTTTACTTCTATTGCAACCACCAAAAATAGACGGGGTATTAATCCAAAATTGAAAGAAGAAAGAAAAAAACAATTGGTTGAACAAACCTATCTCAGATTCATAAACAAAGTTTCAAGTTGACAGATACTGACATCAAGCTTTCTTGGGTTTTATAGCTAGCTTTAAAGTAACGTCGATGTCATATTCCTTTTCTATTTTTTTAACT
>Ga0187874_10002526_pt1 | contig 13946 bp, 24 predicted proteins | sample June2016WEW_16_1_3_FD_132993 | JGI IMG/M metagenome (GOLD analysis project Ga0187874, IMG submission 132993) | Peatland microbial communities from SPRUCE experiment site at the Marcell Experimental Forest, Minnesota, USA - June2016WEW_16_150 | ecosystem: Environmental > Terrestrial > Soil >... | reverse complement strand
TGGAAGATTGTGCCGAATCCCAATAGAACGGCTCCCAGCACGGTCTTCGGGATCTTGACCAGAACCGGTTGGCGCACGTCTTGATCGTAGCGATCGAGCATTGTCGATGTCGCGCGACGACGCTCGCGTTGTAGATGATCACGGCATACCGGTTCACCGTGGGACTCCGAAATCACCGTCCGTCAGCGTTCGTCGGACATTCCCGGTGCGCCAGAACGCCTACGTGATAGGTCACCGGGAGGGCGACTGGTCGGTGATCGGGAGCACTTGACGCATAAGCGCGGAGCCCCGTCGTTACGCGCTCTTCGGACGGCGTGGCGCCACGAGATTCGGCGTGGCGTTCTGTGCGCGTCTGAGCGCAGCTCGCTCCAGGGACGCCCGCCGTCCGCCGAGGTCGTGATCGAATTCCGACGCGCCCCCCGCCGCCGCCGTGGTGGCCGTAGCATCACCTAATGCCTCGTACCGACAAGGGTTCACGGGTGATCGCCGCCCCGCTTGAGATGGTCTATGCCGCCCTCGTGGACCCAGAAGCCCTGACGGCGTGGTTGCCTCCTGCGGCCATGAGTGGCAAGTTCGAGTGATTCGATCTCCGACCCGGCGGATCGTATCGAATGGTGTTGATCTACACCGACCCTTCTGCATCACGAGGCAAGACCACCGCGGACTCCGACATCGTCGAGGTTCGGTTCGTCGACATAGTCCCCGGCGTGTGCATCGTTGACGATCCCGCTTACGCCGGCACGATGACAATGACCTGGGAGGTCACCGCTGTGGATGGAGGCACCCGTGTCGATATCACTGCCAACGACGTACCCGATGGCGTCTCCGCGGAAGACCACGCAGCGGGACTGACCTCTTCGCTGGCGAACCTGGCCGACTATCTCAAGGAGTAGTCAGCTCCGCCGCCTGGGCGGCGATCTCGGTCAGTTTGCCTCCGACGTTCGATAGTCACTTTCTGGGCCGCCATTTGCGCGTCCGGCGCTCACCTGGCGAGCACAACGCCGTCGATATGGGCGGTTTCGCCGCTAGCTTGACCGGTTTTCGGCACTGGCGTTCTGCAGTCGCAACCGCCCGCCCGTCCCCGCGCGGACGAACCTTCAAGTGCATGCCGACCGAGCACAGGTGCCTTGAGGGCCGCCACCTTTATGGCGCCCAGCCAGCGGTCCTTCTCCGGGCGACGGATCCGGGGGCATAGTGGTCGCATGACCAACGAGATTCCAACCCTCGCCCTCAACAACGGCGTCGAAATGCCGATCTTGGGCTTCGGCGTGCTTCAGATCCCTACCGAACAGACCGGGCAGACGGTCCTCGATGCGCTTGAGGCGGGCTACCGAGCGTTCGACACGGCCGCGTCATATGGGAACGAGGAAGCGGTTGCCCGAGCGCTTGTCGCGAGTGGCATCCCTCGCGAAGAGCTGTTCGTGACGACCAAGTTGTGGATCCAGAAGCGACCTGGAGAAGAGAGCGCCCGGCGAGCGTTCGGGACCTCCCTGCAGCGCCTGGGCTTGGACCATGTCGACCTCTATCTCATCCACTAGCAGCTCGGCGACTATTACAGCGCATGGCGCGCGATGCAGGAGATCAATCGCGAGGGACTCACCAAGGCGATCGGCGTGGCCAACTTCTACTCAGACCGGCTCATGGACCTGATAGAGCACAATGGTGAAGCCGGCGGTCAACCAGATCGAGACCCACCCCTTTTTCCAGCGCATCGCTGAGCAAGAGCTGATGCGCGGGCTCGGCATCAGAGCGAATCCTGGGGGCCATTTCTCTTCTCCGATCCTCTCCTCAGCGAGATTGCAGCGGCTCACGACAAGTCCGTCGGCCAAGTCGTCCTTCGATGGCTGATCCGGCGCGGTGTGGTCATCATCCCGAGGTCGGTCCGCTCAGAGCGCATACGCGAGAACATCGACATCTTCAATTTCGAGCTGACCGACGAACAGACGACCCGCATCGCCGCCCTCGACACCGGCGCCTCACTGTTCTTCGATCACCGTGACCCTGCCATGGTGACCCGGCTCAACAGCCGCGCCGAGTAAGACAAAGTATCGACGACCGCCGCGCTCAGAGGCGGTGCGTCAAGGATCTCGAGTCCAGACTTTGGGCACCGAACCGGCGATCGTCCCAGCACGTATAGCGGTCGATACTTGTACCGGCTGATCTCACCAGCCGGTCGTCGCGCCGACCCAGATGGGGACGTTATGTCGCTTGAGCGAGACGGAGGTTTGCAACGGCGGGACCACGGCGCGAATGTGCGACTCGCGATGAGGTCCTGGTCGGCGTGATCTCTGGTTGGTGCAGGCTTGAGGTTTTCGCGACCGATCGCAAGTGGTGACGCTCTCGAACGTTGCTGGTGGCCGGTGAGGTGCTCAGGCGATTCACGTTCTCGTAGCAATTGACAGAGCACAAGACTAAATTCACGCCAGCCGAGGTCCTGACCAGCACCGAGTACTCCGGCGTGCGAGTTGGGGTACATGCGCCTCAGAACAGGTGCCACGTTCCTCCGAATCTTCGGTCGCTCCCGACGCCTCTCTGACTGGCTAAGAGTAAGAGGGAGGCATCATGGGCTTGAGAACCATGCATCGCGTATTTCTCGTTGTCTGTGCTGGAGTAGTGCTGGCTGCGATGGTGGCGGTCAAGCCGGCTACGGCGACCGCAGGAGGCTTGCAGCTCACTGTCACCCCCAGCGTCTCGGCGGCTGACACCCCCCTCACCATCCGGGTCAGCGGGGCGCAGCCGCGCGCGAAGGTGGTTCTTTCGGTCACCTCGGTCGACGCCGCCGGTACCAAGTGGTCCTCGACCTCTATTTACGCGGCCACCTCCGCTGGCACTGTGGACCCGGCGACCTCGCCAGAGAACGGCGTGTACGTCGGGGGCCCCCCTTCTCGCACCATGCACTTCGTCGGGACCGACCCTATGGGCCCCGTTGACTTCATGGCGGCTCCCCTTCTGTCTCCGGGGCTGGTCCCGTTCTGGCCGTTCGGCCTCATGAGTCCTGTTGGAAGCGCGAGCTCCACCCAGTCCCTGACGACCTACTGGTGGGCGAAGTGCTCGCTTAGCCAAGCCCAGCACGGCTGCACGTGGTCGAAGCCTCTCAGCTTCACCTTCACCGCCACGAACGGCAAGGCCCATGCCTCGGTCACTGTGCAGCGCGGACCTGCCCTCCCGGTCACGGCGAGCTTCGAGAGCGTGGCGGCCACGGGCTTCTATGGCGTCTTCTGGCAGCCTCCGGCCGGCCAGGACAACCATGTCGGCATCGTGGAGTTCGGCGGCTCGGAAGGTGGCATAGACACTTCGTACGGCGCCATGCTCGCCGCCCGCGGCTACCCCACCCTGGACCTCGCCTACTTCGGCGAGCCGGGCCTCCCCCAGGCGCCAATCGGCCAGGTGCCAGAAGCCCTCAGTCTTGACTACTTCGCCAAAGCCCTCCGCTGGCTCGGGCGCCAGCCTGGCGTCGACCCCCGCCGCCTGTGGGTGATGGGCTTTTCGATGGGCAGCGAGGCGGCCCTTCTGCTCGGTGTCGACTACCCCGGTTTGGTGCACGGGGTGGTGGCCCTTTCGCCCAACGACGTGGCCGCTTGCTTGGGGCCGGGCGTACCGCTTTGGACCTTCGGGGGCAAGCCCGTGCCCTGCACGAACCAGTTCAACAAGACATACCCGACGGACAACCCGGCGGCCGTCATACCAGTGGCTAAGATCCACGGGCCGGTGCTCTTGGAATGCGGGGAGCAAGACAGCGTTTGGTCGTCCTGCGCCCACTCCAAAGCCATGATGGCCGAGCTGGCCGCCGCCTACGACACCTACCCCCACGAGTTGCTCGACTACCCCGATGCCGGCCACGGCCTTGGATTTCTGCTGCCCTACTACCCCGGCATTGCTCCCTTAGAGCAGTTCTTTGGGATTGGCGGCTCTAGCGTTGTGGCAAACCCGCTGGCACGTGCTGACCAGTGGCCGAAGCTCCTGGCGTTCCTCCGCAACTGACCTCGCGTCTGAGATGGGGCATGAGGAAGAATCGGGCGACTGGAGGACTCGGCTCCAGGCTGAGCAACGGCCCGCCGAAGACCAACGCGTCCCAAGGGAGGCCGATCGCCCCCCCACACAGAAACTGAGGAACGGTTCGTTCAGGCCGTCTTCATCGACGGCATAACGCGCGGCCAAGGAATTGCGACCGGAAGGCGACCTGGCGGCAGATTCGGCAGGATCTGAGCGACTAGAACGCACCACCTTTGCGAGGGAAGCAGGGGGCCGTGCACCCCGTCATCCTGGTCGCGATTCATCAGGAGACGTTTGTCGATGGCATCCAGGGAGATGCCGTTCACCTTGGTTCCATCAAGGCCGGTGGCCGCTGGACGAGAAACCGTCCTAGCCGGGGAAGCCACCTGTCTGCGGCCCAGTCAATGTGCCTGCCGTCGGGGCCGTGCCCTCGGCCACACAGTCGCTCGCCGTCACCGGCCACGACGCGGAACTGGCCGTTGGCGAGACGGACGAGAACCTCGTGGCGCAGCTCGTCCACGACATAGAGCGCTCCGGTTGGGCTGACGGCGAGGGCCCTGCTTGAGGGAAACGACTTTCCCGATGGGTCCGGCCACTTTCGGCTTGCTCGAAGGCACGCCCACGTTGTGAGCAGAGGGGCGGTTGGTAAGTATCGCGACGGCTGTAGACGCACCGGCGATGACCACGATGGCAACGACGGCAAGCACCAGGCGACGTCTGTGCTGTCGTTGCCCTACCTCTTTGATAAGCGCTTCGGCGTCTGGGTGCTCTGCTTGCTTGTGTTCCTCGATGACCTTCATGGACCCACGGTTCCTTCGACAGGGTCATCTGCTTGCAAGCTCGTTGTCTGGGGTAAGCCGCGGGTCATCGGGCCCTCGTCAGGTTCACGGTCCGTACACGTAGGTTTGTCCCAGCGTCGGCGACTGAGCCGAAGGTGCTGGTAGCCAAGGCGGATGTGACATCACCCCAGGTTCAATCGCAGAAACCGTAAAGCTCACATCGGGACAGCCAACAGTGAACTTCGGTATGTGCTGAGCGATGCCACCCTCTTGCCCCACGAAGGTCCATGAGAAAGTCACGCTCTCCGTTGTCGCCTCCGAACTGGGAACCGAGACCGGGCAGTTATCGGGCTCTTCGCGTTGAACTGGGGAGAGCGGCCGCTCGATTGTCCCCGAACAATCGCTTGCTGGCACTAGCCTCAGCTCATGAACATCGTGCGTCAGGTGATCGTGTTCGACGCGGCCGACCTGCATGCCGAGAGCGCGTTCTGGGCTGGAATCCTCGGCGGGCACGTCTTCGAAGACGACCGTTTCCACTGCGTCATCGACGCCGCTGGCGAGTGGCGCATCGGCGTGCAGCTCGCGCCCAACCACGTTCCGCCTGAGTGGCCGCATGGAACACCCCAGCAACTGCATCTCGACCTGCACGTCGAAGACGGCCGAGCTGCGCATGAAGAGGCAATCGGGCTGGGTGCCCAACTGCTCCGGCCGGCTCCTGACTTCGACGCCGAAGAGGGCCACCAGGTGTACGCCGACCCGGCCGGTCACCCGTTCTGCATCGGCTGGGGACACCCGTCTCGAGAAGCCCTCGCCGCATTCGTTGCTGATCGCTTGGGACGGAAAGACGCGAGTTGAGTTAAGGGGCTGTTTGGGTTGAACTCGGGATGAGACACTGACCACTTGGCAGGAGACGGACGAGTGCGACACCTGTGGGAGGACTGGAGTTGGGACGAGACCGTGTTCGAGGGCACGGCCTCTTACTACCGCCAGGGACGGAATCCCTACGCCCCTGGAATACTTGAAGCGCTGGCTGATGCTCTTGGTCTTGACGGCCAGGGTCGGCTGCTCGACGTCGGCTGCGGACCAGGCACGTTGACGCTCCTATTCGCTCACCTCTTCGAAGAGGTGGTCGGCCTGGACTCGGACCCTGGAATGATCGCCGAGGTCCGGAGTGCCGCTGAGGAAGCCGATATAGACAATGCCACCTGCGTTTGTATGCGGGCCGAGGAGCTCCCGGGCGAGCTTGGACTCTTTCGTGTCGTCACCTTCGGTCAGTCCTTTCATTGGATGGACCGACCGAAGGTCGCTTCGATCGTGCACGACATGCTCCAGCCCGGCGGCGAAGTCGTTCAAGTCGATTTGTGGCACGATCCCCCTCCTGAGCTGCACCGAGAGGGTCCCAACCCGGCGGTGCCCCGATCGGCCATCGACGAGCTGCGCGTCAGGTGGCTCGGGCCTGATCGGCGGGCAGGCAAGAGTTTTCGCAACACGTCGCCAACCGGCGAGGACGAGGTCTTTCAAGTGGCGGGTTTCGCACCGGAGCGCATCGTGACAGTCCCGGACGACCGTATCCTCGAACGGTCTGTCGACGACGTGGTCGCTTGGGTGCTGTCTACCTCGTCGACCGCCCCGCACCTCTTCGGCGACCGCCTGGCCGACTTCGAGCGGGAGCTGCGGGCCCTGCTCCTCGAAACGTCCCCGGACGGACGCTTCAGCGTTCCGCTGTCCGAGAATCGGCTGCGCATTCACCGACCCTGCTGAGCATTCCCGAGCAGTGGTAGGTCGAGTGACGTGAGCGTGAGACTCCCGACGGTGTCACCTCGCCGAGTTGACCCCGCCCGCCGAGGATCCGGACTCGCTCTCCCCAGTCAAAACGCGTAGACCCGCATTGACGCCGTCGTAGTGGCTGGTCCTCACGACAATCCCTTTCAAAATATCTACGACGATGTGCAGTGGGGCCATTGGAGGTCCTCTCACAATCGGCCGGTCCGCCGCGAGTGACCATATGGCGGCTCATGCCCTTCAAGTGCGACTCCATAAACCTTCCGGCTCTCCGGTGCAGCGGGCAGCTCCTAGCGACCGACGGGCGGATAGTGTGGGAGGTCGCAGCCTGCGATGAGCATCCAGGTCCCGTACGAAGGTTTCTCGATTCGTTCCCATCCCATCGGGTAGGTAAGCGTGATGCGCACGGTTCGGCATCCCATCGCCACGTTCGTCGTGGCCGTGCTCGTGCTCATCGGCATCGGGGTCGGTGTGCTCGCTGCCACCACCAATCAGCAGGTTTACGGGCCATCCTGGGGCCGGTTCTCGGCCGCGTTCCCTTGACGTGTGTCGGAGCACCCTATCGGACCTTCAGTCTGGGCCTCCGCGTACGCGCCGCCATCGGGCCATTCGAGCTTCGCCTGGACAGCATACGCGCCCCCTTCCCTGCCGAGCACCTTGTTCCCCGTCACAGCTCTCGACAGCCGGTTAGGGAGCAACTACGCGTTGTCACTGGACGTATCCCTCGTTTCGGCTGGTTGGTTCCATGTGGGTGTGGTTCAAGTTGAACGGCACGCGAACAGCCTCAATATCACCACCCTCGGGCCTCAGTGCCTCCGTGGGAGTTGTAGGGCCGTGGAGTTAGTCTCCAACGGTCGGGTGCATTGGATGCTGAAAGCAATCTCTCCTCGACCACAAGACGCCATCGAGGGTTTCCTGGACTCGTTCCAGCCCATCGGGTAGGTCTCTGACCTATTCCTCTCCAACAGGACTGCCTCTCGCGACCGGGTCATGCTGAGCCGGCCGACGAAGACCACGGTGGTCATGAACGCGGTAGTCAGCGCGGTCCTGCGAACAGGGCAGGATGAGCCGCCGTACCGGGAAAACCTCTATATGGTGGCCCCCTGGTTCGCTCAGGTGCTGACGAAGATGTAGCTGCCGGACCAGGCGCCGTAAGAGAGGCTGGTGATGCCGTTTCGGGTAGAGCCGGTGTAGGAGCTGGCGCCGGGCTCGATCTCGATCGTGACGTAGCCGCCTTTGACGAGGGTGATCAGCCCTTCTTGGACTGCGGCAGTGCAGACGGGGCTGTCGTCGGTGTAGGTGCCGGTGCCCCAAATGTCTTGCGCGCTGCCATTGGGGGGGCAGATGTAGAGGTAGAGCTGTCCTCTCTTGGTACGGAAGTTGTTGGCAGCGGCGTCCCAGCCACTGCCGCCGTAGCCGACGTCGGCGTTGTGGATGGGTTGGCCAATGAAGACGAAGCTGCCGGAATACTTGCCGTAAGACTCGGTAGTTGTGCCGTTCCGGCTGGAACCGGTGTAGGAGGCGAGACCAGGCTGGATCTCGATTGTCACGGTGCCCCCCGCCTCGATGGTGATCAGGCCGTCGTTGACAGCGGCGGCGCAGACCGAGCTGTCATCGGTGTAGGTAGTCGTCCCCCAGACGTTGTTGCCCGAGACGTTGTCGCCCGACCCGGGCACCGGGCACACATAAGTGAAACGCTGTCCGATCTGGCCCGCGAACTGGCGGGCCGTGGCCGTCCACCCCCTCCCCCCAAACTTGGATGGCGTCAGGACCTGGAGCGACTCGGCGGCGAGCACGACCTGGACCAGCTCACCGCTGGTGCCGGCCTGCAACAGGTGTGCCGTGATCGATGGCTTCCAGAGCTCGTAGGAGGAATTGGCGGCGAGGTTGTGAGCAGTTATGAGGGCGCTGTTGTACGCGATCCCCCCAAAAGTGGCCTGAAGGAGGTCAGCGGCGCTTATCGAGTCGACGGGCATCGTCGCGGTCACCTTGATCAAGGCCGAAGCGCCGTACATCGTGCCGGCCCCAAGTTCTGTTACCGACAGCGAAAAGCCGGTCAGCGACTCGTTGGTCACCGTCCCTGCCCCCGTCAACGACAGCTCCGCGATCTCTTGGCTAGCGAGAGCGTCCTGTGCTGCTACCTGAGGCATCCCAGGTGCCCGGGGCAACTCCGCGGTGGGGGTCGGAGTGGGCCCCGGCGAAGGATACGTAACCGTAACTGGGGGGCCTCCGGCGTAAGCAGGATGACTGCTGAAAGCGATCTGCACCGATGCGCCGGTCCCGGCTTCGTCCTGCAACACGTAACTTGAGATGAGAGGGTCGTTGAAGGTGTACTGAGAGACCGGCGTCGACTGGCCATTGGGGGCAACCTGCGATAAGTCAACGACAAAGGAGACAAAGTGTGTACTTGCAAGAATGAGTGGCACCAGTCCAATGGTTGCGTCATTGACAGGCATTGTCGCTGTCGCGTTGGCTGCCATAGGCGCATGGGTCGTTGAGAGAGAGAAGGCGCTCAGCGGCTCGACGGCAGAGCACCAAGGCGACGGGCACTTAGGTGCCGACACCGACAATTCAATGGAGAGCTTTTGGCTCTGGGCGTTGGCAACCAACGAAGGCGTCACAACCATCAAGCCCATTGCAAGCGTGAGAACGGCCAGGCTAGGCAGTAGTGCACAGCGCGTGGCTCGAACGCACTCCCGGATAAAACCTCTTCGTGTTCTCATGCCGCGGAAACTAGCACTTGGTATGTCGAATTGCGTGGGGCGGAGAGTTTCCGAGTGGGCGAGTGGGAATTCGGTTCGGTCATGCCCGACCGTTGGTGTAGTCGACCTACATAGACGCGTGTGGTCGGCGGGCTCGCGTTTCGGCTATGCCGTCCGGCTGGTTGCACGAGCCCACGGAGCTGACGGTAGGTTGAAGTGCTCCAGGGTACAGAACAACGCCCTTGCACTCGCGCCGGTCGGTTGGAACGCCGCGCCAAAATCGGCAGGGCGCACCCGATCCGTTAGGGCGTGGATGAGGCCAACCGGTAGCAGGTGACCGAGGGACAGATGGGGTGTTCTGCCTGATGCCCGCCGCAGACTACGAGGAGGTCACGAGGTGTGACCGCGAGTACCGGGCGGTCCGGGCGGGGAGATGCCACAATGCCGACGCGTCCTAGCCGCATTATGCGGATGGGATACGCGATCGGGGAGTCAAGTAGTTCTACGCAAGCCCTTTGTTGACCACATCGAGGATTCCTCTAGCAATTCTCAGGCTGGGTGCCTATTAATGCTCCCGGCCGAGGTGCGCGAGGACAAGCGACACCAACACAAGCTCGCTGGAGCTAACCGAGGATCGCGAGTGCCCGCTCGCAGCTGAGGGCGTTCGACACCCCGATGCGGACCTTGCCAACGCGCGTTCAAGGGCTGAGCCGCCCTCGGTTGACCGTCAATAGGTGCCCCTTTCGCGAACGAGCCCAGCTGGCGCACGTACCTACATCATGACGCTGGCGGAAGCGACGACACTGGTGCCACGCCGGACACCGACACTGTCACCGTGGGAGAGACTCCGCTGACATTCGCGTCGCCGCCTGTGATTAGGACCCGAAAGACCTATGGCGCCAAACGTCCATGTGAACGAATACGTCGAGCCAGTGGCGACCACGCTGGTCATGACGATGTGGTAGTTGGCCTCAAAAATTCGTCCGACCTCGGGAGGCCGACGGCGAACCGTCGATTGTTGATGATCTGAAGGCAGTCGAGCTTCTTGGCCGCGGCAGGGCGCGTCTGCTCGGAGATTCCCGCTCTTATCCGATGTCGCGCCCTCGGGAGACTCACCGTTGTCGGATCGGACGCAGAGATCCCGCTTGTTATGGGAAAGCGGTCCGCAGCCTCGAGAAGGCCCGCCTGAGCGCGCCAGCCACGGCCAGGTCTCGTCCAGGCGCAAGATGAGCCGTCGGCCGCGTCGCGCGAGGGTGGCGCCAATGTGCAACAGTCGGTAGCGAAGCGTCTTCGGCTCGGCCACCTTGAACGCGCCATCCAGGCAGATCATCTGCGTCCAGGCGAGGAGCACTCCGGCAAGGAGACTGACTACCACCGAGGCAAGGTTCTGGGTGAAGCTCGCGAAGGGCAGGTTCTGCAACCCGCAGTCCTTCCAGCACCGGACCCGGTCCTCGACGCGGGCATGGCCGCGGTGGCGACACTCGAGTACTGCGGCATCGAAGTTCAAGGTGCTCGCGTTCGTGATGAAACACGTGTGCCTAAAGCCTCCGAGGTGTCGAACAAGCTGAGCTGGGCCCCGGGGTGAGGATGCTCGCGCCGGCAGATGAGCCGTGAGTCTTCGCCCCAGGTGGACAGGTCCATGAGATCTGTGAGCTCTGTCACCCAGGCGTCGTCGCGGACGGTCCCGTCCGCCTCGAGAGCTTCGACCCAGTCCTCTTCTTGGAACAACAACAAAGCCTCTCTCACGCCTTGATCGACAGGATGGCCGATCGAGTACTCGATGTTCGCCTCTGTGAGGCCGGCGACAAAGGCGTGGGTCGCCCCGGCCGAGTCGGCCCTACCGCAGAGGGGAACGAGGCCCCGACCTCAGGACGAGACGGGCAGGATTGAGAACATGGCCGATATTGATACTGATGCCGACATCGAAGTTCACCAGGTCGAAGGCGAGTTGGTTGTCACGATTCCGTTGGTCGGTGAAGTGAGCAAACAGTGGCTGACCTGGTTCATGAAGCACCTCCGTGAACAAGACTCACGCGCCCAGGTTCGGGAGGTTCCCGGCCGGACGCAGGTCGTTGTCTGGGTGCCAACGGGAACCGCGCAAGCGGAAGTCTTCGGCATCTTGGACGGCGTTCGAGACCTGGTTGCAAAGGCCAACGCCGCCGAACCAAGCCCCGATGTAGCGGCCCAGACCGAGGCGGCTATCCGGGATTGGTGGAACCGCGCGCGAAGCTGACATCGCCTCGACGGGTGGTTAGGACCAAGGGGTTCTGGCCGTGACCGTGATGGGTAGCAGCGGCGTGCGAACCACCCCCGCCCCGTTAAGCGCAGTCGTCCTTATCTCGCACGACTCGTAGCCCACCATCCGATGGCAGTCTTCGCAGTCCGGCGAGTCGATGCCTGAGCAGCATCTGAACGTGCTTGAGAGCAGCTTGCCACCGTTGCGGTTGGACTTGTTCGGTCCCGTGGCTCGGCAGGCTGAGCGCTCGGCTCATTGCGTCCGCAATGGTGGCGATGAGCTTGCCCGCGTCCTGTACCGGCATGCGGAAGCTCGCAGCACACCGGTCCTCATGCCAGACGCTCAGCACGATTAATCGCTCGGCCCCGTGCCAGGAAACGTGTAGCCGTCGAGACGGAGAGCGTTGGTCGCTAAACCAAGCCCCAGAGACCCGCGGACTTGGCCGGGACATGGCCATGACAATCAGTGTGCTCGCTGGTGACCACGCTGTCTAGCGCGACGCCCTGCCAGGCCAACTGAACGACGCGGCAGGTTCAGACCGTCACCGTGATGGGCAGCAGGGGAGTGCGTACCTGGCGGCGTCCTGGTCTGCCCGTACCACGCTGCCAACCCGTGGCGTTCTCGTCCTCCAGTTCGAGGACCACCTGAATAGCCCACACGCCGGCAGGGAGGACATAACCGAGGTCAGGGGAGAAGCTGGCGGTCCCGACGAGCACGGGCACAACCACGGTCTCGCCTGGAGCGGCCCGGAAGTAGATGCCGGGGAGAATTTGCCCACCGGCGAAACGACCCACGACAGCCCGTGTGTCAGGGTCCAGAACCTGAGCAGTTACCTGTCCGTTGGTACAGATGACAATGGTGTCCGCGCTCAGGTTGTGGACGCGCAGGGCCACGCGTACGGTGCGACCGGACGCAACAATGATGGGCGCGTCCAGCTCCACGGCCATCGACTTGGGGTCCATGTCCGGGATGTCATCTCGCGCACCCGTGTGCTGCCTCCGCGGCTGGCGCTGCGGGTGGCGAAGGAAGCCGACGACCAGCTCCACATCGTCACCGAACCGACGGTGCAGTGACTCAGCCGCGTCGGTGGCCCGGGGCTGGAGATGAATCTCGAACGGCGGCTGGCGGTTGGCATCAACGCGGGGGTCGGGGTATTGCACGAGCGCGCCCGCGTCTTCCAGTTCCAGCAGGACACCTTTCAGCTCATCCCAGACCGTCATCATCACCGACGCTACCCGGAGGACCGGCCGTCTCGAACCAGAGGGCTTCAATGGCTGACGAGGACGAGTCAGCCGATTGATGACCCGCAGTTCACTGCGACCGTCACGACCTTCCCTACCCTGACGTGGATGGTGACGGGAGTAGAAAGGCAACCTGTCTTCTGCCCTGGCACAACGGTGTAGGTGCCTGGAACCACGGAGCGACTGAACCTGCCGTTTGTGCCGACGGTCATGATTATGGCTTTCAAGGCGTCTAGGTAGTTGAACTCGATGAGTACGATGCCCGCCATCGGATGGGGCAACGTGCCAGGAGCAGCGCCACCGCCTGGCTCCTGCAGAAGGACACCGCGGATGGTTGCCTTCGCAGCGGCGGTCTGCCCAGACGAACAGGCAGTGAGGCCCAGGCCGCAGAACGCCGCCAGCGCCATCCCGATGTGCCGTCTTGTCGCCACTACCGCAGGTTTACCAGGACCGGGACGCCGTGACAGGACGCTGAACGGCCGGCCCGAAGGTCCTAGAGTTCCTCGAGGCCGCCGAGGCTAAGCGGCAGGACTGCGCCATGCCGGATCGGCGTGCTCAGGGTCATCCTGACCGCTGATTCTGCCGGGCCAGTGGCCAGGGCGGATACACCGTCACCATATAGGCGCAGGGTACAGTGACGGAGTCCCGCCATTTCGACATCCGGGACTTTGGGGCCGTTGGAGATGGAGTCCACGATGACGGACCTGCGATCAGAGCCACGTTCCGGGCGGTGTTAGCCCATTATGCCGAGAGCAAGCGACCTCCTGTCCGATCTGGCACACGCTCCAGTGACGGACGCAATGGTGGAGACGAGGTGTCCAATCTGCAATCAGTCGCAGAGGCTGAACCGGGCGCGCCTCAGCTCCGCCGATCCGATGAGGATGACCTACGTCTGCGTGAGGGGGTGCGGCCCGATCCTGATTATTGGACTAGCGATCGACTTGACCTGGCCACCCGATCGTGGGGTCCGGGTTGGCGCGTACTCCCTGAGGAACCCGGAAGATCTGATCGTCCACCTGGAGAGCGAGTCCGCCGTCGTGATACCGGCGAACAGGAACGCTTGGACCGTCTTGGATCACGGGGAGGACTAAGGGCTCACGCCGGGATTGATTGAGCGGTGATTGTGTAGTTCCACTCGCCGTGGAATTCGTGCGGTTCGAGGGGAACTGCGGCCAACTCCTTGTTCGTGACCTTGATGCCGGTCGGATACCAG
>Ga0187874_10002522_pt1 | contig 13974 bp, 11 predicted proteins | sample June2016WEW_16_1_3_FD_132993 | JGI IMG/M metagenome (GOLD analysis project Ga0187874, IMG submission 132993) | Peatland microbial communities from SPRUCE experiment site at the Marcell Experimental Forest, Minnesota, USA - June2016WEW_16_150 | ecosystem: Environmental > Terrestrial > Soil >... | reverse complement strand
GTCCGTAAAGCGGGTTTCACGCTGGTGGAAATCATGATCGTCGTGGCCATCATCGGCCTCTTGGCGGCGATCGCCATTCCCAACTTCGTCCGGGCCCGCGCCACCTCGCAAGCCAACGCTTGCATCAACAACATGCGCCAGATTGACGCCGCCGTTAATGAATGGGCGCTGGAACAAGGGAAAAAGACCGGTGACGGCCCTGCCACCCTGACCTCGGATCTAACACCTTACATCAAGCTGAATGCCAACGGCATTATTCCCGAATGCCCGGCTGGCGGCACCTATACCGTCGGCGTAGTGGGTGCTACTCCGCAAGTCACCTGCAACCTCGGCAACTCGGTTAATCCGCCACATCATCTGCCCTAATTGAAACTTGGTTTATTGCTAGCGACAAAAGCCCGAGGCAAACGCCTTGGGCTTCTTTGTTGCTGAAACCCAGACAACCGAAATTTGGTCATGTCCTGTCAAATTGTTTCTGAAAGTTTTTTTACCAGCTTCTCAACCGTCCAAGTGTGGTCTGTAAGGCGTGCGCCAACGGCAGGTGTGTAACCGAGTGTTTGATGACGTTTGCAGAAGTTGTAAGCAACCACAAATAACCGGTCTTTTTGCTTTCATCGCCACAGCAATTACATGACGTCACTTGACCCTTTCTCGGCCAAGTCCTACAGTCGCTTTGTATTCTCTCATGGGATACCACTGAAGGCTTCGGCCTTTGGTTGCGCCGTGCCGGTGTTATCACCACCGGCACGGCTTTGTTTTTAATGTTGACTTACTGTGACACATATTCCGCCATTTGGGAAACTCCAATCTAACCGAACATGACCCGGCGTGGCTTTGGATCGTCGGGGCATGCTGCCCATGCCTTATAACAATACCTATTTTCATTCTGAGAAGATTTTCGACTATGCCTTTGCCAGTAACCGGATTAGTTTGAAACAGAAAGTCAGAGCGATAGACTGTGCGACACTTGAATTTTACACGACATTTTTTCCCATTGGCCATCAGGCAATCCGGGCCAGTTCTCTTCGCCATTCTCGCTTTGACCTTGTTCGGCAGGCTGGACTGCTTTGCTCAAGGCGCGGCCGACCGGGAGAGTTCCCGGCCTAAACGGGTCTTGATGGTATTCAACGAGAGTAAAGATCTGCTGGGGAACATCATACTGGAACAGGCCGTGCGGGCGGAAATGCAGAAGGGTGTCACCAACCGGATTGAGTTTTTGGCTGAATATCTTGACGCCAGCCATTTTTCGGACAAGGAACACTTTCGCCTGTTCCAGGATTACCTCGGCAAAAAATATGCCGGACAGAAGCTTGATCTCATCATGGCGTTTCCATCGAGAGACTACAGACTTGCCGGAGAGCTGCCGGATGCCTTGTTTCCGAATGTGCCGGTCGTCTTCGTCGCGATCAACGAGATGGAGGTGCCGGAGGCGATCCGCAAGTTCGGTGTCACCGGGATTGTGCAGCGGTTCGACATTCGAGGCACGCTGGGTCTCATTATTCGTCTGCAACCGGACACGCGTCGCGTAGTGGTGATCGGAGGCACATCGGACGTGGACCGCGCGACCCTTGGCCGGATTGCCGAGGCGTCGCACGCACTGGAGGGAATCGAGTTCGATTTTTGGACCAACCGCCCGGTTGCGGAATTACCGGGAGCCGTAAAATCATTGCCCGAAGGCACGGTGGTGTTGATAAGCACGGTTATAAGTGATGTGAATGGCCAGACTTTTTACATGTCGCAGCTCGCACAAATGCTGGCGCCTTCCGCCAGCGTGCCGGTCTATGTGTTCGGCGGATGGGTGATTGGTAGTGGAGCGGTGGGCGGGTCGGTGGTGGATTCTGAAGATTTGGGCGCGAGGGCCGCACAACTTGCGCTGCGCGTGCTCGACGGCGCAAAGTCTGAAAAGGTGCCAATCGAGGTGGCGACGAAGGGAACACCGATGGTGGATTGGCGGGCCTTGCAGCACTGGGGCATCAAGGAAAGCCGCGTGCCTGCCGATGGCGTCATTCGTTACCGGCCGGAGACTTTGTGGGAACAACATAGGGATTTGATTTTGATATCGCTGGCCGTTTTTCTGGGGCAGGCGGTCACAATCGGCGGACTTTTGGCACAGCGAAAACAGCGTCGCCGGGCTGAGGCGGAGATATTGAATCAGCGAGCGGAATTGGCGCATGTAACTCGCGTATCAACGATGGGGCAACTGGCGTCCGCGCTGGCCCATGAGCTGAACCAGCCGCTGGGAGCCATTTTGAGAAATGCGGAGGCGGCGGAGATTTTTCTCCAAAAAGAAAAACCGGACCTGGAGGAAATCCGCGCAATCCTGGCGGACATCCGGAAGGACGACCAGCGGGCCGGCAGCGTGATTGACCGGATGCGGTCGCTGCTCAAAAAACGCAGCCTCGAATCAAAATCTTTGGATCTCGGCGGGTTGCTGGCGGAAACCGTCACGCTGGCCCAATCAGATGCGCGCGCCCGGCGGGTCAACCTCACTCTGCAAATGCCGGCCCAGTTGCCGGTCGTCCGCGGCGACCGCGTGCATCTGCAGCAAGTGTTGTTGAATCTGATTTTGAACGGGATGGATGCGATGGCGGACGGCGCGGAGGCGATGCGTCTGTTGACTGTGCGCGCCGAAACGGCCAAGGACGGGAGCGTGGAAGTGGCGGTGAGTGATTGCGGAACTGGAATTCCACCGGACAAAGTGAAGCGCCTTTTTGAACCGTTCTTCACGACCAAGCCGAACGGCATGGGCATGGGACTGGCCATTTCGCAGACGATCATTGAAGCGCACGGCGGGAAAATCTGGGCGGAAAACAATGCCGCGCGCGGGGCGGTTTTCAAATTCACACTGCCGGCGAATGACAGCTGATCCATGAATCTCCCACCCGAATCCGGCACGGTTTTTGTCGTGGACGATGACGCGTCCTTCCTGAAGTCCGTGTCGCGATTGCTGCGGGCGGCGGGTTACTCCGTGCAGGCTTTTGAATCGGCGGAAATATTTCTCGATCAGCTTGTCCCCGAAATGTCCGGCTGCGTGCTATTGGATTTGCAAATGCCCGGATTGAACGGTCTGGAATTGCAGGAGGCGCTGGCGAAGTCGGCCAACCCGTTGCCGGTGGTTTTTCTTTCGGCGCAGGGGGATATTCCGACGACGGTGCAAGCGATGCGGCGCGGCGCAGAAGATTTTCTGACCAAGCTCAGTCCGAAGGAGAAATTGCTAGACGCAGTCAGGCGGGCATTGCTTCGTGGGGCGCAGGAGCGGAAGGAGCGTGGGCGGTTGGAAGAATTGCGCAGGCGATTTGACGCGCTAACGCCGCGCGAACTGGAGGTGCTGGAACACGTCGTGCGCGGCAAGCTGAATAAGCAAATCGCCTACGATTTAGGAATTAACGAGCGGACCGTGAAGCTGCACCGGACGAACCTGACGCGACGGTTGCAGGTGCAATCGGTGGCTGAATTGACGCGATTGGTCGAGGAAGCCGGCTTGTTCAAGCGTGGCAAGCCAGAGTAATTTTTCTGACTTCAGTGCCAGATTCACGTTAACCCCCTCTAAGGGGCAGTTGTCGTGGGGGGTATGCACGCGATAGGTTGCTGCTGAAAATCTCCTGAACAGCAACAAGACAATCACCGGGTTGACGATGGGCTGACTGCGTCGGTGTTCATTAATGACGCTGAGGACGGTTTGCTGCACGACTACGATGAGTGGTTGGAAAAATTCGCGCCGCACGAGCCGATATCGCAATACCAGCACAACCGCACCGGCGAGGACAATGCGGATGCGCACATGAAGAGGCAAACTATGCGGCGTGAGGTCGTGGTGGCCATAACGAAAGGCAAACTCGACTTCGGCCCGTGGTGAGTCAGAAAGGGCGGGGAGTATGATTTTGTAGCCTACGACCGCGCGGAGCATTTTAGAGTGATTCACGGCCAGCCCATGACAGTTGGTTTGAACTGGTCCAATCTGGACCGGGTTTCTCTCTGAATACCGCCCTTGAGCGCGGGACTGTGCCGGCTGCTGGCGCGGGGCCGGGTGGCGGCAGGGCTGGGACGGGGCCGGGCTAAAAGAAGACTTCCTGACCGAACATTCGCCCTGCCGACGAGTCGCGGCCACGATACCGCCGGCGAGCCGTCTGGCTTCGCCGGCTTACGCAGGACGCGCTTTGATTGGCAGGACGAGACAACAATGCGGATTCCAGCTTTCGGGCATTGTATGACTTTTGTATGACTTTTGAGAGTTTAATGGAAAAGAACACAAGAGACGGTAAACGCAAAAAAGCGCACAGATTCAAAAACAGAGACGCGGTCAAAACCATTGATTTATTTGGTCATAAACCACTTTTCCCTTGCGGAAAAAGGTGGTGGTGGGAGAAGGATTCGAACCTTCGTAGGCGTAAGCCAGCAGATTTACAGTCTGCCCTCGTTGGCCACTTGAGTATCCCACCACGGGCGTCCGACAAAAGGCCGCACAGTAAGCCATGCCGCCGCGCCAATGTCAATTTCATCCTCGCCGTCGTCCTCGTTCTCGTAATCAAAATTTGGAAATCGAGGACGAGGACCAGAACAAGCACGAGAAGGATTTGGGTCAAAAATTTTCTCTGCGTCTTTGCGTCTCTGCGTTAAAATAGAAAAATGTTCGATTCGTTAAGCGGCAAGCTCCAGAACACCTTTCGGAACCTGCGCGGTCTCGGGAAAATTTCCGAGGCCAACGTCGCCGATTCCCTGCGCGAAGTCCGCATGGCGTTGTTGGAGGCCGACGTGAATTTCAAGGTCGCCCGCGACTTCATCGAGCGCGTCAAGACCAAGTCCATTGGCGCGGAGGTCGTCCAGAGCATCCAGCCCGGCCAGCAAATAATCAAAATCATCTATGACGAACTCGTGGACCTGCTCGGCTCGCAAAACGCGGGACTGAATCTCAGCGGCAACCCCAACTGCATCCTGATGGTCGGCTTGCACGGCTCGGGTAAAACTACTTCCAGCGGCAAACTGGCGCGCCTGCTGCAAAAGCAGGGACGCCAGCCGTTGCTGGTAGCCGCCGACGCAAACCGCCCGGCGGCAATGGATCAACTCGACACGCTCGGCAAACAGCTTGAACTGCCGGTTTTCGTGAAGCGCGGCGAAACCGATGTTCTGAAAATCGCCCGTGAATCCTTGGACTTTGCGAAAACGAACAACCGCAACGTTTTGATTTTCGACACCGCCGGTCGTTTACAGGTTGACGAGCCGCTGGTGCAGGAGCTGGTCCGGTTGCGCGACCTCGTGAAGCCGCAGGAAATTTTGCTCGTGCTCGACGCCGCCACCGGCCAGGAAGCCGTGAACGTCGCCACGCATTTCGATCAGGCGCTGGGCGTCACCGGCTCCATCCTGACCAGGCTTGATGGCGACGCGCGTGGCGGCGCGGCGTTAAGCATGAAAGCCGTGACTGGCAAGCCCATCAAGTTCGCGGGTATAGGTGAAAAGCTGGACGAATTCGAGCCGTTTCATCCCGAACGCATGGCCTCGCGCATCCTCGGCATGGGCGACGTCGTCAGCCTGGTGGAGAAGGCCGTCGAAGCCGTGGACCTGGATGACGCGAAGCGCATGGAAGAAAAGATGCGCAAGGGCCAGTTCACACTGGAGGATTTTCTGGAGCAGTTGCGCCAGATGAAAAAGCTCGGCTCGCTGGAAAGCATTGTCGGCATGTTGCCGGGTGGCGCGGAGATGCTGAAACAGCAAGGCGATTTGTCGAAGCAGGAAAAAGAATTCCGGCACATGGAAGCGATGATCTGCAGCATGACGCCGCAGGAACGGCGGAATCCGGCGATTCTCAACGCCAAGCGCCGCATCCGCATCGCCAAGGGCAGCGGCGTGAGCGTGACGGAATTGAACACGATGCTGAACAAGTTCGGCCAGATGCAGGCGATGATGAAAAAGATGGGCAAGTTCTCGAAAATGATGGCCAAGATGGGCGGCGGCTTGCCGGGAATGCTGCGAAAGTAAAGTGGCACAGGCTTCCAGCCTGTTCGTTCTCGAGAAGTCTCTTGCGTATTGAAATAGCAAGATTACCGCATGACAGACAAAATCGTTTACATACTCGGAGCTGATTGTTCGGCAAATTACGGTTATCCATTGGCGAAAGACTTTCGTGCTCTTTTAAAGGAGTACGGAGACGTGTTAAGCCAGAAACCTGCCGCGTGTTGAGCTTTAACTACGACCGGCTGTTCGAGATCGCATTCACTGACTACTTCAAGCTAGACCCCAACATGGACTATTACGGACAGGCTTGGCTGAACTCCAGTCTCAACTTTTTGCACAAAGAGGCCGTAGCCATTAACCATGACCGGTTTTGCTTTTTGAAGCTGCATGGGACGGTTGGAATATGGGTCGCAAAACAATACGGGCAATCCAGATATGGTTTGAATGCAACTCTTCACAATGTAAGCCTCCTTGTTGATGACGAGCTCTTTTGGCCAGCGAATTACCAGCCGTCTTCCTTCCGAAGTGAAAATCCCGAACCTCTCATCGTCTTCCCCTTTGAGAAAGATCGTGCTCGTTCTGGTGGCACATCGTTTCTCTTCGACAATTATATCCGAACGATCTGGGGGCATCGGGAACAGCCTGGCTATACGGAGAAGTTGGTTCAGGAAGCCGAACAGATTTGGGTGATCGGATATTCATTCGACCCAAACGACCGAAGGGCAATGATCGAACTCCTCCGAAAATCAGACTGTGAAATTGTTGTTCAGAATAGAACGAAGGAAGGGGCTGAAGCTATTTGTGGAGAATTGAAGCTGCAATATCACGATATCGTGCCTCGGTTGAAACCATTTGGGAAGCCATTTTAACCGACAGCATTCAACTGCGGACGTTGGCTAGACGATAAATCGGTGTGGCTTCAGTTACATTGTCATCGGCCCGCCCACATTGATTTTGTGTTTGAGGCAATACGCGCCGGTGTCCACGTATTTCTCCGCCCAACATTTCAGTCCGGCGCGTTCTTTTTTCGTCAATTTGCGCACCACCTTCGCTGGTGAGCCAAGGACGAGTGAGCCGGGCGGAATTTTCATTCCCTGCGTCACCAGCGCCTTCGCGCCGATGATGGATTGTTTGCCGATGACCGCGCCGTCCAGAATCACCGCGCCCATGCCGATCAACACTTCGTCGCCGACCTTGCAGGCGTGGATGATGGCGCCGTGGCCGACGGTGACCCAGTTGCCGAGAATGCACGGAAAATCGTCCGCGAGGTGCACCACGGCGTTGTCCTGGATGTTGGTGTGATGGCCGATAACAATGCGGTGGATGTCACCGCGCACCACCGCGCCATACCACACGCTGGCATGCGCGCCGAGCGTCACATCGCCGAGCACGACGGCAGTTTTGGCGATATAAACGCCCCGGCCGAGCCTCGGTTGCTTGCGCAGAAAGGTGTCGAGTTGTTTTTCGGTTTGGCCCATGCGTTTGAGCCGCAGGTTACGCGGAGGGGGCGGTGATTTCAATTTGTTCAGTGCACACCATTTGCTAAGTTAAAAGGGCGTATGACGAAATTGGTTTTGGAACATCCCGCGCCGCCGCGCCGGAGGCTGCCGCGTTCGTTCAAGGATTTGACGCCGTCGAAGCACTTCAATCCACGCACGTTTTTTCGTGAACTGGTCTGGAAAGCACTGCTGACCCGGCGCACGGGACAGCATCGGCATCCGATTTTTCCCAAACTCAAACGCGGCCAGGTCGCCTTGACGTGGATTGGTCACGCCTCGTTTTTAATCCAGTTTAATGACCTAAACGTTTTAATTGATCCAAACTTTGCGAACTGGCTGTTTTTGCTGAAGCGCCTGAAACGCTCCGGCTTGAAAATCCGGGACCTGCCGCCGATTGACCTGGTGTTGTTGACGCACGCGCACTTCGACCATTTTCACAAACCGACGTTGCGCCGCCTGCCGCACCCGAAAATCGGCATCATGCCGCGGGGCGTCGGCGATCTGGCCCAGAACCTCGGTTTCGCGCGGATTATCGAGCTGGACTGGTGGGAAAGCTTCTGGCAACGCAATTGGAAGGTCACGTTCACGCCGAGCCGGCATTGGGGCGCGCGCACGCTGCACGATCACCATCGCGGTTACGGCGGGTTCGTTCTGGAGCATCAAGGCCGGAGGATTTATCACGCGGGCGACAGCGCTTATTTTGACGGCTTCAAGGACATCGGGAGACATCTTTACCCGGAAATCGCGTTGCTGCCCATCGGCGCGTATCACCCGGAATCGTTCCGCCGCGTGCACATGGGACCGGACGAGGCGGTGCGGGCGTTCCGGGATTTGCGCGCGCGGTGGCTGGTGCCCATGCATTACGGGACGTTCAAATTATCGTTCGAGGAAATGGACGAGCCGCCGCGCTGGCTGCGCGCCATCGCCGCAAAGGAAAATCTCACGCACAAAGTGCGAATGCTTGACGAAGGCGTGCCAACAGTGTTTTGATTTTCAAAATTGCACCGCGCCCCCATGACCGACGACAACGGCAATTCCAACGCATCACCCCTTGACGCGCTGCGGCGTTACGTGCCGCTGGCGGTTTGGGCGATGGTCATTCTTGTCATTCTTTTCATTCCACTGAGGATCATCCAATACGGCTATTTGCCGGGCGACGACGCGTTGCGGCACGCGGCGAAGGCGGTCAGCGGCAAGCCGTGGTCGGAAATCCTCGTACTCAACCATACCTACCAGATCGACCACGAGTTCGGCTGGAATCTGCTACTCCGAAAAATCCACCTTTGGGCGGATTGGGATGCTGACAAGCTGGTGATTTTTTCCGTGGTGGCGCTGTTCGTTCTGGCAGCCTGGTCGGTACTGCCGTGGCTGACACGCCCGGAAGCCTGGCTGATAACGCTGATGCTGGCAATGATTGTTTCGGACATCCCGCACCGGTTCACGTTGGGGCGCCCTTACCTCGTGACCATTTCCATTTTGATGACGTTGCTCCTGCTATGGCAGAGGCACGGCGCGGCGCCGCCCAAAAAATGGATGATATTTTTAATGACCGGGTTGATTGCGATTTCCACGTTTGTGCACGGGGCCTGGTATTTATGGGTTTTGCCGATCGTCGCATTTTTTTTCGCCGGCCAATTTCGCTGGGGGCTGGTCCTGGGCTTATGCTGGGTCGTGGGAGTCCTTTTGGGTGCTGCCCTCACAGGTCATCCACTAGCCTACCCGCTTCAGGCCGTGAAACTGGCATTGCTCGCGGTGGGTACGCATGAAACGAACCGCACCCTGGTTTCGGAATTGCAGCCCATTAACGGCGACATTCTGGCGCTGGGCGTTTTGGGTGGTTTGCTGATTTTGCGCCAACTGGCCAGGTTAAACGCCGTCCGACTCATCCAAAACCCCGCGTTCTGGCTCGTCGGTTTCTGCTGGTTGCTCGGTTTTAAAGTCAATCGCTTTTGGTCGGACTGGGGCTGGCCGGCGCTGATGATCCTGATGACCTGCGATTTGCAGTTGCTTTTGCAGACGCGGTTCGCGGCAGACTCGTTCAAGCGACTGGGACTGACTTGCGGCGTGGCCCTGGCGGCCTATTTGTGTTTGACCAGCGACCTTAACAGCCGTTGGTCAGCATCGCTGGTGAATCAATATCTGACGACGGCGGACCATCCTGAGCTCAATGGCTGGATGCCTCAAAACGGTGGCATTCTTTATTCGGCAGACATGAGCGTTTTCTACCAAACGTTCTTTAAAAATCCCAATGGCAATTGGCGATACGCACTTGGTTTTGAATCCACCTGGATGCCGAAGGAAGATTTCGAGGTGTATCACAAGGTGCTGTGGAATTTCGGCGACGCCAAAGCCTACGCGCCGTGGGTGAAAAAAATGCGGCCGGAGGACCGGCTGGTCATCCGCGGCGGACGCGGCAGCCCGCCCAACATCCCGCAGCTCGATTGGTACTACGGTGTCAGCGGCATCTGGATTGGGCGATTGCCGCACACCAACGCCCCGCCACCGGCGCCGACCATCCCGGCGACGGTGCCGCGCGAAAATTCAACGGAGTGACAATTCGTCGAATTTTCGCGCCAGCACGAAATCCTTTTTTGTCAATCCGCCCGCGTCATGGGTGGTGAGCGACAGCGTCACCTTGTTCCAGCGGATGTCAATGTCCGGATGATGCCACGCCTGTTCGGCAAGCTCAGCGACGGCGTCCACGAATTTTATCGCCGCGGGGAAATCCTTGAAGGGAAACGTCCGCGCGATGGTGGCGTCCTTCTTTTTCCACTGCGGTATGCCGGCGAGCGCAGATTTGATCCGGGCAGCCTTTAACTTTTCCATGAGCCACTGTTCGCACAAGTTTTGCGGATTTCCAATGGCTGGCAGCGCTTTCGGGGATTAATACCACCTACGGTTTGAAATTGCACTATTTCGGATCTCCTTGTCGCGGCGCTCGATGAGCGTTGCCGCAATGGATTGGCGGCGGTCATAGAACGCCGCTCCAGTGCAAAAGCAAACTGCAAATGGTATAAATGAGCCGGAACGCGTTGATCCGATTTAACTTGTGCAACCCGTCTAACGGCTTCGTTAAAACCATTCCTTGCGTCCGTCCACGTAAATGCGCACGAACTCTTCGTCCGATTTGCACAGGTAGATGATGCCTTCGATGAGGCCGATGAGGTGCATGAGGGGCGAAAGGATGAAACAGGAGAGCACGGAGACCAGCAGCATGATCAAACCGGCGCCGGTGTAGCCCAGGATGAATTTGTGGATGCCCAGCGACCCCAGCAGAATTCCGAAGATGCCCGCCGCGATTTTGTGCGAGGCCCGTGCGGCCACGGCGCCGGGCGGCGAAATGACTGGCGGCGGAACGGCATTCAAATCAGCGACAAATTCGGCCAGTGACCCAAGCGGTTTCCAGTCCGGAACGCCTTCCATTTGAACCAGCGTTTGCGCGTGAAGGCGGTTCTCGGCGAGCCAACGCCGGATTTGCTCCGCGTTCACCGGCCCGTATTGCCGGCCATCGGTTCCAATGATTCGATACATAACGTGCCTTTCCGTTTTTGGTTATGGTCACGAAAACTTCACCGTAGTTTCGGCGGTGGGCCGGCCAGGTCCGATATTCGTGGCGGGACGGCTTTTTGCCCGGCTGGTTTGTCCGATTTCGTCTGACGCCACAAACTTAAGCTCGTGAACAGCGACCACAACCAACTTGCACCAAAACATACTGATCCCCACTTCCACATCCAATCAATCGGCGTATTCGGGACCGGCTCATCCATTTGTTGAAGAAAGATGCGATAGTAAAACCCAAACATCCAGCCAACGATCAAACCAAAGCCGGCCAAGGCCAGCAGCAATTGACCGGTCCCGGCCCAAAACCGGCGGGCGATCAGCGAACCCAGGCCGGGCGTGGCAGCCAAATTGACCAGAATGCAGCTCGCCACGCGGGCACGGCTTAATGGTCGGGCTGGCCGGAGGGGCATGGTGCATCAGGTGAAATGCGATTTCACTTCCGGCCTGTTCAAGACCACCAACGCCCAAATGCCAAAGGGCAGTCCAAATAGACAGCAGCACTGGCAAGGTAACATCGCGGCAACGGAGGCGACCGTGGCCATAGCGTGATTCTGCAGCCGCAACAGTTTGATCGCGCCGAATAACACAAACCCGTTCAGCGCCGCGACCGCAAGGCTGATCACTCCTGCCAATGGCCCTTGCATCCCTTCGATGAACGCCCGCATTTGAGGCGGGATATTTGACGGCATCTGCTGATGGAACATCTGCCCGCCGGTGAACAGAGTGAAGAGGCCGCTGAACGCATAGTACGCAATTCCCAGGCTGGCCGTTATAATCAGGGCGATGGCCGGACCTTTGACCTGTTGCAGAGCGGCGTCGCGGTTTCCGCCGCCGGTGGGCAGGCTGGGTGCTTGCGCGGGAGTTGGTCCGGCAGCGGCGGCCGCGAGCGCCGCCACGAATTCCGGGAACCCGCCAAGCGGACGGAATTCCACATCTCCTTCCGCTTTCACCAAAGTGTTGGCGTTGAGCCGGCCTTCGGCAATCCACTTGCGCATGTCTTCCGCCGAAACCAGGTTGTATTCTTTTTGGTCGCCACCGATGACTGTGTATCTTGCCATAGTCGCTCCGGGTTGTTCAGGGGAGTTCTAATCCATCGCGCGCCGCCGCGCAAGCCCGGATGTGCTCAGGTGTTCCGCACAAACAATTTCCCCGGCAGTTGTTTGGCCACACGCTTCATTTCCAGACTCAACAACGCCACGCTCACCGCCGAACTCGGCAGCCCACTCCGGCGAATCACCTCGTCAATGGACGATTCCTCGCTGCCCAACGAATCAAAAACGAGCTTTTCGTTTTCAGACAATTCCAGCGCCGGCAGCACGCCGGTTTCGCCCGGCGACGGCGGGCGGTTGCTGGCCGGAAACAGATATTCGAACTCGCTCAAAATGTCCTCCGCGTCTTCGCACAGCTTCGCGCCCTTTTTGATCAAATCGTGACAGCCCTTGCTCCGCGGCGAATCAATCCGTCCGGGCACGGCGAAAACCTGCCGGCCGTATTCCGTCGCGAAATTCGCCGTGATGAGCGCGCCGCTGTGCAGGTCGGCCTCCACGATGACCGTGCCGAGGGTTGTGCCGGCAATGATCCGGTTGCGAATGGCGAAGGATTGTTTGTCGCCGTTGCGGTTAAACGGGAACTGGGTGATGACCGCGCCGTTAGCCGCCACCCGTTCGAACAGCTCCTGGTTTTCCGGGGGGAATACGACATTGATGCCTGTGCCCAGCACGCAAACCGTCCGGCCTTTGGCCGCCAGCGCGCCCTGATGCGCCGCCGTGTCAATGCCGCGCGCGCCGCCGCTCACGACTGTTACGCCGACGTAGGCCAGTTGATACGCCAGCTTGCGCGCCACTTCGATGCCGTAATGCGTCGTCAGGCGCGAGCCGACCATGGCCACGGCGTTTTTGTCCTTCGCCGTCAGCGCGCCTTTGACGTAAAGCGCCAGCGGTGGGTCATAAATTTGCCGGAGCATTTCCGGATAATCTTCGTCACTTTGAATCAAAACGTGACAGCCGAATTCCTGGATGCGCTTCAGCTCGCCGGCAAGGTCAATCGTCTTTTCCCAGGTTGAAATGGCGGCGGCGGTTTCTTCGCCGACGTTGCGGACACGGAGCAAGGCAGATTTGGAAGCGGCCAGAATTTTGGGCGCGTCGCCAAAATGTTCCAGCAGCAGCCGCGCACGCACCGGGCCGACGTGCTCGATCAGGTTCAACGCAATGAGCGCTTCTTTTGAATCCACATCGTTTGCATAGCCATTCCGATATCGAACCGCAAGCCGGAATTGGGCAGTGGGTCAATTTGCTGTAGCGTGCGCTGTCCTCAGCTCACTGTCGGCTGAGACAGCCGACGCTACCATTCAAACCGACCCACTACCCGGAATCGAAAATTCAGACCGTCAAATGCCGCTTGACAGTTTTCATCGCTTGGGTAATAACCGCGCCGATCTAAATTTTCCCGGCGCGTGAAAAACAACCCGTTTACCACAGGCTTCTGGACCGCCGGATTCCTTTTCAGTTCGCTATTCCTGCTTCCCGCCCGCGCGGACGACGCCATGCCGGTCCTGCCGCTGTCGGAAATCAAGCCGGGCATGACGGGCGAATGGCACACGGTCGTCTCCGGCAGCCGGATTGACAGCTTCCCGATGGAAGTGGTGGGCATCGCGGAAAATTTCATCGGCCCGCAGCGACCGGTCATCATCTGCAAGGCGCTCGATGCCACCAACAAACTCACCGGTCCGGTGGCGGGCATGAGCGGCAGCCCGGTTTTCATCAACGGCAAACTCATCGGCGCCTACGCTTACGGTTTCCTCTGGCCCAAAGACCAGGCATTGATTGGCGTCACGCCCATCGAATCCATGCTCGAAGTGGAGACAAATTACCCACCCACAGCCCATCCGGCGGGAACGAACAACCTGGCGTCCCGCAATGCGGGAGAGACCGGCGCGGACCCGCAATGGCTGGTGGCGCCGGCGAGC
>Ga0187874_10002520_pt1 | contig 13976 bp, 13 predicted proteins | sample June2016WEW_16_1_3_FD_132993 | JGI IMG/M metagenome (GOLD analysis project Ga0187874, IMG submission 132993) | Peatland microbial communities from SPRUCE experiment site at the Marcell Experimental Forest, Minnesota, USA - June2016WEW_16_150 | ecosystem: Environmental > Terrestrial > Soil >... | reverse complement strand
TACCTCCGTGGTGAACCCCCATGCCCGGTTCCGGGTGGAGCTGGACGACGAGTCGTTCACGTTCGAGCGGGTGAGCCAGGAAGTGATTGCCTGTCCGCTGGCGATTCAGCCCCACCCGCACGGCATCGAGTTCGGTCAGCTCAAACGGATGGCTGCGGCAAGCGATGAGAAACTGATCGATTTTCTGGTAAACGGTTTCTCCCGGGTCGGGAAAAAGATCGCGCAGGAGATGTGCGATAAATCCGGTCTCAAGCAAACCGCAAAAGTAAAAGGGCTTTCTGCCGAGGAACTCAAAAACCTGCTCGCCGCGATGCAGTCAGTTGCCGTGCCCGCCCCGCCGACTACCCAGTGCCTCTCCCCTATCGGTGAAGACCTGATCCGGCGCGGACTTGACAAGGAGTTCCAGATGGATTTTGTTTCGGCACGCACTCGTCCGAGCTCGGTGTATTCCGGCCACCCGTTCGTGGTCGAGGCGGCAATCGGATACGGGGGCAGGCTCCCGCCCGAGGGTAACGCAACGATCCTCAGGTTTGCAAACAGGGTCCCGCTCATGTACCAGCAGGGTGCCTGTGCAATCACCGAATGTGTCTCAACCGTCAACTGGAAGTCGTACAACATCTCCCAGCAGGGCCTCCCGTTGGGGGCGGTTTTGATCCTCGTCCACGTAGCGTCCACAAATGTGCCCTTCACAAGCGAAAGCAAAGATGCGATCGCAAACATCCCGGAGATCAAAAAAGAGATTGTGCTCGCCCTGCAGGAGCTCGGCCGCGAACTCAAGACCTTTCTCTCGCGCCGGGACCGGAACAAGCTCGCGGAGGACCGGGCCCGGGCTGTCTGTGCCGTCATCCCGGAGATCGCGGTAAAAGTGAGCGAGATCGTGGAAAAACCGGTCGTTGATACCACTCCCATTGAAGGCCGGTTGATGCGCAAGCTGATCGCAAAGAAATGGACCCGGGACGGAAAAGTGACTCTCGAAGTGAACAACTACACCGGCAGCGATGTCGAGATCTCGGTCTACGATATCTCGGCAGACAACGCAGCCGATGCCGATATGCCGCCGGCATTCTCAACCGAGATGGACGGGCAGTTCACGAAAGTCTGGAAGATGGCAATCCCGAAACAGATGGTCTGGCGTGTCACGTATACCGGCAAAGGTGGCGGTATGCTCGACATCCGGGGGATAGAGGATAACAAGAAGATGGTGGTGGATCTCGATGTCTAAAGAGGAACTCGATGCACGGTCGATGAAGGCGCTCATGGGAATCGCCTCAGCCTGGTACGACCAGATGAAGGCCGGGGATATCCCGTCTATTTCGCTCCCCACCCGTACGAAATACAACATTGAGTATGACGATGCAAGCGAAGTCTGGAAATACGGCGACAAGGAGAGCCTGCACACGGCGGCGAACGCAAAGAGCGCTACGCACCTTTTGAAAATGGCCTATGTGATCGGTTTTGTCAAGCAGCAACTCATCGAGAACCGGTCCTCAACATTAAGAGAAATGTATTACATCTCGGAGGGCTGGAAACGCGCAAAGTTTGCCGCGCAGGACGAGAGCAACTTCCTCGTCGAAGATCTCGAGATTATCTCCGATGTGCCGCGCGAAGGCTTCCATCTCCGCCCCGAAGAGAACGGTGCCAGCATCTATGGCCCGATGCGGATCCGGGAGCCGACCCGGCGGGGCTTAAAGACGATTCACTGCCAGGACGACGTAGGTGCGGCTGGGTATTCCATCCCGAATAACGTAGAGAACATCGAGTTAGTCGATCACGATGCGAAATTTGTCATCGCTATGGAAACTGGGGGTATGTATGACCGGCTCATTGAGAATGGGTTTGACGAGGAACACAACGCGATTCTTCTCCACCTCAAGGGTCAGCCGGCCCGGTCTTCGCGCAGACTGCTCAACCGGATCAGCCAGACCTGGAACCTGCCGATCCTCGTCTTTACCGATGGCGACCCATGGTCGTATCGTATCTACGCGTCCGTTGCCTACGGCGCGATCAAGAGTGCGCATATGTCAGAGCTGCTCGCGACACCAAAGGCGCAGTTCCTCGGGTTGCAACCCAGCGATATCCGGGATTATAACCTGCCTTCGGACAAGTTGTCGGATAAGGATGTCGAGGCTTTGAACTCAGAGCTGACTGATCCCCGGTTTGCGACAGATTATTGGAAGAAGCAGATAAATCTGCAGCTCGAACTGGGGCTGAAGTCGGAACAACAGGCGTTTGCGGCCCGGGGGCTGGACTTTGTGACGAAGAAGTATCTGCCGGCCCGGCTGAGTGAGATGGGTGTAATTTGAGGGGTTTATGGGGACGTATGCTCTTGGTCTTTTTACGAATATGTACCCGAGATTTGAGGGAGATTACCGGGGTATCTTTATCCAGAGAATGGTTAAAGATCTTGAATCACAAGGCATCCTCGTAAAAAAAGCGGTAAAAACCTCTGCATCTGTCACGGGATATATCCCGTTTTATTGTAAATCGGTTCTTCTCGCCAAAGATCCTCATCTCGATATTATGCAGGCAGAATATATTCCACATAGTTGCATTGTACCCACGCTATTGCGCCGAAAAACCTGTCCTCTTGTTCTGAAATTCCACGGTGATGATGCACGGATCTTCCCGTTCAAAAATTCTTTTTTCATGTCGTTGACCCAAGCGATGATCAAACGAGCGGATTATGTCCTGACGTCAAGCGAAGAAATTCGTTCAACTCTTATTTCAATCGGGGCGCACCCTGAAAACATTTCTGCCGTTCATACTGGAGTGGATACGAATTTTTTCCGGCCAGCCCCAAAGGCTCCTCTTCGAAAAGATACTGGTCTGCCTCCGGATGTCACGATCTTTCTCTTTATAGGTAGGTTGCATCCTTGGAAAGGGATCAATGAACTGATCAGCGTTGCAGATAGGTGCAGGGAATTCCGGTTTGTATTTATCGGGCCGGGAACCATCCCTCCCCATCCGGAAAACTGCATGTTTCTCGGTTCGAAATCCCCGGAAGATGTCAGGATGTGGTACAATATATCAGACTGTCTTGTTCTTCCCTCGTATACCGAAGGATTCCCCACAGTCATTATGGAGGCATTTGCCAGCGGAATACCCGCCATAACAACCAACGTTGGTGGCTGTCTCGAACTCGTGGAACCGGAAAAGACCGGGCTGCTTGTTCCTGCCCGTGATGTTCAGGCACTCCACACGGCAGTGCAGTGGATGGGCACGCATGTCGAGGAGCGGACACGGATGGGGATTGCAGCAAGGACTATGGCAGAGGAGCGGTTCAATCACATCAGGATGATACAAAGACTCATTGGTATTCACGAGAGTCTCATCCAAAAATGATAATGTTTTACGGATGCCACATGGTGCCCTGACCTGATAGTCTGACACTACAGAAAAAATGTTGAAGTATTCGCATTCATCGGACTCGACCATCCATTCGAATGGTCCTAAGTCTTACCAGAGTCGCTCCGCGTTATTGGCCCCAAGTAAATAAAGGGTTTTAGACGATACATGGTATGATAACCTGCTTGTAAAACCCGGGGTCTCGGATTCATTCCCATTATTTATGAAAATGATTTGCTGCAAAACTCATTGATTTTACTTAAATTCACATCGTCAGTATCCCGGAATAACGTCCTGGCTATTCGGTATCCTTTCATGGCTTGTTTCCAGTAATCTAAATTGCCGTTCATTTTCAGAGAGAGTGCAAATGCAGCAGTAATATACTGTATTATAAATAGCCTGAAAAAAATTCGGTTCATCCGGTGTTGTCCGAAACATTTTCTGATTGCATACCTCCGGTAACCCAGCGCCATAACAAACTTCGCGAGTGGTGGGATTCGATCATCCGGAGAAACCCGATGGATCAATCGTGCATTGTACACCATGATCAGCTGTTTGCCTTCGCGGAACAGCATATGGGAGAAGATCATATCCTCACCAAGCGCATAACGGGTGAGATGCTCATCAAAAGAGTGACTGTCAAGAAAGACTTTCCGGCGGTATGCCATGTTGCTGCCGCTTAACCATTGTGCTTTGATGTGATTTTTCTCTTTTTTTTGGAAGAGGGGCGCAATTGCCTCCCCGGTCCTTGCAACAGAAGGCTCAAAGATCGACACAGGTACCAGAACCGGGTTTATCACCCCGATTATCCAGAGCAGGAATTTTTCATATGCCGGTCGGGAGTAATATGCATTGGTTATAAAACCTGTACACCCGCTAATTTCAGGGTTGGTTAAAAAGATTGTAAGTATGGATTCAAGATACGATTTTTCCAGCGTAACATCGTCATCAAGAAAGAGGATAATTTCTGTTGCAGCGGGAAGGTTCTGGATACCGGTATTTCTTGAAGCAGGTAATCCCGTGTGGGGCATGCTGGAACGGACATAGATCAGTTTTACCGGAACGGAAGCAGAATATTCCCGTACAAGGTTTTCTGTTTCCTGCGTAGCGCTGTCATCCACGATAATTATGGAATCCGGGAGTTGTGACTGCAAAAAAACCGATTGCAGGGTGATCTCCAGATCGTTTCGCCGGTTTTTTGTACAGATGATAATCGAAAGCACGGGAAATGTCATGCGGTTCTAAAATATTGTTTGATCATTACATTCACAATCGTTTTCTCTGGGATATATTCCTTGAGTTAATCAAAATTTGACCATAAGACAAACAATTCCTCATTATCTTTTAGGGTACAACCACGTTTTTTCTTTGTTTCGCAAATTTTATGCCATCCAGGACACCAATCAAATACCATTTTTACAATATCATCGTTTAATTCTAAAGGTTCCGTATTTGTTTTTTTATGATAATGTATATGCATTCTGATTAAACCATGTGGTTTTAAAACCCTCTGTAATTCTTTTGCAGTTTTTAATAAATCATCTACATGATCAATAGCATTAACAGAAATTATCGCATCAAAAAAACAATCTTCAACGGGAATATTTTCAGAATAGCCACATATAAATTTGACACGGTCATAATAATGTAAAGGATATCCTATTTTCAAATAGTCACCCAATAAAGGGTCAAGACAGAATATCTCACAATTTTCAAATATAGAAGCACTGGGAATTGGACCCGAGCCAACATCTAGAACTTTTAAACCATCGAACGTGTGTACATCCAATAATAAGTCTTCGAGATATTTTCTATACTGATGAATTTTTGCCCAAGTTAATATTGCACTATGACTATGTGAATGAACAATTATCTTTTGATCTTCTTCAGGTGAAGGTTCATTATAATGAGAGGGAATTTTATTATCATACCATTTTTCATAAATATTTAACTCGTTTTTCCAGAAACCCAATTCATAACTGTATTTCGAATCTTGAATTAAATGAAGAGAACTTCCCAATTTATGAATCACTGTTAATATTGAACAATAAAGTTCGTTTTGAATCATTTTTTATCAATCACCATTGAAGTATTTGGTTTCTCTGAATTATAGTTTAATCCATTCATTTGGAATTAGATCCTTACTGTCGAGTGACTTAGTATTAAACCACGATTTTGGCGCAATAACAATTTTATTATAATTGTTGTCTAACCACGCCCCCCACCAACTGAAAGAACTATTTGCAATTACATGATGTTTGCAATTGCTCATCAATCGTAAATCTTCATAATCCATTTCCATTCTATTATGATTAATGAAACGAAGAGGCAAAGTGGTTTTAAGATTCTCCCTAGCCCATTGTATATCATCTGAAAATACGAAGATATGGGGGTTTTCAATTTTTGACTCTATAAAATTTAATGCATGCATATAGTATTCAATTCCAAGGACCCCTAGAATTTCCTTAGCTATCGGGTTCGAAACATAATCCCCCCGTCGAATGTGTAGGCTAACAGAATTACACCCTCTGATCTCTTCAATTATCTCCCGATTAATCTTAGATGGGGGATTGACAAATGAAAACTCCTTTTTGATTATATCGGTAATTTCAGCAAAATATTTTTCACTCTGCCAATATCCTTCAAGATAGATATTATTCGGAAGAGCGATAATATCCGGATCGAAATAAAAATTTCTCTCCTTTACATACCGAATGGTGGCGTTCTGGCGTATCACCGTTCTCAACGATCCTACCGGGTGTTTTATGTTCCAAGTTAGCGGTCGCCGAACACGATCGAGATCCATAGACAAGGCAACATTTGCCGTGATACTGAATACCGACAAATCACAATCCCGAAGTTTATCTTGACAGCATTGTGTTGTATCCAGTTTTAACTCAGTGTTATGATGCACAGCAAGACTGCATCCCGCTGCGTACTGGAACATCTGATTGCCAAGGCCTCCGATAAGCTGAACGATGATCATAATTTTTTACAATACATTCCAGTCAGAAGATTGCATCTCACGTTTAGAATCTCTTTCGATCCTTAATAAGAACCCGATACCGGTTGTAGTCTCTATAATATCCTATATTTTGCAATTCTATCATCTCGTCCCCAAATATTCATCCTTTTCAAAATATTACAAAGCAAATCCTGATTTAAAGTGTTGTATGATATATTCCATGATTTAACAAGAGTTAAGATCTCGGTATTAACAGGTTTCATATTTCTCATATAAGATGTGATCACTAAAATGCAACAAATTATGAGTACCCAATTTAAATAATTTCTAAATGGGATGCCTGTGAATTCAGCCAACAAGTATTATGCCTTTCATAGTGCAACTCACAATTTGTGTCGTTTTTGTATTAAACGCTTAATAATCCTTGCGCCCGGCATTAAAATTCGATCCAAGGCTATTAAAAAAGGCATCCAGACAGGAACTGAGTTAATCCCAGATTCATGGATTTCCTTAACTGTTGTTACCTCATGTTTCAACAGGATACTCCATATAAAAAAGATATGAAAAAAATTAGGAATTACCGAATTGTCAATTTTAGTAAACAGGTAAATCCATTCAAATAGTTCTACCTTTTTATTATTCTGACACCCCATGGTTACCTGTCCCGAAGCTCCATAGGTACAGCAAACTGCATTTTTGGGGATAAAGACAAACGCTGGATCCTCTTTAAGGATGCTGATGTAAAAATCAATATCAACAACCCATTTCAGATTTTTATCAAATAATTTATTCACTTTACGCCGGTAAATGGTTGCACTGGGGGCCCCAACAAAATTATTATTGGGAAATAAATTAATGGGATTTTTTCTTAAACGTCTTAATTCGCGTTCTGTTGGGCAATGTGTACGTATAATATTGCGATTTGTATCACACACATTTGTGCAGGAGAAAGCAAAATTCACCTGAGGTGTCTCATCCAATGCCTTCACATATGCCTGCAAACTATCTTCTGTGGTAAACCAGTCATCGTGATGTAAAAATTTGATATATTCTCCGGAAGATTGAGCAATGGCCTCATTCCAATTATCCGGTGAGCCCCTGCGAACAGGATTTTTAAAATATTTTATATCAAGTTTTGTTGAAAATTCATCCACTACAAATAAAATAGAATTATCCTCGGAATCATCTGTAATAACTACCTCAATATCCTTGTACGTCTGAGATGCAATTGAACCTAGTGCCTGTCTCAGATAATCTGGTTGATTATAGGTCGGAATAAGGATTGATACTTTCGGGGAAGTCATTTTTCAAACTCTCTCATTAAAACTTATAATAGAATATAATATTTCTCTTGCTTTTCGTGGACACAACAGGTAATGTCTCTCCACAACGCTGTAAAATCTGTACCTGCATCCAGATGGATCACCTTAAATGGTGAAAATCTCCTTTCCGATAATTCAGCGGCACTGTTCAATGGGGTGCCCCATCTTCGAAACGATGGATAGATTTATTGCGATTTCATATAAGAAACCATCGTTTTATGAAATACCCCATAGATAGTACTGCATCCCGGTATCTACCCTTTTTTAGGAGATAAATATACACGATTCGAAGATAAAAAATGGAATTCGCTTTTATTCTCTGGTGATATTTTTGTCGTGCGGATTCAAAACCCTCATTGAAAATTGCCTGAATGCATGTGCTTATTGTTTCAGCAGGGCAATCGGTCATTTCAATAATCGAGTGAGTTTCCAGCCCGTTGTACTCATGATCCCGGACAACTGATGCATACGCTCCATCCTCTTTTTTTAACAGCTGTATCATTGGCAAGGGTTTTGCCCAATCCGATGTACAAAGCCATGATATGCCGCCCGAGCACCCGATGAGCAATGTACAATACTTTGTGATCTCGGCATTCTCCCGGAAGGACAGGACGCTTCCATCAATAATTTGAACGTGGTCTGAAAGAAATGGTCTGTTCGAAGAAAGGATAATACAACACTTCGGATGTTTTTCAATTATTTTCTTTGAAACCTCATGTGCAAATGCCGGGGTAACAAATGACTGCCCACTGCTCGGTGCACATTCAAACAAAATAACCTGTTCTTTATTGCGAAGGGCGTGGGTCTCTGCAAAGTGCCGGGCATTCTCCACTTCAGCGTCTGACAGGCACAATACGGGTGCCATCGGAACGGTAATTGGCCGGGTATAGCCACGGAAAATGGAAGAACGTACGGTTCCATCGAAATTTCTGAAATTATTGGGATAGAGCTGCGTAAGAAAAATCTCGTCGAAATCTCCCTTATTCTTCCGTTCGATAGCTTCATTCTCGAACTGCTGCCAGCGTACCGCCATATCGTCGCCTGCGGACAACGGGTATTCCCAGATCGCGTCGATATAGGGATTACCGTTTAATATTGACTGGTATCGTGAGCCAATTGCCCATGTCAGATGACAGTCAGGAAAATCATTTTTTATCTGGCGTGCAACTGTCGTCGCATAGAGACAGTCCCCAAAGCACCCGAGTTGCCCAATCAGGAAACGTTTCCTCTGGGGGGTTTTGGTATTACCTGCTTCAGTATGTGTCATTTACTTTCCTGAGATCCGCACGTAATCATTATTTCAGCCAGATCTTTCAAGCCCACCGTTGGATGCCAGCCAAGCGAATTTATAGTTTCGGAATTCGATACCAGACGGGTATATTCCGGGGTAAATCCCTTACGCAAATGGACGTAATCGTGCCAATCCTTTCCGATAATCCCAAAACATTGTTCCAGCCAATCTTCAATAGAATACGATATCCCGGAGCCGATAACCGCTTCGAACACATTATCCTGTTCGATCAATGTAAAAATTCCCTTTGCAGTATCTCCTGCAAAAGTCCATTCTTTTTCAACGGAAATATCACCTAATTCGATGATTTCATCGCTGCCGTTTGCAATGCGTTGTACGGCAAGGGCAATCATCTGGCTTACATGGTTTGGTTTTCGAAGCGGGCTTTCGTGATGGAATAAATAGCCCACATACACCTTTAATCCAAGCGACCGAAAGTATCGTGCAGCATATACAGACTGTATCCGGGCGACTGAATAGGGGCTGTTCGCTTCGAATTCATCGGTTTCTTTAATAGGCAGGCATTTATTTTTAAATTGGACGCCGCTACCGGTAAGGAATACTCTAGTCTTCGGACTGTGACGTTTGACAGATTCCAAAATATTTAAGGTGCCTGTTGAAATGGTTTCATGGTTTTCAAACAGTGCATCATGCTTTGTAGTGGAATTGGCGGCCAGATGAAAGATATATTCCGGCTTTTCTTTTTTGATCAGATTTTCAACAAAATTAAAATCACTTACGTTACCTTGTACCCAATTGCTGTGTGATCTCGAAACACCGATAACATCGATTTTCTTTTCCCCACATAATTGATTTAGATAGAACCCATCCTGACCGTTGGCACCAAAAATAAGAGACTTCATATTATTTTCCAAAAAGATCAAGTGATCACTTTACAGGGATCATGCGAATCAATTTCGCAGGTACTCCAGCTACAACACTATTAGCAGTTACATCATTTATAACAACGGCACCTGCAGCAATCACAGAATTATCACCAATAACACAAGGACCTATAATCGTAACGTTACTTCCAATCCAGACACCGTTCCCAATTACAATATCATAACCATTTTTCGGAAAATAAGTCATTCGATCTCTTCCCGTAAGAGAGTAATCATGAGTTCCAGTAATTATCGAAACATTATGACTAAAAAATGTGTATTCACCTATTGTAATTGTTCCAGAATTCGTATTCAATAATGCATTGCATAGATAGGCAGTCTTCGAAACAAAAACACGATCCGGATCAGTAAAAATTCGTACATCGAATCGGAGAATATTCATAACAGAAGGATATATCAATATCCGGACAAAACGATTAAAACACTCTTTAATTTTTGTTTTTATTTTTATTATCATTGCAACTCTCCAGTATCTATCCTACCAGATAAATAAAATGCTTTCTGATTTATGATGCAAATTTCTAGCGTATCATTAATACGTCATAACTTCCTGCAAATCCGTGCTGACATTTTCATGATCCCAAATTCCGAAATAAATTCCCGCCTTTGTGTATAAGGTAATCCATACAAATCTTTCCCCCAGATTATAGGAATATGGTAAAAGATAAAACATCACTTTCGTAATTATCTGTCGAGGAGGGAAATCTTCAATTATATATGAAGGCTTTTTAAAAAATGACTTGATTTTTATAAGATAAACCAGCAATATTGGCGAAACGAAATCACCCAAATGTAAAACAGAATTTAGGATTTCCATGGTATTATCCCAGACATATGTGCGTGGCAAAGGTCGTCATTCAAATTCAACACAGTTCAAACAATTTCAATTTCGGGCAGCGGGAAAATAAATTTCCCACCGTTCTCGGTAAACTCACGTTCACGTTCAAGGATTGTATGCTTGAAGTGCCACGGAAAAACCAGGAAATAGTCCGGCTTCATGGCACGTGCTTCTTCTTCAGATATAATCGGGATATGGGTTCCGGGCGTGAAACAGCCGAACTTGTCTTTATTCACATCTGCAATATATGAGATATGCTTATTGGTCAAACCACAGAACTGGAGAAGAACATTGCCTTTTGTAGAAGCGCCGTACCCGAAAATTATTTTCCCGTCACTGATCAGTGCCTCAATCAGTTCCAGTAAATTTTTCCGGTGGAGGAATACCTTTTCTTCAAAATTCCGGTAGGGTTTTGGCGTATCTATCCGCATATCATCTTCCTGCCGCAGCATCCATTCAATGACAGGATAATTGGAACGATATGATGCATTTTTTTTGCATGCCGTGACAGCAAAACTACCACCGTTAATTGCATTCATCTGGACATCAATCACCCGTAGTCCGCAATGTTCCAGCAGATTTTTTATCACTTTGAATGAATAGAATTCAAGATGTTCGTGGCATACCGTATCGTATGCATTTGAACGGAGCATGGAGGGCATATAACTCTGCTCAAAATGCCAGATACCGCTATCGGATAAAATGGCCTCAATATCCTTTACGAATGCCGTGGGATCTTCAAGATCGTAAAACATGGCGATAGAGGTCACGATCTTTGCTTTCGTGTCAGGATATTTTTTTGTAAATACTTCTGCTGAAAAGAAATCAGGAATAAGATCGATATCTGCGGTATAATACTCTCTAAATTTAATCCCAGTAGGATCAATTCCCAATCTTTTGCACTTGACAGTGTATGCCTTTAAAGAGGTGGCATCATTGCTTCCGATATCCACGACCAAATCGCTTTCGGATAATTTCACTAAATTTTCCAGTGTTTTGATTTTATTGGTAAGATGGCGTACCATAGAGATATTTAATCCCGAACGGTATCCGTAATTGTCTCCATACATTTCACTAAGATTGTAAGATTGTTTCAACTGAAGCAATCCACATTGGGCGCACCATACCAAATCCAGTGGACCGGATGAGACACAATCAGTAGAATGCTTCGGGAAAACACCGGTAAGAGATTGCTCTCCAAGGGACAATACGGCTATCAGGTTTGGACTATGGCAGATTCGGCACTTACATATTTCAGAATACATTTACTTCCCTTCCCCCAAGTCTATTTATTATTCTTTATCTGACGGTTGTTCATTATCATTTGCTGGAATTGTTTATCAATTGAATCAATGCACTGGTTTCGCTGGAGGTTGAGCAAAGCAAGCCGCTTCACTACATTATTTTTTTCTTCGGCAGGCACTTTTTCGAATTCATAGACCTTTTCCTGTTCATGCCATAGTTCACAATTAACCTTTGCAAGTTCGGAAAAAACTGATCCAATATTACCTATTATTGGGGGAATCTCATTTCCTTCTTTTTTGTAAACCTTATTGGATGAAAACGTCAGTTTTTCACATACTATTTTCCCACTTATTGCATCAATAATATAAGTGTCGATTTCGTCACACAGTCCTTTTTCTTGATGCGCAAGGCTGTCAAGACGCTCCGAATCTTGAGTGTGATATTGCTTCAGTTTAACGATGGTAAGCTTATCACACAGTGAACCCAAGGTTTCTGTCATTTTGTCTCTGCCATTTTTCTTTTAAGAACAATTAAAAAAAATTATTAATTTGTTCTACTTTTTCCCTCTTACTGCACCTTATTAGTTAGATGTTCTATTTTAAAATGAGGCGGGTAAACACATCCATAATCAATCCCCAAAAATTTTGAAAACATACTCCCGGTCTCTAAAATATTGAATGGACAAACATCATCCTGAGGATCATACGCTTTTATATTTGGATGGTTGATGCACATAAACCACGAATAAGCACCTGGCACCAAAAAGTTAGAGGGAAGAGTTATTTTTAAATTTACCATTCCACTATCACTATAATAATTACTCAATGCAAGATTGAACGTAAATATTCTGATTTTAATCTTACTATAAATACTGATTGATAGATCCAACGACGGATGCCATTCTTGGATCTTCATTTTTATAACTAATACAATATCTTCATCAAAACCAAAATCTGTTTTTTCATTGTTTTGCTTATCTTGTAGACCAATGAATTCAAAATAGTTAGTATTGGTCGGTTTGGTTTTAAATGCACTATTTTTATTTATTTCTTCGGAACTCAAATAATAATCGATCGAATTCCGAACAGCACCTGAATACTGGACGTTACCAGAATGAAGTACAATACACCTATTACACAATTGAGCAATTGCACCCATATTATGACTTACAAAGAGGACAGTCCTTCCTTCTCCTTTACTAATCTGTTCCATCTTACCCAGACATTTTTTCTGGAACTGGGCATCACCAACTGCAAGTACCTCATCAACAATCAGGATCTCAGGCTCAAGGAATGCTGCCACAGAAAAACCCAGCCGAACCTGCATCCCGCTCGAATACCGTTTCACAGGGGTATCAAGGAATCTCTCCACACCGGAGAATTTTACAATCTCGTCCAGTTTCGCATCGATCTCTTTTCGTTTCATCCCAAGGATAGAACCGGATAAATAAATATTCTCCCGACCGGTCAGTTCCGGATGGAACCCCGTGCCAACTTCTAAAAGGGACCCCACCCGTCCGTGAAGTTCAACCGTTCCTTCTGTTGGCGAAGTAATCCGTGACAGGATTTTCAGCAGCGTCGATTTCCCAGCCCCGTTTCTGCCGATGATCCCGACAACCTCACCCGGCTCCACTTCAAACGACACATCCTTTAACGCCCAGAACCCTTCCACCGGCGGGGCCTTATGGAAGATTTTCATCGGCGCCTTGAGAGAATTGACAATCGCATCCCGGAACGTATGGTACGGTTCCTGCGGTCCGCCGAGTCGGTATTGCTTGCTTAAATGGCTGACGCGGATGGCGGGATGGTTGGAGGACATAAGGATGAGTGCTCCTGTGATTCTATAATGGTATGCGATAATGAGGAATTAAAGTTTCATCTCATAAAGGACACGGAAATTAATTGCAGATGGCACAGGATTCAAACGGGTGGCTACAGAACCGTACATCCCGGACACCCTTACCACCAGGGAGGTCATGAGACATAGTATATAGCAAAAAGAAGCCCGTATCAGCCCCCGTTTCTCCCGAAAAAACGCGGTGGACAGTGAAACGAAAGCCTTGTGT
>Ga0187874_10002516_pt1 | contig 14009 bp, 20 predicted proteins | sample June2016WEW_16_1_3_FD_132993 | JGI IMG/M metagenome (GOLD analysis project Ga0187874, IMG submission 132993) | Peatland microbial communities from SPRUCE experiment site at the Marcell Experimental Forest, Minnesota, USA - June2016WEW_16_150 | ecosystem: Environmental > Terrestrial > Soil >... | reverse complement strand
ATTATTAATTCAGATAAGCAACCTGTTACTGATGCTGCATTAAAATTCAATGTGAGTTATTAAATGGCAAATAAATATTACACGGTTAAGCAAGGGGAAACAATTTTGAATTGTGTTTTAAATTCAACGGGTTCATTGAGTAATTGGGGGCTAATAATTGATGCAAACGGTTGGGATACATGGACACCACAATTAACAGCAGGGCAACAAATATTAATTCCTGACACAATATCAAAACAAACTAATATTCAATTAATTTTACAGACTTATCCGCTTTGTGATAATATGTCATTAAATATTTTAAATCAAATTAATAATTTTGTAAATAAATTAAGCACATTTTATTTATTACTTGAGGATACTAATTATATATTATTAGAAAACGGAGGAAAAATTATTTTAGAAAATTAAAGTCATGGCAAATACAGATAAAAAAATATCTAAATTAACACAAACTAACAATTTGGGTGCTTCCGATTTAATTCCCATCGTCAGAGACGATGGCGAGGGGGGATTTGATAATTATGTTATCCCTGCACAAGTTATAATAACTATAAGCATAAATATTAATTTAACAGCAAATATTCCCTATACTATTACACATAATCTTAATACATTCCCTGTATTTCTTACAGCATGGGGGAGTGATGGTGAAGGAAATATTATTGAAATAAATTTAATTAAACAAAAAAATACAGCAGACGCACTGAATAAAATAGATATAATCTCCAATGCTGATTTAACAGGAGTAAACATAAAAATTAAAGGATAAATGACATTACTTCAACAGATAATAGCAAATTTAAAAACTGCTTTACCCGATTTTGATAATACCAGTCAAACTGACCCCCTTATCAAAATAGCTGATAGTTTAGCTCCTATTCTACAAAATAATTTAGATGAGCAAACAAATACTCAAAACATAATTCAAAATATTATTAATACTCAAAATTATGGAAAATCACAGTGGTATGTTAATACAGCATTAGCATATCAATATGGAATACCATTAATTGTTAATTCCTTATATCAAAATGTTTATGCAGTAGTACCACCAATTGACCCGACAATATTAATCATTAAGCAAGCAGCATTTGGGTATAATACACTTTCCACTGGAATACAGCAATTATATTTAAAGATTGCAATGCTTGACCCGATAACAAAAAAATTAAAAAAAGTTGCAGATACTGACCCCGATTATCCTAATTGTTTTACAGATTTCAGTAATTATTTTTTAGCAACAGCAATAATGCCCGGAGTGCCGGTCAGTATAGTAACATTTGACCCGAATTTAATTAGTTTTGGTTATAATAATTTTACAATAGTATATCAGTCATATTATACATTAGCGGGAGCAAATGGATTAATAGCTCAAATAACAGCAGCGATAGATAATTTCAGAAATAGTTTTCCTTTTAATGGCATATTTTATACTTATGGAAATTATGGACTTGCAAATTATATTATAAATAACGTTGAAGGGGTTATTGATGTAGTATTAGAAAGTCCTGTAATTGATGGATTGTCCTTTGATTTTAAGACTACATTGAGTGCGGGATATTTTGATTTCGGCTCTAATGTACCTGATATAGAAACTCCCGCAAGCTCAGCAACAGGAATATATGCAGCAATAAATAATGTAGATAATTATATAACAGGATAAATGGCTAATTTCAGATACATAGATTACGCACAAATGCTTTATAATACGACTACTGAATATTTCAGTATCACTAAGCAAAGAGTATTATCTAATTTCTATAAGTATTTATATTGCATAATTCAGCCATTGCAAGCTCCGTTTGATAAATTTGACAAATGGCGTAAATTAAAATTTTTGATAGTTAATTGCGGTTGGCTAATCGGACAATTAACAAATTTTTTAAATTATCTATTTCCTTCAACAACTTCAAATAAAATTTATATTACACAGGAACAGGTTGCGGGATTTTTCATTCCAACGGTTGATAATTTTTCAGAGTTGCCAATCTTTATTCCAACGGTTGACAATTTTTCAGAGTTGCCAATTTTTGTTCCAACAATTGATAGTCTGGGAATGGATACACTATTAGCAATTTTTCATGTTCCTTTGGATGTTTCTAATTCGCAATTAGATAATATTATTGCAGTAATTGAACAGATAAAAATTTCAGGTGTAGAATATTCAATCATATCATATTAATTATTAACAAATCAAATATTAAATGTACACAAATCCTCAAATACCAAATCAACGAATATTATCAGATAGTTTACCCATTGGCAATCCTATTAGTGTTAATGATATTTATAACTGTAATCAACAAACATTAACGCTTATTGCAAGTTTATTAGGTGAAACTTTGGGGATTTCAAATTCTGATTTTTATATATTGTCGGGATTTAATTTAGTATATCCTCTACAACTATCAGGACAACAATATTACGGTCCTGGTATTTTTTATTGTAAGGGGGGTATTTATTGCACTACTGCAAATTTCAGAGGAGGTAATTATTTAAGATTATTAACTACCCCGACATTGCAGCTTCCTTTTAATGACACAACTTCGCATTATACATATACGATTTATTCAGCAATTCAGCAGTCAGGTTCCGGTGATACGCCTTTGATAAATGACAATAATCAAGGGAGTTATAAAATAGATAGTTATAAATTAAATTTAGCAACTTTACAATCACAAATAAATATTTTAAGTGCAACAATATCACCAATAATAACAAATTGGTTAGCAACTGAAGAAGATTGGAACGATGTTACAACACTTGGAGGATTTACTAATAATTTTGCTGACAGTCCGGATTCTGAGGCTTACAAATTGTCTTATAAATTAGATGTACAGAATAGATTGCATTTAAGAGGAAGCGTTTGTAATAATTCCGGAATTAAAACTGGATTTGGCGAAAAAATTACAGTAAATCCCTTACCTACAAAATATATTCCTGCAAAAACTATGGTAGTTCCGATAGTTGCGGGTGATTTAAATTTTATAGCAGGAATGTTTACAATTTATGGGGCAAATGAAACAACACCGGGTACGATGATAGTAACTTTAAAAGCAAGCGATTATGCACAAGGCGATCCTATAACAATAGGTGAGATAATATGTAGTTTAGATTAATTGTTAAAAACTTTTCAATAATTTATGTAATTTTTAAAAAATAATAATACCTTAGTAATATGAAAAAAATAGTAATTTTAATAGCGTTTGTTTTAATAAGTTTGAGTAGTTTTAGTCAAATCCGTTGGACTACTCAATATTATAACCCTGAGTTTAAATGGGTGAAAATTGATAGCGGATTATGGATAAATGTATATGGTAAATTTTATTTACCTGCTTTAGCACAAGGGGGTGCTGCGGTTCTGCAAACGAATACATCAGGGCAGGTGGGTAATATACCAATCACAGCAAGTTTGCCACTTTCGATAGATTTTACGGGGACTTCTATAAATACTTCAATGACACAAGTAGGGGGGGCAAGTAATGGTTGGATGAGTAGTTATCAATGGAATTCAATTAGTGCTCAGGCAGGACAATGTACTACATGCACTTCGGGGATATATCGTAATTCAGGCAACGTGGGAATAGGCACAACAAATCCACAATATCCGTTAGATGTAAACGGACAATCAAACCATTTAGAATTAAGTGCTACATATAGTTTTGATGTAATGAATGGCTTTATAGAATTCCCGTTTTGGCAAACAGGCAATTTAGCAGGAAATACATTAACTTTGGACGAGAGTTTTAATATTATTTATACAGGTAATAGTGCTAAAATATTGACTGGTTTTCTTAATAGTGTTAATCCTATAAATGTACACGGAGATGGGAGGGTAGTAAGGATATGGGGGAGTTCAAATACTAATACATTAACTATTCCTAAAACGATGACAGGCACTTTAAATATTCCTTATGACATAGTTTTAAAGCAAGGCGATTGGGTAGAATTAACTTACAATTATATTTTAAATAAATGGCTTTTTACAGGAAGCGGTGGGCAAACAAGTTATGACAATAATAAAACAGTAAACGGCACATTAAGTAATCCCCATATTACAAAAAATGATACTGCAACTAAATACGTAAGTGTTAATCCATATGATGGTAAATTTAGTTACAACAATCCTAATTTTATAATATTTAGTGATACTTCAACTAAGATAGGAACTAAACATGACTTATTATCTAAAATAGCTTATGCTGATACTTCAACTAAGATAGAAACTAAGCATGATATAAAACCATTATCTAACACAGGCTGGCATTATGCAAATTGTGGTATAATTCTTCAACCACTTTTTTGTCCACCTGATACTACTACTTATTTGAATTGGAATAATCAATGTGTGGTTACATTACCTTCATGTTTGACTACATTTACAGGAATGAAATATTTTAATGTAAGTCAAAATAATATTTATAATGCTCCAAATGTAACAATGTATCCTAATTTATCTTACTATAATATTTCAAATAATCCGATAACAAGTTATTCAGATTTGTCATATTGTACTAATTTAAAGACTACAATTTTTGATGAGACATATTTATCAACCGCACCACAAATACCTAATAGTGTGATTTATTTTAGTTCAGCTTATAATAGTTACGATGATACAACTTCATTATATTTGAAAAGCAATTTAAAACATTTTGACATTAGTAATAATCCTGTTATAACAAAACAGCATAAGCTCAAATACAATACTAATCTAATAACAATAAATGAAGACGGTTGTTTTTTATTAGCAACTAATCCCGATGTTACTAATTGTAGTTTATTGGATACTTTAAGTTTACGTTCTTTAAATAACAGTGTTAGAACTCTAAGAATAGCAGTAAATATTAGTGGTAATCCCAATTTAATATATTGGGATATTAGTGATCAGATTACAGTTACAACTGCTGTTGTAAATAGTAATAATGTAAATTTAACATATATAAACATTAATGGTAATGCACTTCCTAGACCTGTTGTAAATGCAATATTAGCTCAGGTTGAAACTAATGGATTAACAGCCGCGTCATGTTCTTGTACTCCATATTTAGATTTAGGTGGTGGAATTAATGCAGTCCCAACAGGTGGAATTACAAATGCCAGTTACTTATCACTTATTGCTAAAGGTTGGACTGTGAATATTAATCCATAAATATTTTATAAATATGAAAAAAATAATAATTTTAATAGTTTTAATAAGTGCTTTTATAATAACTAAAGCACAAACTAAAAGTGATAGTATATATTCAAAGAACTATGTTGAATATATATTGGCAACTAAACAAATAATAAATGCAGATACAGGAATTGTATTTGGGGCTAAGGGTTATTTTTGGTGTGGTCATTCTATTATTTATGCAGTTTATCAGAATAATGATATTGCTCAACTGATAGCTAAGTGTAAGCTGTTAGGATTGACTACTAAAAATAAAAATTGGAAATATTTAACTAAGTGAAATTATTTTTAATAGTATTAGGATTAGGGATAGTAACATTTTGGCTGTTAGCAGTAGCAATGTTTTGGTACGGAGTTCACAGACAAAAAAAATTAAATAAAAAATGAAAATACCTTATAAACTTACACATAGGTTTGCGGTAAAAGATGATAGGGATTTAATATTTGAACGTAAATTCGGAGTAACTTCTCAATCTATAAGTATAAAAGATAAAATACTTACAGGTGGATTTCAGATAGGAGACCAAAAATCAGAAGGGGACTGTTATGCTTGGGCAGGAAAAGGAAGTAAAGAATCTGAACGAATATTGCAAGGCAAACCCTATGTTATGTTATCTGCTCAATCTTTAGCTAAATTTACTAAAAAAGTAATGGGTGAGCAATTCAACGAAGATGACGGAGCGGATAATAAATCATTATTTCAAGCATTAAGACAATATGGAGTGTGTGAAGAAAGTTTATTGTCTTCAGATATATCTACAATGGCAACCCCATTGACTCCTGAACAAATTACTAATGCCTTGTTGTATAAAAATATATGGTATTATAAGTTTAAAACTATTCAGGGTTGGGCAAATGCTTTGAATATGAAATATGTGCCAGTTTTGGGAATAAGTGTATTTGATAGCATAATGAACGTTGATAAATCAGGAATTGTACCACTCCCTCAATCAGATGAAGATGTTGCAGGGGGGCATGATATAATGGTTACTGGTGTAGATTTTGAAAAACAATTAGTTGAATTTGCTAATTCCTGGGGAATTGAATGGGGTGCAAATGGTTTTGGATATTTTCCATTTGAATATTTGAATATAGTAAACTTTGATTCGTTTTGTGGAGAGTGATTAACTTAAATTTATTTAATATAATTTTTATGAAAAAATTAATCTTTTTATTAGCAATTTTTGTCTGGACAATTTCTGTCCAAAGTCAAACAACAATGCACATTAACAAAACTAAAACAAATTTATCCAAATTCAAAACAACTACAATTATTTCGCAAACAGCAAATAATTTTAGCGAAGTGAATATATCTTTATTCGGATATACTCAATATGAAATTGCCAATGGAAATTATTATCTATTTCCTGTTTCAGGTGTATTCGGAGCTATAAAAGCATGGGGAAATGAATCAAGAACAACATTATCAGACGGAACTACCGCAACTATCGAAACTATAAATTATTATGTGGGGGCAGGAATTGGTAGTGCTGTGAATCCTTTTAATATAGGAACTGTTGCCTCAACAGGAAAAACTCCATTAACTCTAAATGTGGTAGGAGGTTATCAGATATTTTCATTGGTATTAGGTTATGATGTGTTGAATAATAAACCATTTGTCGGGCTGGGTGTGAAACTAACAAAATTAGCAGTTATTAACCATAAAGTGATTTAACAGTTTAAGTTAATAGATATGAAAAATGTAACTATTCAGAGAGATAATCAAAATGGAATTTTTACAAGCGGGGTATTAACTATTGATAGTGGGATAACATTTACCTGTAAGACAGCAGAACCGAAATGGCAGGATAATGAAGTAGGAATATCTTGTGTGTATGCAGACAGCTATTTATGCATATGGCGGGAGATGGAAAGTCATCCGGGACACTTTCATTATAAACTTGAGGACAAACATGGACGTGCAGGTGTATTTATTCATTATATGACTTTAATAAGTGAAAGCAGGGCTTGCATTGCACTTTGTGATAACTATGAGCCAAATGGTTCAGATGAGGAAATTGATGACAGTAAAGCAACAGTAGAGCTATTTGAGAAACTATTACTTATACATTTTTTTAACAATGACGTGCATGAGACGTTTACTTTGAATATAGTAGATAATTCCAATGTAACGAATTTACCAACAGTATGATATTAAACATTATATTGATATTAATTATTTTGGTGCAATTTTGGACTATAAACGTCCAAAAAAAATTTATTCAAAAGTTACAGAACCTGAATAAAAAGTGGCTTGAGAATGAAGGATTTTAAATTTAGTAAAACATTATGAAGCGTGATAGAATGTTTAATAATAGTATTAATAATTTCACTAATTTATAAATTTATGAAAAATATATGGGATTATTTAAGGAATAGCTTGTGGATACATAGCTTTTATATGTTTGTAGCAGGACTTGTTATAACATATATTGTGCAGTCTAATTATGTTTTAAATTGGGATTCATTTTGGATTCCTGTTATAAGTGCAATTATAGCATACTTGCTGGGACATATTACAATGTCAAATTTCAAAGGTATAGCAGCTAAATTAGGACATTTTAATTTAAGCGATGTATATGCTACCTGTGTAAATTATGCTTATACGGTTGTTCTTACAACGTTAGCAACAATTATAACTAATCATCAGCAAGTATCATGGAAAACGTTATGGTTGCCAATTTTGAATTTATTGTTACCATATTTCGTTAAAACAATTTTCACGAATAGTTCAGGACAATTAATGCAAAAAGAAGCAGAACCAACAATTATTCAGAAGTAACTATGAATTTTTGGGATAAATTATATAAAGAACTTCGTGTTGCAAAGGCGGCAATAGGAATTTTAATAATGTTCGCTCCTTTTATCTTGCATAATTGCAACCATTCAAATCAACTTGAGAAGCGGATAATACAGTTAGAAAAAACTAAAGTTAAAAAATAAAACATGAACACCAATGAATTTGTAGCTTTTTTAATTGCAATCATATCTATATTTATTGGTGCTATACAATGGATAAGCAGAAGTGCAGGAAAAATAAATGATTTAAAAATGACAGAATTTAAAGAGAATTTTATCATTGAGCGTGATAATAAATTACAAACTATTGCAAAGGATTTGGACATTAAAACTGAAACTATTGCAAAGGATTTGGACATTAAAACTGAAAAAACTAATATACGAATGGAAGGTAAAATTGATAAGGTTTTAGATATGACTATTCAGAATAATAAAGATACTGCATTATTACAGCAGAGTATTAATTTTATAAGAGAACAATGTCCTGAATGTATAAAAAATAAAAAGGTATAGTACAGTAATTTTTTTATATAACAAGTAGAATTTTTCATAATTAAGGTGCCCCGCTTAGTCTTGAACTTTGCGGGGCTTTTGTTACTGTTCACAGGGCTTTCTAATATATTTATTTTATTTTGTTTACATAAAATAATGTTTATATATAATTTTGGGTTATATTCAAAACCAAAATAAAGCCACTCGCCTACTTACACTAAGAAAAGAACATTGTTAATAACTTTTGAAAATAATTGTAAAAAGTATATAAACGTTTATATACTTTTGCTAAAATTTATTTTATGGGCAACTATAAAAAAGAAAATTTTTTATTATGAAAAAATTTAATGAAATTTTAAATGCAGCTTCTCCTATTCAAAGAAATAAATGGATAAATCAAATTGCCCAAAAATGTGGAGTTACTTTTTTAACAATTTCTGCATGGAGATATGCAAAAAATAAAAATCCAAAACCAAAAAACCAAAAAATTATTTCACGTATAATAGGAATAAAAAAGTTATTCCCGCAGACAGATAAAAAAAAATAAACTAAATTAATAACTAACAACTAATAATAGTATGAATAAAGTTATATTAAAGTATTTAACATTAGACAATTTCAAAGGTAGTCTAAAGGTAACTATTCCCTTTAATGAAAGCATAACAAAAATAAGCGGAGTTAATGGGGTAGGAAAAACCCGAATTTTCGATGCTTTTACATGGTTATTATTTGGTAAAGATACAAAAGATAGAACAGACTTTGATATAAAGGACACTGCAAATTCTGAAAGAAACAGACAGGAACATATTGTCGAGGGGCAATTAAATGATATTATTCTAAAGAGAATTTTTAAAGAAAAGTGGCAAAAGGAACGAGGAGCAGCAGAAGCAACTTTTAAAGGCAATACGACTGATTATTTTATAAATGGAGTTCCTAAAACCTTATCTGAATATAATCAAACAGTTAATGAAATATGTGATGAGCAAACTTTTAAACTTATTACAAATCCAATGTTTTTCAATTCGTTAAAATGGGAAGAACGCAGGAAGGTATTATTTAAAATTGCTGATTGTCCCTCTGATACTGTTTTAATGGAGCAAAACGAACAATTTACAGAGCTGGTGCAAATCGTAACTGGTCGTAAATTAGAAGATTTTAAAAGTGAATTGGCAGCAAAAAAGAAACCTATAAAAGATGAATTGAAACAAATCCCATCAAGAATTGATGAAGTTAGTAAATCTTTATTGCCTGAATTGGAATGGAAAACTATTGAGACCGATATTCAATCTAAAGAAAAACAAATTTCAAATATTGATTTGCAAATTGAAAATGCTAATAAATCTAACGATAATCTGATAAAAGAAAATTCCAAAATTCAAACGCAAATTAATGAGCTGACATCTAAGAAATTTGATATTGAACGTAAAATCAAAGAAATTTCAAATATTAAATTTAATGAGATTAACCAGGAAATTATTGAAAAACAGGGGCAGCAAAAGCAAATAAAATCACAAATCAAAGAACTAAACACTCAAATTGAACAAAATGAAATTAGAATTAAAAACGGACAAGCCGAAACCCTGAAATTACGTACCGAATGGGCAAATGAAAATGAAAAAGAATTAAAATTTAATGACAATGAATTTATATGCCCTGCTTGTAATCGTCCTTTTGAAACTTCTGATATTGAAGCAAAAAAAACAGGAATGTTTACATTCTTCAATACTGCGAAACAAAAGAAATTACAGGATATTAGTGAACTCGGCAAGAAATATAAATCAAATACTGATAAATTAATTGACGAAAACAAAGAGTTTGATGTTCAAATAAGAATAAAAGAATCTGCAATAAAACTTATTAAAGTTCCCGAACCATTAAAACAAAACGAACTAAACTTTACTAAAAATGAAGAATGGAAAAAAATTGTTGCAGAAATTAACAATAATGATTTAAAAACTCAAAAATTCAATCTGCAAAGCGAAGTTGATGGCTTAAAGGTTCAGTTAAATTCAAAATCTTTGCGGGATAATCAACTTGAAAGAATTAATGAATTAAAGCGAAGTGAAAAAACACTTGCTCAATCCATAGCAGATATTGAAAAAAAGGAGTTTAAAATACAGGAATTTACTGCTTTTAAAATAAACTCTATTTCTGATAAAATCAATTCAATGTTTATTACGTGTACGTGGGATTTATTCAGAACTCTTGTAAATGGTAATATTGAAGAGTGTTGTGATTGCATGGTTCATGGTGTTTCATGGCATACTAACTTAAATCAAGGGCATAAGGTAAAAATAGGAATTGAAATAATAAATGTTATCAGTCATTTTTATAACATATCTACCCCTATATTTATTGATAATAAAGAATCACTAACTGGTGATTTAGACAGTGAAAGTCAAATGATATATTTAATACATGATGAAAATCAACATACTTTAAAAATAGAGTAATCAATAAATTATAAACTAAATACTAAATTTTATATGGACACTAAAGAAGAAGTAAAAAAAGAAAATTCTACAGCCTTACAGAAAAGTGAACTCTCACAAAGTGAACGGTTCACTCAATTAGTAGAAAAGGAATTTACAGGTGGGAAGCCTGATATTGCTTTAACTGATTTTCAGAAGCGACTTGCAAAAAATTACTTTATTGCAGCGGATTATATGCTGAAAACTACAGAAGAAAAAAGAATGAAAAAGCAGGAACAATACAGAGATGACCTTGCTTATACATGGCAAAATGTTAACATGGAATTGCTTGTTAGGAATGTTGTAAGCTCTGCAAGAATAGGACTTGACCCTTCACAGTCAAATCATATTAATCTTATACCTTACAAAAATACTGCAATTAAAAAATATGATATTGGGTTTATTGATGGTTACAGAGGTAAGGAATTAAAGGTTAAAAAATACGGTCTTGATATCCCAGATGATATTATTGTTGAATTAAAATATTCAACAGACAAATTCAAAGCATTTAAAAAAGACAAGGATAACCCTATTGAAACTTATACGCATGAAATAACAAATGAGTTTAAGCGTGGGGATATTGAAGGAGGTTATTATTATTATAGTTTTTTCAAACAGCCACAAAAAAACAAACTTGTAATTTTTTCTCTTGCAGATATTGAAAAACGCAAACCTAAATATGCAAGTGCTGAATTTTGGGGAGGTGAAAAAGATAAATGGGTTAAAGACGAAACTACAGGAAAGAATAAAAAACAAGGGACTGAAAAAATTGAGGGTTGGTTTCCTGAAATGTGTTGGAAAACTATTGCAAGGGCAGCTTATGGGGGTATCACTATTGACAGTCAGAAAATTGATGATGATTATATGACATTATCATTAAATGAACAATCATTTCAATCTGCAACAGTACAGGAAAAGATTAAAGAGGAAATCAAAGAAAAAGCAAATCGGGAAGTAATAGACATAGACCATGAGGTTATTAATGAACCTGGAATAAAACCCGAACAACCTGAATCAACAGAACCCACCGATGAGCAAAAAAGAGAAATTGAGGAACAAGAACGCAAAGAAGCTGAAAAACAGGAAAAAATTAAAAGAGGTAGAGCGGCTTTGAAAATTGACAAAGATGGGAATCCAAAAGGACAGGCTAATTTAACTAACGAACCGGGATTTTAATAAATGAAACTTTATATTATAAATTCTGATAGTTCCGGCAATTCATATATTTTGCAATCCGATACAGATAGTTTAATATTGGAATGTGGTATGCCTTTAATCAAAATTAAACAAGCATTAAATTTTAATATGGTGTCTGTGTGTGGCTGTTTAGTTACACATAGACATCTTTAGCTTGACCACATAGGATATGTCAAACAGTTTATAAATGCAGGAATAAATATATATGCCTCTAAAGAAACCTTTAAAACTACAAAATCACAAAGCCATAGATTTATTGAAATTCAATCAATGAGAAAATTTAGAATAGGTGAATTTACAATACTTCCCTTTGACACCAAACATGGAGTTTCAGGTTCTTTAGGTTTCTTTATTCAACATAAAAATAATAATATTTTATTTTTCACAGATACTCTTTATTTGCCTTATAAATTTAAAGATATTACAAATATACTCGGAGAAATAAATTACAGTGAATCAATTTTAAATGAGAAGTTAGAATTAGGACATATTACTCAATTACAAGCAAATCGAACCGTGAGTACCCATATGTCATTAGAAACATTTTTAGATTTTTGCCGAGCTAATGACCTTAGTCATTGCAATAATATCGTATTGCTTCATTTAAGCTCATCTAACAGTAATGCTGAGCAGTTCAAGAAGATAGTTTGTGAAGCAACTGGAAAAAACGTTTTAGTGGCTGATAAAAATATGATTATAAGTTTAGATTCTATGCCATTTTAAAATAAGTTAGCATGGAAAAATTAATAGACACAGAGGAATTAAACATTATTTTGCAGGAAATTATTGATAAAAATTGGGATATAAAACATAATAATAGTGATTGGCAATATATAAAAGAAGTGGATAAAATAATTTTAAGGATTAAACAAGGAATTGAGAATTATTTACGTTTTGAAATTAAAATTTAGTTTATTATAGAGGATATGATATAGGAGGAAAACTTTTATTTGAAATTGAAGCAAATAATCAATTAACTATTATTTATAAATAACATGGAAAAAATATTATTAGACATATTAAAAGTTTTTATTGGATTTATAGCAGGATTTGTGTTTATGTTATTCTTAACTAAATATTGCCCAAATTCGCAAAAAAATGCTCTTTTGGTACAAATGACTGATTCAACTCCAAAGTTCTTTAAAACGCAAAATAACAATGAAATTTTGGCACATAAAGACAGTATTTCAATTTACAGGAAAATTTACAAGCAGAAAACAGATAGTTTGCTTAAAGTTGGAATTTTAAGAAATAAAATGTATTGCAGAAGGAAATTTAAAAAATAAAATTATAACTTTATAGACATGAAAATAGTAAAAAATAAACTAATAAGCATTTTAGATTCCGATATTATTAACGGAGTGTTTGAAAATGACAAAATTACAGAAATTGCTGATAATTGCTTTTATAGAATAAAGAATTTAAAAGAGGTCATTTTACCAAAAGTCACAACCACAGGAAGCTACTGTTTTCGTTACAATCCTCAATTAACTACTCTGTCACTACCTAAACTCACAACAGCAGGAAGCTACTGTTTTAGTTACAATGATAAATTAACCTCTCTGACATTAAAAGCACTCACAACAGCAGGAAGCTACTGTTTTAGTTACAATGATAAATTAACCTCTCTGTCATTAAAAGCACTCATAACAGCAGGAAGCTACTGTTTTAGTTACAATGATAAATTAACCTCTCTGTCATTAAAAGCACTCACAACAGCAGGAAGCTACTGTTTTAGTTACAATGATAAATTAACCTCTCTGTCATTAAAAGCACTCACAACAGCAGGAAGCGACTGTTTTCGTTCCAATCCTCAATTAACTACTCTGTCACTACCTAAACTCACAACCACAGGAAGCGACTGTTTTGGT
>Ga0187874_10002514_pt1 | contig 14014 bp, 12 predicted proteins | sample June2016WEW_16_1_3_FD_132993 | JGI IMG/M metagenome (GOLD analysis project Ga0187874, IMG submission 132993) | Peatland microbial communities from SPRUCE experiment site at the Marcell Experimental Forest, Minnesota, USA - June2016WEW_16_150 | ecosystem: Environmental > Terrestrial > Soil >... | reverse complement strand
TCCTTCGCTGAAGCTATGGAGGACGGGGAGAGCGCAGCGCGGGGAGGCGCAACCAAAGGAAATGCGACCACGGATGGCACGGATGACACGGATGAAAGTTGCGGAAGGATCACAGAGACAAGAGCTTATGTGTTGTTTGCCCGCAGCCCCGAAAGCTTTCGGTGTGCAATACGCGGATTGACGCAGAAGGGGGGGGAGTTGGCCCTAAGAGCCACGATTACTTGAATCTGAGGACTCCCGTTCTCGTCAGACGGGCGCTGCCGCATTGTGAATCACGGTCGGCAGGTCGGACGGATTAAAGCATATTTCCGAAGTCCATTTTCCAAAGCCGCCGTGTTCGTTGACGGCCTTTGACGGCGGGCTTTGCACTAGGCTTGGGGCATCAACGGCCCGCAGTTCGTGGCCAAGGACTTCAAAGAGTTCCTGCGCTTGTGGCAAACCAGCCACGTGCTCACCAGTCCCCATTATCCCCAATCCAACAATCCAACGCAAACTGGAGCGTTTTCATCGCACGCTCAAGGAGCAGGTCATCGGGCCTAAGACTCTGCTGACGTTGGCCGACGCGCGGCGGGTGGTACAGGAGTTCGTGAACCACCACAACCTGGTGCGCTTGCACAGCGCTCTCGGATACGTGACACCCAACGACTGGTTGGAAGGCCGGCAGGGAGGTTGGGGGGCCGAGTCCTCCAAGTCGTGCCCTCTGATAACTGTCAGTGAAACCAGAGAAACTGATGGCAAAGAGTGCGTTAGCATTCTAAGCCAACCGGCGTTTCACGCTAACAAAGTACAGGGGAGACCCGCCAGATTCTTGTCAGGGATATCGCTTACTTCATCGAGTTCTTGAAACCCCAACTCGGCGAACACCGCGCTGAATATCTCACCGTCCTCGTCGCCGCGACCAACGGCCGCTCCAAACTGCCCGACCTCGACCGCTTCCCCGAATGGCAAAACCAACCACCCATTGCGCTCGACAATTCTTGGCCAGCCAAGTAGTCTTCGGGCTGTGGCCTTAGATTATGAGTCAGCCAAAGCCATCCAACATCTTCATCAGCTACAGCCATCGAGGAAATGGCTTGGCTTGGAAGGACCGCCTCCTCGCGCAACTCTCTGTCTTCGAAAAACATCACCTGCTCGACGTTTGGCATGATGACGAAACGAAGCTCGGCGACGACTGGCACGCCCGGATCAACCAAGCGATGAGCAGTGCCCGCCTCGCTGTGCTGCTGTTGACCGATGAATTTCTGAAATCCCCATTCGTTCTCCAGCATGAACTGCCGGAATTGCAGCGCCGTCACAAAGAGGAGGGCCTGATTTTGGCGCCGATTCTGTGCGAGAAATGCGCTTGGGAAGCAAATCCCTGGCTGGCTTCGCTGCAAATCAAGCCGCGTGAACAAGCCACACCGGTTCCGCTCGTGTCGCTGTCCCCAACAAATCGCGACCATGTTCTCCGACAGCTTGGGACCGAAATTGCGGTAGAACTCGGCGATGCCGCCCTTGCAGAGTATTCCGCACTCCGCACACCGGAATCCGCACTTGGCGAAGCCAAAACCTTCCTCGACAAATTCCCGCTCACCCGCAGCACCGGCCTGCGCGAGGAAGAACTCATCGGTCGCGAACAGGAACTTGCCCTTCTCGACCTCGCCTATGCCCAACCGCATACCGCCATCGTTTCCCTCGTCGCTTGGGGCGGCGTGGGCAAGACCATGCTCGTCCAACACTGGCTTCAGCGCCTCCAGCGCGAGGGCTGGTTCCGCGCGCGTCGCGTCTATGCGTGGAGCTTCTACAGCCAGGGCACCAAGGAAGACCGGCAGGCCTCCGAAGACACTGCCGTCAACGGCGTCGGCGGTCCCAAAGGACGGGCATCTGTCATTGGATTTTGGATGATGTTGATTTTCGCTATCGATTGAACGCTATAAAAGCATTCTGGATTGCAGCTTTGGCTGGAGCCCTGCTTGGTGCTGCAGCCCAATTCTCGCGCTATCCGTGGATCGCCGAAGCGAATCGGTGGGTCGTCGGAATCTGCATTGGCGCTCTCGCTTTCTGGTTATGGCGACAACCTTTCCCGGCATTAATCACCAACATAAAGACGTTCTCCGCTCTGCGACGGCTTCTGGTTCTAGCAACGGGTCTTTCACTCGTTGTTCAAGAGGAGCGACGTGCCCAGTTTTGGCGAGCCTACCTTAGTTGGTTAGCCGCGTGGATAGTTGCTTTGAGTGTTCTAGTGCTACTGCCTTTTTACTTTATTGAAAAGGCACCAGAGGATTTTCCCGACTTCATGCGCTCGGCAATGTTGTTGGGAATAATCTATACGATAGTCCTTCCAAAATGTTTTCGTTGGGGCAATGGATTTCTCCGGGAATGGAAGCAACTCTCCGCCCCTAGCGCCGACATGGCGGTCTCGACCGATCCCCGTCCGCAAGTCCTTTACTTGAGACGTTTCATCAATGATGGATTGGAGCTACCCGTGGAACGAACGCGCCCGGGTTTCTTGACGTATGAGATGGCCATGGTGAACGGTATGAGGACCCTTGGGCCTTGCGTTGCCATCGGACGACCGGATGAAGAGTTGCCCGAGCTTGGTGCGGCCCGGGTATACGTATCCAATGAGAAGTGGCAGGCGGAAGTCTCCTTGCGACTTGTGCGATCCCAATTCGCCGTATTTAATGTATCATCGGTAGCTGAAAACTTTCTTTGGGAGATCGAACAAGCGTTTAAGACGCTTCCCCCGAATAGGATTATTTTGATGTTCTCTTGGCGGAAGCCGGGGGAGACCGGCGTCAAGGAGAGAGAAACGGCCTACGCTGCAGTCAAAGAGGTGATTTGCAGGCTGACCGCCTTGAACATGCCGGAATCCGTTCTGAACGCCTGCTTTATTCTCTTTGGGAAGGATAGCTCGGTCATCGTCATCGGCGATCAAGAGCATCCACAATCGAGGCGCTTTGAGCAATATGTTGCGACCATGACTTGGCTTTTGGCTGTTGAACAGCAATCTCTGGACCCCGCCAAAGAAGCCCGAACGTATCATGCGTATTGGCTACGCACAGCTAAAGCGGCTCTCGAACTTGAACCCAAGAGGAGGTTGTGGGCCAAGCGCAGAATCTGGTTGTGTGCTCTTTGCTTGGGGCTTTGCGCATGGCGGTATTATCTGGATGATGTCGGCATCGACCGGAACATGTGGTGGAAGACTGAAATCGCATTTGCGGGAGTGGTCTTTATCGATTTGGTTGCATATCTCAGTGTGAAGAGGGCCTTGAAGCTATTTAAGATCAGTGGGGACAAGACAATTTTTGGAGTTCGACTGGCTCGCGTACGAGGGAGGGGCGGAGTCTCTGCCATTTGTTTCGCCGTCATCGGGTTGGCATGTTTCTTTTTCGTTTGGCCGTTGTTTGTCTTCAAATCGCTTTTTCTTTTGTCTCTTGCGTTTTGCGCATGGAAGATGGGAGAACGTGATTTCCCAATTGAGCCAACCTATGGTACCCATGCCGTGTAAACCAAATTCACAGCCATCTCACGGATTTGGCAAAAAAGTGACGGCTCACCGAGTAGCGCTGCCACAAGGCAGGGATTAAAAACAAGCGTCCTCTCTGGCACCTCTGGGTTTTGCCATGAGAGTTGCATAAGCATTATGCGCTCTGACGCTTATGATGCGCGCTCGGGTTCCGCCGTCGCTTTGCTTTGGCGCGACGAGTCGGCGCGATAAAACGGTCGCGCTCCTAATTTCATTGTCGAAGGGGTTCCGCTGGCGGGGGAGAGGTCAGCGGCGGGGCACCGCGTCCCTACCGAATGTGGGGTCCGCCGATCGAAGACAGATTTCGAGCAGGCTAGATTACGATTACGATTGCGATTACGATTAAGCAAATCAACCACAAGTGGCGGGCGGAGGAAGGTAACTGTGACCATTTCCGCCGCCAAAAGCGCATTTTTCTAAGTTTTGCAAGTTGTTGCTGACCAGCATCTTCAGAATGAGTTACTTAGAAGAAAACCGGGAATTGCGGTTAGCGCCTTCGGGCCGGGCCGAAGAAATAGCCGCCACGGATGCGGGCGCCACGGACTTTGCCGGGAAAAGAGCCTTTCTGTCCCGGCTTCTCCTCTTCAAAGAGCGCGGTGTACTGATAATCAAACTTGTCGAGTTTGAGGCGGACGATCTTTTTGCCTATGAACCGCTCGATGGCATAAACGTGCGGGGCGTCGGCCGCGACCATCAGGGTGAAGGCGTCTCCCGAGTGCTCGGCCCGGCCGGTGCGGCCAATGCGATGGATGTAATCTTCCGGATGCTGGGGCACGTCGTAGTTGACAACGTGGCTGACATCGGCGATGTCCAGGCCGCGGGAGGCAATGTCGGTGGCGACCAGGGCTTCGTAGTGTCCCTGGCGGAAGCCGCGCAGGGCGTCCTCGCGTTCGCGCTGGGTGCGGTTGGAATGGAGGACGGCGACGGCGTGGTTGTTTTTCTTGAGGAGGTGGGCGATCTGGTCGGCGCGATGTTTGGTGCGGCAAAAAACGATGACCGATTCGTATTGGACGCGTTCGAGCAATTCGAGGAGCAGGGCCTGCTTCTGCGTCTCGGCAACGGGGTAGATGACGTGCTCGACCGTTTCGGCGGGGGTGCGGCGGGCGCCGATTTCCACCGTCTGCGGATTTTTCATGGCCCACTGGATCAAGGTCTCGATCCCCGGGGGAATGGTGGCGGAGAAAAGGGAGGTGTGGCGTTCGCGGGGACATTTCTGGACAATGCGCTTGACATCGGGCAGGAACCCCATGTCGAGCATCCGGTCGGCTTCATCAAGGACGAGGTATTTGACGGAATCGAGGCGGCAGGCGCCGCGTTCCATGTGGTCGAGCAGACGGCCGGGCGTGGCGATAATGACGTCGGCGCCGGCGCGGAGGGCGTCGAGTTGCTTGCCGTAACCGACGCCGCCGTAAACGACGGCGGTGCGGAGGCGGGTGAAGCGGGCGAAATCGTGGATGGCGGTTTCGACCTGGGCGGCCAATTCGCGGGTTGGCTCCAGGACCAGGCAGCGGGTCTTTGGCTCGTGCTCGCCGAGCAGGGAGAGGATGGGGAGGGCGAAGGCGGCGGTCTTGCCGGTGCCGGTTTGGGCGCTGCCGATGACATCGTGGCCGGCCATGATCAAGGGAATGGCCCGCAGTTGGACGGGGGTGGGTTCGATGAAGCCCATCGCCTTGACTCCTTGCAGAGTCGCCGGAGAGAGGCCGAATTTAGTAAAAGGCATGGTGTAAGATCGTCTGGCTGCCCGGTTTGGGCAAGCTGTTTGACAGGGTCAGGCGCCGGTTTCCGGGGCGGGGCCGGGCGCCGGCGGCGCGGGGGAGTCGGCGGCGGTTGCGGGCGGAGCGGGCGGCGCGCTTTCAAGGGCGCTGGCCGCCGGAGCTTCCGCGGGAGCTTCGGCGCCGACGGGAGCGGCTTCTGCGGCGGTTGCGGGCGGAGCGGGCGGAGCGGTTTCAAGGGCGCTGGCCGCCGGAGTTTCCGCGGGCGCTTCGGCGCTGGCGGGAGCGGCGTCCGTGGCGGGGGCTGCTTCGGGTTTCTTGTCCGGCTTGGGCGGCCTGGGAACGGGCCGTTTGGCGGTTTCCAGGGTGCCGTTGGCAAACTCGATGACGTGACCTTCGTGAACGAGCCAATGCAAATCGCTGGCCAGCGCGGTTTGTTCCGGCGCGGCTTCGGGGGCGGGCGGCGGAGTTGGGGCGTCAGCCGGAGCGCCGGCCGGGGCGCCGGCCGGGGCAGGTGGCGCGGCGGCGGGGGCGGGTGAAGGGGCCAGGGTGTCGAGCAACATGCGGCGGGTGCATTTGGGGTGGGCGTTGATGAATTGAACAATGCGCTTGACACCTTCGGAAGCCGGGGTGGCGTCGAGGTCCAAAAAGCGGGGCCGGGCGACCGAGACATGGGTGACGGTGCGGTTGACCTTGAAGAACTGCAAACCGTAGGAGGCGAATTGCTGGCTCAAAACGGTGGCGACCTGCAAGGGGAAGCGGCGCTGGTCCTCGGAGACGAGGCGCAAGGCGCGCTGCAAACCGGGCGAGCGGAGTTGGCGGGCGGCGGCGCCGCTGAGGGTGTGGGAATCGACCGATTTGACGACGTTGGGGAGGTGGACTTCGCGGAAATGGCGTTCCAACTCCTCGCGGTTGGCCAGGCGGCGCGGTTCGGGCACGTTGAGGCAGTTGTATTCGGTCTTGAAGCTGTGATCTTCGATCCATTTTTTGACGACGGCCTCGTCCTTGACGATCTTGACGCGGGCCTTGAAGGCCTCGAAAGGCATGCGGGAGAATCGTTCGGCGTGGAGTTTGCGCAATTGATTCTGGTAATCGTGGTAGTTGGGGGGACCCAGGATCGCCCCGCTGAGGCCGCATTGGGCGACGAAGGTGTAGGTTCCCCGCGGCGGCTCGGTCGCCGTCCGTTCGGCCTGGTAGAAGGTGTCGAAATGGCGGGCCAGGATATGAGCCACGGCCTCGTCCTCGGAGAGCCAGAGGGTGTCGTCCAGGGCGCAAAGGAAGAGGGGCTGGAGGGGCTTGCCCTCCGCGTTCTTCTTGACCTCGAAGCGGACCTGCTGGCGCTCCGGTCTCTGCAAAATCAATTGGGCGATGTCAAATAGAGGATAGGCGCGGCCCGTCACGCGAATCTGGCGGGCGAGCGATTCCACGCCCTTGTCGTCCGGAAGGAGAACGACGGCGATATCGGGGGGCGGAGGCGGCGGTTCGCGCCTGGGAGCCTGTTCGGCCGGGCCGGCCGCTTCGGGGCGGCGTCTTCCCTGGGCGGCGCCCTCGGGGCGGGGGCCTCTGGGTCTCGGGCCTGCGGGCCTGTCGCGGCGGGGCGGGCGGGCGCCTCTGCGGTCGTCGAAGGAGCGTTCGCGCCGGTCGTCCCCCGCGAAGTTGGCATAGCGGTTGACCTTGGAGGAGTCTTGCGCCCAAGCCGGGAGAAAGAGCTTTTCGAGGTCCAATTCAGATTCTGGCGATGTGTTCATCTAACCTGCAGAACGACCAATAAATTGTTTTCCGGCCCCAGCATGGAGTGCCTTGGGGCAGAATGCAAGTATCGGATGCGGCAAAATGATTTTCGCTTGATCGTGGTCCGATCCCCTATTTTGGCGCATTATCAAGGGGGTTCCCCATCCGGCTCTCCACCAGTTGCCATTCTTCGTAGGCGAACAGGGTCCAGGAGAGGTTCAGGGACCGTTGGAACCACCATGACGCCATCGTGTACTCTCGCAGGGCAACGTAATGGCGTCCCACTTCGGTGGCGATGTAAGAGTCGTTGGGGTCGCGCCGCGCCGCCAGATCGAAAAACGGGCTGGCTTGCTGCGATTGTCCAATCCAGTCCAGGCACATGCCGCGGCGCAATGGGGCCAGGGCGTCGAAGGGGTTCAACTGCATGGCTTTGTCGAACCACTGGATGGCTTCCCTGGCCTTGTCTTCATAGCCCGGATTGGCCTCCAGACTGAGCAGGCGGCAGTTCTCGCCCAGCGCAATGTCCGTTTCGGCGTTGGTGGGATCGGCCTGGTGCGCCTTCTTCAGGTCGGCCAGGACTTGCTCCCAGGAGGCCGTCTCGGTATCCGCCCGCCAGAGCCACCAGGCTTCGATGCCGCGTTGGAGGCCCTTCAGAGCGAGAGAACCCGCCGCGGCCGCGGCCAGGGCGGTCAAGAGGATTTTTCCGACGCGGCCGGGATTGCGCCAGAAGTGTTCGGTGGCAAAGCGCCATTGGGCCGTGAGCAGGGCCATGAGCGCGACGGCCGTGATGGCGGTGGCGGGGATCTGCATGTTGAACTCCACCGCGCAATGGAGCATGACGCCGATCAGGCCGGCGGAAGCGCCCACGACAAAAGCGGCCCTGTCGCTGGGCCTGGAGGCGAGGTCATGATGGTCTTTGCGCACGGCGCGCCAGACTTTGAAGGCGCCGAAGAAAAGCAAAGCGCAAGCCGCCGCAATAATGGCCATGCCCGCCACGCCCCATTCGCAGAGCGTATTGAGGTAATCATTGTGCGCGTACTCGGGACGGTTTTGAATGGAAGTGGGGCGCACCTTGGGGAACTCGACATCGAAGTGGCCCGGTCCCACTCCCCAGAGCCTATTGCCGGCGAACAATTGCCGGGCGCCCATCCAATAGAACATCCGATCATCCTCGACCGTATCATTGCGGAACGCCTGGGCGAAGCGTCGCTGCACGGAACTGACCTGGTTGGTGAAGCAAAAACCCGCCGCCAACAACAAACAGCCGGTGACAATCGCCGGCAGCCAAAAATCCCGCTGCACGACCAGAACCAGGCAAAAGAGCACCAGCGCGACGCTTGCCGCGACCAAGCCGCCGCGCGAGACGGTGAGGACGATGCCCACCAGCATGGCGACGGCGCTGTAAGCCAGCAAGACCTTGATCGTGGCCGAGAGCCGGCTCATGACCGTATAGGCCAGCGCCAGCGGCACGAGCATTCCCAGATAGCCGGCCAGGCTGTTGGGGTTGATAAAAGTCCCGCTGCCCCGCGGGAGATACTGTTCCGGCCGGGGTTCTCCCCAAATGTTCGGGGAGTGCGTGGCAAATTGAAACATGGCGAAGAAGGAAAGCGCCGTCCCGACGGCGATCAGTGTCAGGCTCACGATCATCGCCGATTCCCGGCGGGTCAGGTTGTTGAGAACAACGACAAACCACGCGGCGTAAACCAGGACATGCGTCAACTGCTGCCGACCGACATATTCCACCGGCACCAAGGGACAACGGGCCAAGGCGTAGAGGACAAAGGCCAGCACCGCCCAGCACATCGGCGGCCATAGCAGCCGGAAGGGGTGCTGAGTCCAGAGCCGCACCGCCCAGAGCGCCACCGCCACAACCGTCAGGCCTTGAATCACCAGGAATTCCAGGGGACGGATGGAACCGAGGGCCAGGGGGCTCCAGACAAGGATAAAGAGCACCAGGGCGAGAATGGCGCGTTCACACCATGCGTCAATCCGCTCGCGCGCGCCGCCCAGAGGAGGCGCCTCCAAAGTCGCCTGTTGCACAATGACAATCCCGAAAAATCAGCTCAAATACTCGCGAGGGTCGGTGATGTGTCCGGTCAACGCGCTGGCCGCCACCGTGGCGGGCGAGGCCAGAAACACCTGTGACTCCCGGTGGCCCATGCGGCCGGGGAAATTGCGGTTGGTGGCGCTGATGCACTTGAGCGGGGCGTTCATTCGCCCGAAGGTATCGACCGGCCCACCCAGGCAGGCGGCGCAACCGGCGTTTTCCGTCATTTGCACCCCTGCGTCCACCAGGATTTGCCAGACCGACTTGTCGCCCCAGCGGGCGGTCTGCAAGTCATGCACGATTTCCGGCGTGGCCGGGACACCAAAGGTGTCGATGACCACTTTGCGTCCGCGCAAGACGCGGGCGGCTTCCAGGAAGTCACTCGTCTTGCCGCCGGTGCAGGAGCCGACATAGGCGCGGTCCAGCTTGAGGGAAGTCATTTCCCTGGCCAATTTGCGCCGGCCCGGATCGGGATGGCAGGCGACGGTCGGCTCCAGTTTGGAGAGATCGACCACCAGTTCATAGACGAATTTCTCGCCGGCGTCCCGCTCGACCGGTTCGTAAGCGGCCCGGGTGCCGTTGAGCTTGCAGCGATAGTCCACCGCCGTCCTGGTCTGTTCGTCAAATTCAAAAATCCCGTTTTTGCCGCCGGCCTCGATCGCCATGTTGGCGATGGTCATCCGGTCGTCCATGGACAAATGCTTGACGCCTTCGCCGTCAAACTGCATGGCGCGATAAGTGGCGCCGTCGAAGCCAATTTCGCCGATGCAATGCAAAATGATGTCCTTCGCCATGACGCCCCGCTGCAATTTGCCTTCGAGGCGGAAATGCATGGATTCGGGAACTTTCAGGAGCAATTTGCCGGTGCCCATGACGAAGCCGGCGTCGGTGTTGCCGATGCCGGTGGCGAACTCGTTGAAGGCGCCTGCCATGCAGGTATGGGAATCGGTCCCGAAAAGGATTTCGCCGGGCCGGGTGTGGCCCTTCTGCGGCAGGGCGGTGTGGCAGACGCCGGCGTAGTGCGAGCCGTATTGGCGCTGCAACGGCCCTTTGCCGGGATCGAACTTCCATGTGCCATTGGGATCGTCAATCACGTCGTAGAAATAAGTGATATTCTGCTCCCGCACGAAGTCGCGCAGGAGATCGACGTTGCGATTGGACTTGGAGTCGGCCGTAAAAATGTAATGGTCCGGGATGATGACCACGCGGGTGCGGTCCCAGACTTTGGCGGCGGGGCCGAACTCGCGTTTAAAGACGCCGATGGTGCCCGGCCCGCAGACATCATGGGTCATCAGGAGGTCGGCCTTGACCCAGACATTATCGCCCGCCGCGACCCGGCTCTTGCCCGCGGCGCGAGCTAAAATCTTCTCAGTGAGCGTCATAAGCAAAATTGAGCTTAAACGACCTCCGGCCCGGTCGCAACCATGAAACAGCTCAAATTCAACCTTGATCGCGCTGCGGCGGTGTTTGTGATTCCGCTAATCACCCAGGCACAAGCACTTCCCATCCCAGGGCTTTTGCCGCCGCCGCCTGATGCGCGTCGTTGGTCATCAACCGGCGCGCCCCCAGTTCCTCCATGGCCGCCAGATGCAGGCGGTCCAGCAGCCGCACATGAAGCGATCCGGCTCCCCAATCCTGACGGAGGGCCGTCGAAAAAACGCTTCCCGCCAAATCCACAAAACGGAACGGGGCGGTTTCCGCAAGCTCATCGAGTCTCTTCACAAAGGCCAGGTAACGGGCTTTCCCGTAGTCGCCTCCCAGCCAGGCGGACTTGAGCTGGATGCGTGATTCCAGTCGGGCCAGCGCCGACACAATCACCTCGGATTCCGCCGCCACGGCGTGGCGGACGCCGGCGCTTTCAGGCTCGTCATGGAACAACTTCAACAGGGAACTGCTATCGAGATAAATCATCGGCCTTTACGGATGAGCGGGCGGTCTTCGCGGGCGGCCGGCAAGTATTTGTCCACTAACCGGACAATTCTTCCGCCGTTCCATTTCTTCTGCCATTTGGCATGGGCCGCCGGATCGAAGCGCCGGCGCGCTTTCTCCGGTTCCACGTAACGCACCAGCTTGGCCACCGGTTTGGTGTCGCGGGTGATGATGATTTCCTTTTCCACTTGCAGCCGCGATTCGGCCTCCGGCCATTTCTGGCGCAAATCCCGAATGCTGATCGTTTTCATGCCTTCAGGATAACATGTTTCACATAACGGTCAAGCCGTTAAACCACAGAACCTGGTTGTGCTCACCGGGGCCAATTTCCATTTTCCATCGGCCTCAACGCCAGCTTGCCCGGTTCGACGACGACGTGTTTGATGCGCTTCCGATTCCAGGTATAAACAATATGCACCAGGCCGTCCCTCGTTTGAATGACCGCCGGGTAGGAGAATTCCTTGCCCGGCTCGTCCTCCAAGGTCAACGCGGCCTGCCAATGCTTGCCGTCGGCCGAGAGAGCGATGTTGAGCGGACTGCGGCCATTGGCGGTGTGATTATAGACCAGGAGTTGACGGCCATCCCGAAGCGTGACGGCGTCGATGCCGGAGTCGGGATTGGGGAGCGCGGTTAAAGTCAGTTTGCCCCAGGTCTTGCCATTGTCTTCCGACCAGGTTTCGAAGATTTTTCCCTGCCGGGTGCGTCCAAGGGCCTGCAAGCGATTGGCTGGGTGAAAGAGAAGGCTGGGTTGGATGGCCCCGATTTCATTGGGCTGGTTGATTGGCCCGGTTCTCTCCCAGGTTTTGCCAAGGTCGCTCGTCCGCTCGAAACGAACCTGCCAACCCGCTTCCTCGGTGCTCGAGCCGCAGAGAATATCGCCGTTGGCCAGTTGCACGGGCTTATTCTTCACAGGCCCAATGATGTTCTCCGGCAGGCGGCTTGGAATGGACCAACTTTTGCCGTAATCGGAGCTGGTCATGAGCATGCCCCACCAGCCTTTGGGGTCGGGCCCAACCTTGTAAAAGAGCAGCAACGGGCCGGTGCTAGGCTGAAAAAGAACCGGATTCCAACAAGGATAACGTTTGGCAGGAGTTTGCGCTCCGTTGGCGACTTCCACCGGCGCGGTCCATTTGCCGTCGATGTGCCTGGAGAGCCAGATACCCACGTCCGGGCTTTTTTCGTGGCTGCCGCCAAACCACGCGGCGGCCAAACCGCCTTTGGTTTCGACGATGGTGGAGGCGTGACATTGTGGAAAGGGCGCGGAGTCGAAAACAAACTCGGCCCTCAGCAAACCCGGTTGGGCGGCGGACAGCCTGACCGTTGCCAGACTTAACAATCCCAGAGCAACCGGCAATAAAAATGGCTTGCTTGCGGCCGGCATCATCCGGGGAAGGCGGGCGAACATTTCATTCCGAGGACACGCATTCATGAATGTAACGGATTACAATTCAAGCCAAGCCCGGAGCCGATTCTTGCATGCGACCTGGTCGCGGGGAGAGAGAACCCCAATGGCTTTAACCACCAACCTGGTTTCGATGGTTGCGAGTTGAGGCTTAAGTCCGCAAGGAACATTCAGTCCGGCTGCGCGCCAATCCAACAGAGCCAAATCCACATTCTGTAACTGCGAGGAAATCGGAACCACGAAAAGGTCGCCCGCAAAACTGCTGTGGCCGACGACGACGGCCGGCCGCACCTTGCGGCTGGTCAAATCAGTGAACGGAATCGGCAGAAGAATGACCTCAGCTATGGAGAAGCTCATTAAAGACATCGTCTGCCGGGTTGCTCCAAGCTTTCGTCAAAGTCTCCTCGGATAACCGCAGCCACGCCTCTCGTTCGTTCGCCTCGCCAAGTTCGCCTTTGGACTGAATCATGATGACGACCTGAGTCTTTTCCTTCAAAGGCAACGGGCGGAGGAGCTTCAACACTCCATTTTCGTAAATGGCTTCGACCATGGTGGTCATGCATAAAAAATAACATTGAGCGTTCCATCTGGCAAGCTTCTTCCTTCTCCACCTTCGGCCTTGGCATTTGGCGCCTTGCGGGGTAGATTGATGGCATCGTGAGCTTGACTTTGGAACAGGCAGAGCGCGTTCCGCTTTCGGTTGAAAGCGACGGCGTGATTCGCGTGGGAGGCACCCGCGTGACTTTGGACACGGTGGCGGAGGCGTTTCGTGAGGGCGCGACAGCCGAGGAAATCGTCCAGCAATATCCCAGTCTGGTGCTGGCGGATGTCTATTCGGTGATTGGATATTTGCTCCATCATCAGGTGGAAGTGACCGCTTACCTCAACCAGCGCGCAGAGCAACGGAAAGCCACCGCCGCCGAAAACGAGCGCCGGTTCGATCCTGACGGCGTCCGCAGCCGGCTTTTGGCGCGTCGCGCCTGATGACTCGAGGATATTCGGATATCTGTGACAGAGCCTGATTGCGGAAAACTTCTCTTGCCAGCCAGCCCCGCTTGTGAAAAGTTTCATAAAGCAGGTTGAGCGACGTCCGCACACTTTTTTATGAAGCATGTCAAATTGCACATTCCGGGGCCGGTGGAAGTCAGCGCCAAAACGTTCCAGGCGTTTGGCTCGCCGATGATCGGCCATCGCGGCCAGGGGTTCAAGGACCTCTACGCCAAAATCCAACCGCAGTTGCAGCAATTGCTTTACACCAAACAGTTGGTCTATCTGAGCACCTCCTCCGCCTGGGGCGTGATGGAGGGGGCGGTGCGCAATCTGGTCCGCAAACGGGTGCTCAATTGCATGTGCGGCGCCTTCTCGGACAAATGGTTCGACGTCTCCAAACGCTGCGGCAAGGAGGCGGAAGCCTTGCAGGTGCCGTGGGGGTCGCCCATCCGGCCCGAACAGGTCGAGGCCAGGCTGGCCAGCGGCCAATTCGACGCCCTGACTGTCATCCATAATGAGACCTCGACGGGCGTGATGAGCCCCATTTACGAAATTGCCGCGCTCAAGAAGAAATTTCCCGACGTGATGTTCATTGTCGATGCGGTCAGCTCGATGTCGGCGGTGAAGCTGGAATTCGACGCGTTGGGGGTGGACGTGTTGCTGGCCGGGACGCAGAAGGCCTTCGCGCTGCCGCC
>Ga0187874_10002510_pt1 | contig 14032 bp, 13 predicted proteins | sample June2016WEW_16_1_3_FD_132993 | JGI IMG/M metagenome (GOLD analysis project Ga0187874, IMG submission 132993) | Peatland microbial communities from SPRUCE experiment site at the Marcell Experimental Forest, Minnesota, USA - June2016WEW_16_150 | ecosystem: Environmental > Terrestrial > Soil >... | reverse complement strand
TTGCCTCGCTGAGAAATGCGGTAGCACACCTTTCCGTCGGCGTCGCTTGTCTCCTCGATGAAACCTTTCTTCAGGAAATCGCGAAAATACTTGTTGAAACGTGCATAATTCAAATTAGCCCTGTACATTATTCTCATTTTTTTCTGAGGAGCCAAAGTCGCCTCTAAGATATCTATCGTTATAGTTCCCCAACCGCGTTTATGCACGCTACACTCCTCCTATCGCTGTGGCAAGCAAACAAAGCCCGAACTTTAGCTTCTTCTTCCTTTCTTCGCGGAAGCGGGATCGAAGCCTCTCCTTCTCCAACGTTTCTTCTCTTCTAATGCAGGCAAACCGTTAAAACGCATATAAGCGATATTTCTAAAATCACAACATTACAGAAAACAAAGCTCCCTTTGGATTGCGCGACGTTGGAATGCATTGGCCGAGTGCTTGATGTTAAGCGCACTTAACAAAAAGAGCGCGTAACTAATCAAGCTCAATATGCATAGATGGTTTGCTTTTACAAGTTAACCAAGTTTATATTTGAATTCTCATTGTTACTTTTGGGGTTTGGTTATGGAACTTGATGATTGTATTAAAGGTAGAAGAAGCGTCAGAAGCTATACCGATGAACCCGTGTCAAAAGAGCAAGTCCAAGCGATATTGGAAGCAGGCACCTGGGCGCCCTCAGGAATGAACAGGCAGCCTTGGAGGTTCGTAATCATCGAAAACAAGAAGGTAATCCAGCTCGTCTCTGAGGAAACAAAAGTTTTAGTTAGGCAAAACATGCCTCCGCTGGCTAAGCAGTATTCCACTGAACAAGACGTTATCTGCTACGACACGCCCATGCTTATTCTGATATGCGCAGAAAAAGACAACCAATGGGAAAACCTCAACCTACTTGACAGTGTGCTTGCTGCCCAAAACATGTTTTTGAAGGCATATGAGTTGGGGCTTGGAACATGCTATATGGGATTCGTCAACTTGCTGAATAGCAAGCCGGAAATACTCAAGAAAATCGGCGTGCCTGACAACTGCCAGATGATGGTGCCATTCATTTTGGGACACCCGAAAACAAAACAGGGCAAAGGAAAAAGAAACAAACCAGAAATCAAAGAGTGGCTAAAGTAAAACACTTAAGTTTTTTGCATTGACGGAAAGTCAAGGGCTTTTTTTTCTTCAAATATGCCTTGTTTTTTCTAAGTCGAATAGTCCAAATTTTGTCAATACCCAGCGAACAGCTTACTTGTTACTGAGAATCAATACTATAAGTCAAGATTCCAAAATCGTTCTCTTCATATGGTTTTCTTTTGATCGTTTATGGGTAGAATTATGGGAAATCCTTAAGAAAGACGACGGAGACGGCAAATGCTATGTTTACCTGTGAAACGTAGGTTCGGAAGGTTTGTTTGATGAGAGCTGGTTAGATGGCAAGGTCGTTTTTTGATTCACTGAATCATTTTATTCGAAGACGTTACAGGTATGTAATAGTCGCTTGGGTAGTTGCAGTGGTGCTTTCGCTTTTCCTTATCCCAAGCTTCTTCTCATCGGTCTCCTACGACCTGACAGGCGGTTTTGGCGCTCCATCCAATACGATGTCCGCTAGGGCAGCCAACATAATCCGAACAGAGTTTCCCGACGGCAACCTCAGCGACGCTACTATTCTGGTTGTGGTTCAGAACGCTTCAGTTTTCTCGGATGCTCTAAGACAGGTTGTTCTCGGGCTTAACCAAACCCTATCTGAGAATTCAAACGTAGGCAATTACACGGGTGAACAGAGCCTCTACACCAATGAAGCAAGCGTCCTCAACGGCTCCCTGCCCATTATAATTAACCAGACGGCTGCCCTTCAACTAAACATTGTCCTAATCAACCAAGGATTGTACTCGTTAACGGGAAACCTGTCGGTGCTTAGCCAAAATCTTTTCCAAATGCAGGACGGCATTAACCAAACGAGCCAGCTCGTGTGGGGAGTTCCATCGGCTTTCGTTAATGTTTGGCAAGGAGTTTCACAGCAGCTTAACGGTTATGGCGATACAAACCCGTATGATGCCAACGCACAAGCTAATGCAACCACGTTGAGCGTCACCGGCAATTTCGGAGGAAATGTCCAATCTATCGGGTACTACACTGCATTCTTCAACGCTTGGAACTCCAGCTACTTGACTCTTCCAGCCAGCACTTCCGTTTCTGATCGAGAAGATTACGCCGTCGGCCAAGCTGTTACTGGATTTTTGAGCAACTCTGAGATTGATGCCCAAACGAGCCAAATGATCGGTCTCGTCGCTTCGGGCCTAACCCCTTCAGACTGGAGCCAACCTGCGGCAGTTGAGAACTTAACGATTACAAGCATGGTTTCAAGCATTCCATCGAGTCTGGCATCTTCACTTGGCGCTTCACCCTCAAGCGTCGTGAATGAATTGTACAGTCTCGGCGAGTCACCGTCAAACAGCACTATTGAAAACTACTCCATTACCCTCTTAGAAAAAAGCTACAGCAACATGTCAACGGCAGATGCAGGATTTTCAGTTTCTGACCTAATGCACTCCGCCTATGACCTCGGCTCATCCCCGACCAATGCGCAGACATGGAAGCTTGCCTGTGAATCAACATCCAACGCAACCAAAACTGCCTTCGCCAATTCGCCTCTCTTCAGCGTAAACACCGCCTCTTTTGCCAGCCTACTCTCCTCGCTTTCGCCAAATGCAACAGCCAACGACATCAACCGAGCCATCGACAACGAAATCGCAACTCAACCCTACACCAACTACCCATTTGCGCCAACCTCCGCGTTGACACGCAACTTTGTTAACTCCCAAAACAACACAATGATGATAGTCTTCAACTTCGCATCCAACCCAGATGACAACACAATTGCCCAAGTGAAGGCCGCTGTACAAAACGCTGGGCTTCAAAGCTACGGAACCGTCTACGTGACTGGCGGCGCAGTTTTGACGTCTGACGTTGCAAAAGCATTCTTGCCCGCCTTAGAAGTCACCGTGGGCCCCGGCATAGCAATCTCACTCCTGATAGTCGGCTTGCTTTTTTTGGCGCCGATGGCTGCTCTTATTCCTGTATTTCTGGGGGGCGTTTCGATTTCTGTCGCGCTCGCCTCCATTTATGCGGGATTCGTGAAAATTGGCCATGGGAACCTCACTTTCCTCACCCCAACCTTGACCATACTTCTCATGTTGGGTTTAGCTGTGGACTACTCGGTTTTGCAGCTTAGACGCACAAGGGAAGAGCGGCTGAAAGGCAAATCAATAGAAGAAAGCGTCGGAATCTCCATCAAATGGGCAGGCCAAGCCGTACTGACCGCAGGCATAACCGTCATCGTAGCCTACATCGTCATGGCGGTTGCAAACGTTCCCATCTTCAGCGACGTAGGAACTGCAATAGCTTTAGGAGTTGCAATCTTGCTTGCAGCGTCTTTGACGTTGCTGCCTGCTTTGGAAATTGCCTTAGGCGACAAAATCTTCTGGCCAGGGCTGAATGGGAAAATCAAAGCAAAGTCTGATCCCAACAAAAACGTCCTTAGACGTTTAGGTTATAACACGCTTAAACGGAAAGTGCCCGTTGTCATAATTATCAGCATCTTAGCGTTAACCGCTTTTACGGTCATATACAATACTCCGACAAGCGAGGAGTTCCTGAAGCTGATTCCGAACTTCCCAAGCAACCAGGGACTGACAGCTTTAGCCAACGATTTTGGAAGCGGAACCTTAGCGCCGTCATCAATCATCATAACGACCGCTACGCCGATAACTTACGGAGAGAACCAGTTTAATCAGACGCTGCTTAATCAAATTGAAGCCATCACTGCAGCCGCCGCAGATTCCAAAGGCGTCGTAGGAGCCTCAGGCGTAACTAGACCGTACGGGAGCGCCTTCAACTACGTTTTGATCAATAATATGTCCGTGCCGATTCAGCAGCAGTATGAAAGCCAAATGTTCTCAACCATCGGCAAAGACAACAAAACTGCAGTGGTGAATGTTAATCTGGCAGCTTCAGGCTTTAGCCCCGCCGCCGTCAACTCGCTGAAGGGAATGGAGAAGAACATCGGCAAACTCTCCCTGATGGCAGGAGTGAAAATTTTCTACGGGGGAGAAACCCAGTCCACTTCCGATAGCCAAGCCTTTATGGCAAACTTGATCCCTGAAGTAGTCGCAATTTTGGCAGCTGCCGTCTATGTGATTCTGTTCTTCCAGCTAAAATCGGCGTTTACACCGGTTCGCTTGATAGTTACGATTCTCTGCAGCGTCGTTTTCTCATTAGCAATAATATCCTTCGTTTTCTTCTACGCTCTAAACCTGCCCATCCTTGACTTCGCGCCGCTCTTCGTCGTGGTAACCATGCTTGGGGTCGGAATCGACTATGACATATTCTTCATAACACGCATAAGAGAGGAAGTCCTCAACGGCAAAACAGACAACGAAGCAATAGTGGAAGCCATCGACAAAGTCTGGGTAACAATCCTCGGCTTAGGTTTGGTCCTTGCAACCGTGTTCCTTTCTTTGATGGTAACCAACATCGCTGTGCTTGAAGAGATTGCTCTTGCAGTTGCCGCCGCAATCCTCATCGACGTAACCATCGTGATCCTTTTCTTCGTGCCTTCACTGATGGGTTTAGCGCAGAAATTCAACTGGTGGCCCTACCGATTCACCAAAAATAAAAACATCGAAAACCATAAAGATGCTTGAGTTATTTGGGGTGGAAAATCCCGGCAATTTTTTTTGTTTGTGTTTTTGGTTGCTTTATTGTAGAGAAGCTTGAATCAGCTGCAGGTTGCGTCTACTATCGTCTACTAAAGTCTACTGTCGTCTACAAAAGTCCAATAAAGTCAACAGACGCCCACTACCGTCAATTAAAGGCAGGAATTCGATGGATTAAAAAGCATAAAAAAATTTTAAAAAGAGCGAAAAGGGAAGCAAGGTAGCGCGTGTTTCGAGATAACGCTTACTCTTTTGTAAGCATTATTTCAATTGTTGATACCATGCGTGCTCTGGTTTCGCCTTCTCTTGGCGGCATCTCTTCTGTTCCGATCAGAATTTTGTGTACTTTCAGGTCTTGTATGAAGCGATTTCTCGTTATTTCTGCTGCATCAACAGCTGTAGTTATTGCTTGTCCTCTAGCCTTCAAAGTTATCTCTTTGCCATCGCCTGCTGAGAGTCCTGTGATAATCGCTAGAACATAGTCCATGGGCATTTTATTTCCTACGAAAACAATTTTAGATTTTTCAGACATTTTACATCACCATTTATTCATTGCAACTGCCCTTTACTACGCAACCTTCCTTATAAAGCGATTAACAACAGATTATGTCGCGCCCTCGTTAGTTTTCTCTCCAAGTGTCTTTTGCTTTAGTTTCCTATTGTGGACTATCTTGGCTTCACATCTTTTCTTAATGTAATTTGTCCTACACTTGTTTGAATGGTACATTTTCTGCGGATCATACGTTTTGAATACGACGCCACAGGAGCAGGTTACAACGAGGACTTTATTACTTAATCTCTCAAAGTTTTCCATATCAATCCACCAAACAATTCTTGCTTTCACAAAAAATCATTAACAGCATTATCCACATCAGTATATTCAACGATTAAGATTATAAGTCCTTCTTGTTCATCTCGCTGTTCATAACTCATTGTAATCAGGAATCTAAAACCAAACAGTTCGTTTATGATAAAAGCGTTTTCAGCCAATTGTCAAGTTGCTTCTCAGTTAAGCCCACGCCAAATCTACCGTCAAGCCGTTTAGAGACCTTGCCATTTTCGAAAAATATAACGGTTGGAACAGCCTCGACATCATAGATATCCCACAACTCATTGTCGTAATCATCAACCACTACATGAATGATTTCTCCACTGTCAAAGCTGACTGTTTTCTTTTGGAAAACCGGGACAAAACTCCTGCAGTAAGGACACCATGAAGCATAAAAAAGCGCAAGAACTTTTTCCTTCTTCTTCAATTCATCATTTAAGCTTTGTTTGCTGTCAACTTTTATCATGTGCATCATTTAAAATCGGTTTGGTGATGTTCATAAATGTACCGTTCTTACCTTGAATGCATAGTCTAAAGGAAACCTAAATAGAGTAAACTTCAAATGGAATAGCTGAACACGATGTCGCGCAAAGCTTATCGAAGAGGATACCCAGTTGCAGTTCTGGTGGGAATCGAAAGCGACCACGCCGCTTTTTGGCATGTTTTCAGCCAAGTAGCCAAACAACAGCAGGCCATACCTCTGAACGGTAACAGAAGTGACCCAAAAACACTTTACAGTTTTCATGAAACCATCGTGAACGCGTTGCGTCCAACGCTGAAGGAAGGGATCAGAAGCATAATAATTGCTTCGCCGGCCAGAACCAACTACGCGCAAGACTTCCAAAACCACATAAAGGCACATCACAGCTGGCTTCTTTCAGGAACCAACAAAGCCACATTTTCCACCATCACAGGTTCAGCAAGCACTCCAACCCAAGTTGCAACCATCACAAAAACAGCCACCTTCAAACAATCAATCAACGAAACCACAACAGAAGAAGCAGAGAACCTTCTCGAAATCCTCGAAAAAAAACTAAACTCACCTGAAAATTTGGTGCTTTTTTCTCTGCCAGACGCAGAACATTTCGTCTTCGAAACGCAAGCAGAAGGGAAGCCTAAGCCTGAATACCTCATGCTTACGGATGAGTACCTTTCGAAAAGTCGTCAAAGATACCGGGTTCAAAGGCTCATGCAGGTTGCCGCAAACAAAGGCGTCAAAACACGAGTTATAAGTGCCGAGTCAACCGCAGGGAAACGGCTGACGCAGTTTGGCGGAATTGTTTGTTTGGCAAAACGGGAGTAGCCAGATTATAGGAACCCATTTTTCTTTAGGTCCTCTATTGAGATTTTGCCAGAATGCAAAGCGGTAGCCACCAAAGCCCCTGAAACGCCAGCATCATTCAACTCAAACAAATCCTTGAGGTCTCTGACTCCGCCTCCAACGTAAAGATCCAACGGCACTCCTGCAAGCACTTTCTTAATGAAATCTACGTTCACTCCTTCGCCGCTGCCGACCCGTGTCAAATCTAAAACAATAACCTGCGAAATGCCCATGGCTTTAAACTCGTTTAGGAGGCACAGTGGATCCGTGGATCCCTTGAATCCCAACTTAACAAGGACATTTTTGCCTCTCAAATCCAGGCTGACAATGACGCGGTCGCTACCAAACGTTCTTGCTGCTTCGGCGACGAAGTTTTTGTTTTGGAGTGTTTCGGTCCCGATGACAAGTCTGGAAACCCCGCTCCCGAGCAATCTCTCGGCTCGTTCTATTGACGTCACTCCTGCATCAACCATCAGGTCAAGACCTGTTACACCAACGATACGTTGGAAAACTTGAAAATCAGCAGAGCAATCGATGATCGCATCCAAATCAGCCAAGTATAACTCGCTAAAACCAAGCATTTTAAAGTTCTTCGCAACTTCAACCGGGTCGACCGAATTGGACAAGGCGCTTTGAAGGGGTTTGTACTCGCTTCTCTTGCCCTTGACTGCATGAACCACGACGCCGTTTAAAATGTCGATAACGGGTACAACTTTCAAACTTGCTCCCCAATTGAATTATCATTTGCATATAGAAAAACCTAGCAGTCGCCGAGCAAAACTTTTAAAGCCTTCCTTAATGCGCTTGATTACTGACACAAGATTGAAGCTACTAATAAGCCCCGCAAACGCAAAAGAAGCCGCTGAAGCCATCGCTGGAGGCGCAAACATAATTGACATCAAAAACCCGCAGGAAGGCGCTTTAGGAGCAAATTTTCCATGGGTTATTAGGCAGATTAAGGAGATTGCGCCGAAAAACGTTCAGGTTAGCTGCGCTTTGGGCGACGTTCCTAATCTTCCGGGGTCAGTGTCACTTGCAGCCTTGGGTGCAGCGTCATTAGGGGTAGATTACGTTAAGGTAAGTCTTTACGGATGCAAAACGGTTGAGGAAGCACTGTACCTTCTTCAGAATGTTAACAAAGCTGCGAAGGAATGCAACCCCAAAATCAAGGTGGCTGCTGTTGGGTACGCTGACGCAAAAAAAACAAATTTGCTAGATCCAAGGCAGGTTCCCGAAGTGGCAGCCAAAGCGCATGTGGAGGTAGCCATGCTTGACACACAGCTTAAAGACGGAAGAAACCTCTTCAGCCACCTTTCGTCGGAGCAACTTAAGAAATTCGTCGATCGCAGTCATCAGCTTGGTCTTGAAGTGGCGTTGGCTGGGTCACTGCGAAAAGAAGATTTACCTGTAATTTACCGTTTAGGCGCTGATATAGCAGGTTTACGCGGAGCAGCTTGTACAAACAGCGACCGAGTCAAGGGTGAAATGAAGGGGGCTCTCGTCAGTGAACTTGTGGAAGTCATCAAACAAATTGAAGCTCAAGCTAACAAGCTGAGGGTTTAAACTTGTTCACAGGCGGCTTAGGCAGGAAACAAGTGCTGGCTGAACTCAAAAAAATCCGTCGCTTAGATCAGCGATATGACGACGGCAAGATTTTGTGTTCTATGTGCACAAAACCTCACCCAACCGCGGAAAAAGCCTACAGGCTCTTTTTGAGTTCCAACCTGGGTGATCCAGGACTCTTTCCTGGTAGCGCAAGGCTCGAAGAAGAAGTCATAGGCGAATTAGCGAAACTTCTTCACGGTGAAAACTGCATTGGACGCGTTGTTTCAGGCGGAACCGAAGCTAATTTGATGGCGCTTTTAGCTGCAAGAAACATGTCCCAGGCTTGCGTTCCCGAAGTGGTGTTGCCTGAATCAGCTCACTTCTCATTCACCAAAATCTGTAATGTCCTAAGAATAAAGCCAGTTTACGCCAAATTAGACAGTTCTTTCAGGGTTGACCCGATGCAGGTTGTGAAATCTATCAGCGAGAACACTGTCGCCATCGTCGGGACCGCGGGGACTTCGGAGCTGGGTGTGGTCGACCCAATCGAGGAACTTTCACGAATTGCGTTACAGCATAAGGTTTGGTTGCATGTTGATGCAGCCTTCGGAGGCTTAGTCATTCCGTTCTTGGATTGTGACAAACCTCAGTTTGATTTCTCGTTGGAGGCAGTGGAATCCATGACAGTTGACCCTCACAAGATGGGAATGGCTGCCATTCCAGCAGGAGGGATCCTCTTCAGACACCACGACGCCTTAGATTGTCTCGGGACTGAAACGCCTTACTTAACCGATCGGTACCACTACACGTTTGTTGGAACACGAACTGGCGCTTCGGCTGCTTCAGCTTGGGCAGCTTTCAAGTCGCTCGGCATCGAAGGGTACAGGAAAATCGTCGGCAAATGCATGAAGAACACCCGGCTAATCGCTGACGGGCTGATAGATGCGGGTTGCAGCCTTGTCGTTCAGCCATCCCTTAACATGGTGGCGTTCCGCAGCAACGGAGGCACTAAACGCCTGTCAGAAAAGCTTCGGCAGAAAGGCTGGTTTATCTCTTACGTGCCACGCTACGACTGCATAAGAATCGTCGTTATGCCACACGTCAAGAAGAAACACGCCGAATTTTTCTTGAAAGACATCGCCGGAATCGAAAAGCTTTAAGGTTACGCGTCGTTTCCATCGAATCCTAAAGGGACAATGCTTTGAAGATTTTGCTTTACGAGCATGTTTCAAGCGGCGGGTATGCTGATAAACTACTGGACCTAAGTGTTTTATCCGAAGGATTCGGCATGCTAAGCTGTCTCGCTCAAGATTTCAAAGCCGCTGGACACGAAGTAACCGTTTTACTTGACGACCGCATCTCAAAAATGAAGCTGCCCATCGCTGCCAAATGCATCGTACCCGTTTTCCAAGCCCAAGAAGCCGAAAAATCTCTGGCTGACGCAGCCAAAATTAACGATGCTATCTACGTTATTGCGCCTGAAACGGGCCTGATTCTGCAGTCCCTCGTCGCGCTCGTCGAGAAGACAGCGAAAATGTCGCTTAATTGTGAAGCCAACGCCATTGGCAAGATTTCTGATAAAACTGTTCTGCACAAGACGCTAAGGAATAACGGTTTATGCACTCCTGAAACGATCTCTTTCGGCGTTAAGGATGACTTAGCCCAAGTCAAGAGCGAAATCAAAAGCCAACTGGGTTACCCTGTTATCGTCAAGCCCGTGGACGGTGTTAGCTGCGGAGGACTAAGCATTGTCCAAGAAGGCCGCCAAATGGAAAATGCATTTGAGAAAATAAAGGCGATTTCATCGGGAAAGAGCTTCATGGCACAAGAGTTCGTTTGCGGCGAACCCGTAAGCGTCAGCCTGATTTGCACGAAAGATAAATCCTCGTCAATTAGCCTGAACAAGCAAATCGTTCATCTTTCCCAGCCAGACGGGACCTCGAGCTATGAAGGTGGCGCGGTTCCTTTTGATCATCCGCTAAAGGCTAAAGCGTTCAAGGCAGCGGAAGCGGCGACAACGTGCTTTTCCGGATTGCATGGGTATGTAGGAGTTGACTTGGTTTTAGCTCAAGGCAAGGCATTTATTGTGGATTTTAATCCGAGACTAACGACATCTTACGTTGGTTTGAGCGAGGTTGCTGGCTTCAACGTGGCAGAGGCAATACTTGAAGCTGCACTAAATAACGAGTCGCCAGCACGGCAAAAAGACAAAGGTTTCGTTTACTTTTCTAAAGTTCGGGTTCCCAAGCCGTCAATTGATGTCTTCGTTAAGGCAACTCAAATGGACGGGGTGGTCTCGCCGCCTTTCCCCTTTGACGACGGGTCAGAAGCGATTTCACTGGTGGCTGGACACGGCGAATCCATGTCTGACGCTGAGTTGCGGTTCGAAGAATCTAAAAAGCGGCTACTCAAGATGATCAATAGGGGAAATTAGCTTGGCAAATGTGTTAGGATTTGACATTGGGGGAGCCAACACTAAAGCTGCTCTGCTTTGTACGCAAAACAGCAGACTGGAAGACATAAAGCTGGATGTTGAGTATTTCCCAGTTTGGAAGGAACCACAAAACCTCCCGAACGTCCTCTTGAAGCTGAAGAATCGGCTAGGCGCAGAAAGACTTGATGGCTTAGGCGTAACAATGACTGCTGAATTATCTGACGCATATCAAACCAAACGGGAAGGAGTACACCACATTCTTGCCAGCGTAAAAAAAACGTTCCCCAACACGCCTATCCATGTGTTGAATACCGACGGGGAGTTGGAGTCGACAGCCAAAGCGGAATTGGCGCCGCTCGGGGTGGCTGCGGCTAATTGGGCTGCAACAGGCTGGTTGGCTGCCCAGCGGATTCGGGACTGCGTAGTAGCTGACGTCGGAAGCACAAGCGCCAGCATAATTCCCATCGTTTCAGGGAAAGTGGCTGCGTTGGGCAAAACGGATTTGGATAAACTGATTTGCGGAGAGCTGGTTTACACAGGAGGTTTAAGGACAAATGTTGCTGCAATTGTCCAGTCTATTCCTATAAGAGGCGGCGAAGCAAGCGTGGCTTCTGAATTGTTCGCGCTATCTGCAGATGTACACCTAACCTTGAACAACATCAAAGAAGCGCAGTACACTTGCGAGACGGCGGATGGACGCGGCAAAACCCTGCCTGAAGCCTTTGCACGGCTAGCCCGAGTAATCTGTGCTGACACAGAAATGTTAACGAATCAGGAAATCCTTGAGATGGCAAAATTCATCTACGCCAAACAAGTTGCACAGGTTGCCCAAGGCCTAGCAGAAGTCTACTCATATGTCAAAAAACAGACGACAAAGGAAGTTCCCGTCGTGGTGACTGGGCTTGGCAAAGATTTCATAGCAAGAAAAGCCGCCGAAAAAATCAGCGCCGATGCCATCTTCGATCTGGGAACCTTGCTGACAACCGACGTTTCGATGGCCACGCCCGCCTTCGCCGTTGCTTTGATGACGGCAAGCAAGATTGAGGGAGAGATGATCAGTTGGACGCTGTAATTGTCAAAGTCGGCGGCAGCCTTGCACTGGAACCGGAGAAACTGAGAATCTTATGCGTGAAATTGACCGAGCTATCACATAGGCGCAGATTGGTTGTGTTGCCGGGAGGCGGTGAATTTGCTGACGTCGTCAGAAATTTGGACAATCGGTTCCATTTGTCTGCTCAAGTTTCTCATCGGATGGCGATTTTAGGCATGGATCAATACGGGTTGCTGCTGTCTGACCTACTACCAGGTTCAAGGCTCGTTGATAATCTTGAGCAAGTCCAAGAAATCCTGAATTTGGGTGAGTTACCTGTTTTTTTGCCCTCTGCTTTCCTGTTCTCAAAGGATGCACTCGAGAAATCTTGGGACGTAACTTCTGACTCCATTGCCATTTATCTTGCGGGTCAACTGGGGTTGCACAAAGTTATCTTAGTCACAGACGTCGATGGCGTTTACACTTGTGACCCTAAGAAATCTTCAGATGCCAAACTGATCCGAAAATTATCTGCTCGTGACCTTTTAGAAATGGGTGAGAGGACAAGTGTTGATAAGTTCTTGCCAAAACTACTTTTGCAATTGCATGTTGAGTGCCTGGTCGTTGATGGGCTATATCCGCAGCGCGTCGAGGCAATCGTGAATGGAAAAGAAACGGTTTGCACCAAAATAACTCCTCAATAAGCCACCGCTCGAAAAAGGCACAGAGCCCCTTTACGTCTTACAATTGATTCGTACAGCTCGGGAAAAGGATAAAAAGAAAAAAAGGATATTGGAAGTTGCCGCTTAGATCTTTTTCTTATCTATGACCTCTCGGAAGGTCTTGCCGCAGCATTTGTAAAGAGCAATGGTCAGTTGTGTACGTTTTCCTTTTTTGTCCGGTTTGCCAGCCATCTTCCAAGTTTTTGTTGCGCTTTTGACTTCTTTTCCACAAGTTGGGCATTTTGCCATGATTATCCCTACGCTTGAATGTTATCATATGGATCAGCATAAAACACTTGTGGTTAATGCACGTAAAAAGTGCTAAAAAGGCTTCTTTTAGAGTTAAAAATATGGAGAATGTAAGCGTTTTATTGGAAAAAACAGAGCTAACCCGATCCAATGTGGGGCGCAAAAAAAAGTGCCGAAACAAAATTTTATGAAAAAAAGAAAAGCGAAGTAAAAGAATTATTAGCCCAAGCGATGAACTAACTCTGGAGAACCATATGATTGTCGGCTTGGATTTGGCAGGCGTGGAAACTCGACCAACCGGCGTCTGCATCCTTTCAGGAATGAACGCTCTAACTTGCCTGATGTACACTGACGCAGAAATCCTGTCAAAAATCAGAGAAACCCAACCTGCCGTTGTGGCTATCGACGCGCCTTTAAGCCTACCTCCTGGACGGAAATCCCTTGAAGATAGAACAGGTGTTCATCTTAGGGATTGCGATAGGGAACTCTTGAAAAGGCACATAAAGTTTTTTCCAGTCACGCTGGGTCCGATGCGAAAACTGACAATGCGTGGAATAAACCTGAAGCATGTTTTAGAGGCGGAAAGGTTTGTTGCTGTTGAGGCGTACCCAGGCGGTGCCCAAGATGTTCTGGGGATCCCTAGAAAGCAGAAAGGGCTTGAAAAGTTGAAGGCAGGTCTTGAGAGTTTAGGCATAAAAGGGCTGAAGAGCGAATTAAGCGACCATGAACTTGACGCAGTAACTTGCGCATACGTGGGCAAACTCTTTCTGGATGGCAAAGCTGTAACTTATGGAGACACGGAAGGAATAGTTATGCCGAAAGACGAAAAACCTTCTTTATAGGACAGAGTCCTTTTTAAAGCATTTACGATTAGAAAGATCTCACTGTTAGTAATTTAGTTGTTTAGCTCTTATGCTTCGATTGATCTCTTGTGAGGTTCATTGAGAAAATTGGCTACCTAATCTGGCTGATGAAGTTACAAAAGGACAATAAATCGGGAATCTAGTAGCTTCTTAACTATCTCATGTATTTTGAAAAAAAAGGAATGGAGATTTTGGCTTTATGCAGGAGGAGGCGGTGGAGGCGAAGATGGTGTTGGAGATGGTGAAGTAGATTGGAATACTTGTTTTATTTGAGCAACGGTAGTTCCCGCCCAGCGATCGGTCAATTTTTGGCGTTTGTCATTTCCGGCTGTTACAACTGCTATC
>Ga0187874_10002503_pt1 | contig 14072 bp, 8 predicted proteins | sample June2016WEW_16_1_3_FD_132993 | JGI IMG/M metagenome (GOLD analysis project Ga0187874, IMG submission 132993) | Peatland microbial communities from SPRUCE experiment site at the Marcell Experimental Forest, Minnesota, USA - June2016WEW_16_150 | ecosystem: Environmental > Terrestrial > Soil >... | reverse complement strand
CGTGCGCCGATGGAATGAAACGTGCCGCCCCAGAGCGACGCGAGTTCCTGCCCGAGCAGGTTGGCGACACGGCGCATCATTTCACCGGCGGCCTTGTTGGTGAACGTCAGCAGCAGGATGCGGTCGGTGGGAATGCCTTGTTCGAGCAGGTAAGCAACGCGATAGGTGAGCGTGCGGGTCTTGCCCGAACCGGCGCCGGCGATGACGAGCGCCGGGCCGGGCGGTGCGGTGACGGCGGCGAGCTGCTGTGGGTTGAGTTCGCGCGCGTAATCAATTTGCAGATGGACGGCGGAATGAAATGGTTCGAGCACGTAATCGCGCGACATGGCGCGGAATTGAAAAGGCAAATGGACGAACGAAAAAGAAAAATCGTGAGAAAAGAATCCATGACCGCAGATGACGCAGATAGACGCAGATTTCATTTTGCCACAATAGAACATAAAGATCACAAAACACCAGGATGTCCGTTTTGGTGGGGCGAGTGTCCTGCGGATGAAAACTTTGGAGTGCGCGGACATGTCCGCGCCTTCAAAGCGGCGACATGTCGCCGCACTCCAAGACGCTCCGCGTACGCCGAATGCTCCGAATTTCCGCCAGGTCTTGGACTGCGGCGGCCCTCCGCCGCTTTTATCTGGTTACGGCATTTGCTGGCTTAGTCCGCCTATCATTCCACGCAAAAAGCAGCAAAGCTGCTGTGAGGAGGGCTGTGATGCCAACGCAAAGCGGCGCGAGACACCTGTCCAACGGCAGCGAGCCGCCTGAGAACAAAGGCAATTTCGCAGCGATAATCTTGTCGTCGCCAGGAAACGGAGCTTGTGCGATCACGTTGCCATCCCAAGTAACGGCTTGCGAGATGCCAGAGCTGGCCAGGCGAAAAATCGGGATACCGTATTCCGCGGCTCGTACTGGCGCGACGCGTGTATGAAGCTCGTGCTCGTGCCGCCCCCATTCCTCAACGTCCATCGTCGGCACGATAAGCAGTTGCGCTCCTTGCTTCACCAGCCGGTCCGTGACACGCGTGTAACTCAAGTCGTAGCAGATGCAGATGCCGATTTTGCCCCACGGCGAATTCCAGACGTTTTGCTCCGGCGCGGGCAGGCCGTCCATGAAGAATTGAATCGGCACGCTTTTGACCTGCTTGAAAACAATTTCGCCGTTGGTCCCGACCACAAAGGCGGAGTTGTAATAATCGTTGGTACCAACCGGATCCTTGCCGCCGACAACCAGAAAGCGCGAGTGCTCCCGGCACCAATTTTTGAGCGAATCCGGCACCGGACCGTCGAGTGTGTATTCGCTCAAGACAAAAATCTGCGCGTCGTGATTTTTAGCCAAGGCGTGATTGAGAACTATGGGAAGGAGATTTTCGTTCGGGAATTCCAGTTGAACGCCGGCGATGGAAAGAGGTAACCGGGTTTGTGTAAGGGTTGCTTTGGATTTGGTTCGAGCAAGGGACACAAGCAACAGCATCATAAAGACGACAAAGACAGCGATCATTAGAAGTGTTTCGAGCAAGGAAACTTTAACCAGCGATTGGTAAAAACACGCAACGCAAAGAGCGAACACCACAAAGCCGACGCCGTACATCCCAAAGATTATTGTAAAGCCAGGATAGTTGTTCAAAGCATACCCAATGTTCAGCCATGAAAATTTCAGATAGTAAAGTTCGCCACGGAAATACTCCACGCCCGTCCAGACAATTGGAATCAACCACAAGGCTTTTGCTTTTCCCCAGCGCCGGATGCAGCCGCAGATAATCGCCATGAACAACCCGATCCAGAACGCCAACACGAGCCACAGGACAATTGCCGTTGACCCGAAAATGCTCCAAAAGAAATACAATTGCGGAGCGTAGCAGAGAAATCCCGTCGCCAGCCCAAAGTAAAACGCGCGGCGGACGGACGGCTGGTCGGTCAGCCGGACAAGCGCCAAGGCATAGCCGAAAATCAGCAAGCCCGCCGCTGGAAACCGGATTGAGGTATAGGCTGCATGGAAACATGCGACCGCAATGACCAGCCACAGGAAAGATTTTCCCCAGCCAAGCGGTTCCGCCGATGGTTTCAGGATCTTCATGCGCCCGGAGAATTGACTTGTCCATTTAAGCCGGTTGGCAAAACTTTAGCCATGCAAAAAAGCAAACCCTTGCCCAATTTCGCAGCGAACAGGTGCGATGAATGAAATGGGCAAATTTCTGGTGATTCTCGGCCTGCTGCTCGTGGCGGTCGGTGCGTTGCTGTGGTCTGGCTTTGGCAGGGGCTGGCTCGGCCGATTGCCGGGTGACATTCATTACACCAAAGACAATTTCACTTTTTACTTTCCGCTTGTGACCTGCCTGATTTTGAGCGCGCTGCTGACGCTGGTGCTGTGGCTGTTCAGGAAGTAAAAGGAGGAATCTCCTGTTTTGCGACTCATCATCGGGAAACTTCATTTTCGGCTTGAATTTTACGGGCTTAATGATAAACATGGGCAACCTTAGAAACGTGGTTATGAAATTTTTTTACCTTCGATTGACAACAGCCTTTTTGGCGTCTCTGACATTCCGAACCCCCGGAGCGGTGCTTTACGTGGACTTGAACAGTACCAATCCCGTGCCGCCCTACGCCGGTTGGAGCACCGCCGCGACCAACATCCAAGACGCGGTTGATGCCGCGACCGATGGTGATGAAGTTCTGGTGACCAACGGTGTTTACCAGACCGGCGGCAGGCCGGTCAGCATGCCCGACTTCGGGCCCATCCTCACCAACCGCGTTGTCCTTACCAACTTGCTCACGGTAACGAGCGTCAACGGCCCGGCGGTGACGTTTATTGTGGGCAACCAGGTGCCCGGAACCATCAATGATTACGGCGCGGTGCGGTGCGTTTGTTTGGATGGCGGCGCGACCTTGAGCGGCTTTACGATTACCAACGGCGCGACCGGGCCGGGCGGCAGCGACGGCATGTGGGAATCTTGGGGCGGGGGTCTGAATTGCCCGTCCGGCAATGGCATCGTGTCCAATTGCGTCATCGTCGGCAACTCGGCGGGTGACTGGGGCGGCGGCGCGGTGGGCGGAACTTTTTACAATTGCCAGTTCATCGGCAACCAATCCGGGTGGTACAGCGGCGGCATAATCGGCGGGGCGGCGAACAATTGCACGTTTGAATTGAACTCAGCCTCAGTGGGCGGCGGGGCGGCAGGCAGCACTTTGACCGATTGCACGCTCACCCGCAATTCGGCGTCCTACGGCGGCGGCGCCGACTACAGCGTGCTGAACAATTGTGCTTTGTCTGGAAATACCTCCACTGGCAGCGGCGGCGGCGCGGGAAACAGCACGCTCAACAACTGCATTTTGACCGGCAACTCGGCCTATTACGGCGGTGGCGCCGATTCCAGCGCGTTGAACAATTGTGCGCTGGCGGGCAACTCGGTTTTGTTCAACGGTGGTGCCGCCGAAAATTGCACCCTGAACAATTGCACGCTGGTATTCAATTCCGCCATCCGCACCGGCGGCGGAGTGGATGCGAGCACGCTGAACAATTGCATCGTTTATTATAACTCCGCGCCGGGCGGGACCAATTATTCCAACGGCACCTTGAATTACTGTTGCACGACGCCATTGCCCGACAGCGGCACGAACAATATTACCGCCGATCCCCAATTGGCCGATACGACCCATATCCGTGCCGGTTCACCCTGCATCGGCGCGGGCAGCACGAATTACTCAACCGGCGTGGACCTTGACGGCGAGCCGTGGCTGAACCCGCCGTCCATCGGCTGCGACGAGTACTATGCCGGCCCCGCCGTCGGCGCGTTGAGCGTGGCGATTCAAGCCGACTACACGAATGTGTTGGTTGGGGTTGCCGTGGGGTTCGCAGAATTGATTGACGGCCAAACCACCGCCAGCTTCTGGGATTTCGGCGATGGAACGGCGGTGAGCAATCAGGTGTCGGTCTCACACAGTTGGACGGCGCCGGGAAACTACCCGGTGGTGTTGACTGCTTACAACGACAGTAACCCGGGCGGCATCAGCGCCACGGCGATGGTTTATGTGACGACGCAACAGGTTTACTATGTTGATGCCTCCAGCACCAACCCGGTCGCTCCGTTCCTCACCTGGGGCACGGCGGCGGCTAACATTCAGGACGCCGTGGATGCGGCGGTCGTCGGCGGCACCGTTCTGGTGACCAATGGAATCTACCAAGCCGGCGGGCGGGTGGTCTATGGCTCGTTGACCAACCGCGTGGCCGTGACCATACCGTTGACGGTCCAAAGCGTCAATGGCCCGGCGGTGACCGTGATTCAAGGATATCAAGACCCGATTGTGACCAACAGCGATGACGCGTTGCGTTGTGTCTATCTGGCGCAAAAGAGTTCGTTGATTGGATTTACTCTCACGCAGGGCGCGACGCGGAGCAGTGGGGATGAAGATGTGGAACAAAGCGGCGGCGGGGTTTGGTGTGAATCAACCAGTGTCACGGTGTCCGATTGCGTTTTGACCGGCAACTCGGCCTACTACCAAGGTGGGGGCGTGCGCAGCGGTGTTTTAATCAACTGTTTATTGGACAACAACACAGCCGACAATTCCGGCGGCGGCTCGGAAAACAGCACGCTCAACAACTGCATATTGACCGGCAATTCGGCGAGCAACGGCGGCGGGGCGGATTCGAGCACTTTGAACAACTGCACCCTGACCGACAACGACGCCGCCGGTTATGGAGGAGGAACGGAGAACAGTGCGTTGAACAATTGCACGTTGACTGCCAACTCGGCGGGTGTCAACGGCGGAGCGGTTGATGCCAGCACCTTGAACAATTGCGCGCTGGCCGCCAATTCCGCGGCCAACTACGGCGGCGGCGCGGAAAACAGCACGCTCAACAACTGCACGTTGACCGCCAACTCGGCGGCCAGTGGCGGCGGCGCCGACAACTGCGCGCTCAACAATTGCATCGTTTATTACAACACCGCTGACAGCCAGCCCAATTATTCCGGCGGCACTTTGAACTTCTGCTGCACGACGCCGCTCCCAACCAGCGGCACGAACAACACTATCGCCGAGCCGCAATTGACGGACACCGCGCATATCAGCGCCTATTCGCCCTGTATCGGCGCGGGCAGCACGAATTATGCGACTGGCGTGGACATTGATGGCGAGCTGTGGCTGAACCCGCCATCCATTGGCTGCGACGAATATTATCCCGGCCCAATCACCGGAGCATTGAGCGTCGCCATTCAAGCGGACCACACGAACGTGGCGCCGGGTTTTGCGGTGAATTTCACCGGGCTAATCTATGGCCACGCCGCAGCCAGTTTCTGGGATTTCGGCGATGGCACGGTGGTCAGCAATCGGTTTGCGCTGGCACACGGCTGGACGTCTTCGGGTGTTTACAATGTGACTTTGACCGCGTTTAACGACAGTAATCCCGGCGGCGTCAGCGCGACGATGACACTTTATGTGGTCGAAGGAACCAATTATGTTTCCCTCGACAGCGCCAATCCGGTGTCGCCTTACCTCTCGTGGGACACCGCGGCGACAAACATCCAAGATGCAGTGGATGCGGCCGTGCCCGGGATGACGGTGCTGGTCGGCAATGGGGTTTACCAGACTGGCGGAAGTGTGGCTAACGGCTCACAGTCAAACCGGGTGGCGGTGACCAAACCACTGGTGCTGCGAAGTGTCAACGGTCCCGTAGTCACAACGATCCAGGGCAATCCGGTGATTGGCGACACCGCGGTGCGGTGCGTCTATCTCACCAACAATACCATGCTCATCGGCTTTACGCTGACACAGGGAGCAACCCCCGACAACCAGGCCGGCGGCGGCGTCTATTGCGAATCCGCCAGCGCCACCGTGTCCAATTGCGTGTTGAATGGTAATTCGGGAGTGGCCGCGGGCGGTGGCGCCTTTGGCGGAACTCTGAACAACTGCGTCCTTTGCAGCAACACGGTGGCTTGGTATGGCAGTGGTGGTGGAGCCAGCGACGGCACGCTGAACAACTGTCTTTTGTATGCCAATTCGGCAGGCTATGGTGGCGGCGGGGCCGATACCGCCACGTTGAACAATTGCACCATCATCAACAACTCGTCTGGCTTTCTAAACGGCGGAGCCGATGCGAGCACGCTGAACAACTGCATCGTTTATTACAACAATGGCGGCAATTACGGCAACAGCACTTTGAATTACTGCTGCACGACGCCGGACCCCGGCGGCATCGGCAACATAACCAATGACCCGGCCTTTGTGGACCCGTCAAACGGCGACTTCCACCTTCAATCCAACTCGCCCTGCATCAACGTTGGGAATAATGCCTATGTGAATGAGGCCACCGACCTTGACGGCAACCCGCGCATCGTCGGTGGCAGAGTGGACATCGGCGCGTATGAATTCCACACCACAGGTCCCCTGACTCCTTCAATTCAGTTTGATTACACGAATGTGAGTGCCGGATACGCCGTGAATTTCAGATTGTCCATTCCTTCCGGACAGTTTGCGACGGGTTGTGTTTGGGACTTTGGCGATGGGACCGTGTTGAGCAATCAATTTTCAGTTTCGCACAGTTGGACGTCGACTGGCGACTATCCGGTGGTGCTGACGGCATTCAACGACAGCAATCCGGGCGGCGTCAGCGCAACCGTGGTGATCCATGTGGCGAATCCTCCGGTTTATTTTGTGGATGCGGCCGGCACAAATCCGATGCCGCCTTATCTCTCTTGGGACACGGCGGCGACGAACATTCAGGATGCGGTGGACGCGGTCGCGGTGCCGGGCGCGCTCGTGCTGGTGACCAATGGCCTTTATCAAAGCGGCAATCGGGTGAGCAGCGACGGGGCAACCAACCGCGTCAACGTTGCCATGCCGTTGACATTGCGAAGCGTCAACGGAGCGGCGTTCACCACGATTGACGGTGGTGGCGTGACGCGCTGCGTCTGCCTGACGAACCTCGTCACGCTGGATGGCTTCACGCTGACAAATGGTTTTGCGCCTGGAAACGGCGGCGGCGTCATGTGTCAATCCACGAATGTCGTGGCCAATTGCATTTTGACCGGCAACCGCGCCGGCAATCAAGGCGGTGGCGCTTATGGAGCCGCGCTCGTCAATTGCGCGTTGAATGGCAACAGCACGCTCAACTGGAATTCCAGCGGCGGCGGGGCGGCTTTCTGCACGCTGAATAATTGTTCCGTCAACAGCAATTCCGTGCCGTGGCCGGATCACGGCGGCGGATTGATCAATTGCCAGGCGGCCAATTGCAGCCTCATCGGCAACACCGCCGAATATGGCGGCGGCGCGAGTTCCTGCGCGCTGGACAATTGTGTCATCGGTACCAACTCGGCGTATGGAACAGGCGGGGCGGAAAGCTCTACGCTGAACAATTGTTTGCTGTCCGGCAATTCAGGCACCTTTGGCGGCGGTGTTTCGGGCAGCACGCTCAACCAGTGCGTGCTGTCGGGCAACACGGCATTTTACGGTGGCGGTGCGGACGCGAGCACGCTGACCAACTGTACACTGACTGGTAACCTGGGACTTAACGGCGGCGGCGGCGCCAACAACAGCGCGCTGAACAATTGCGTCCTGACCAACAATGTCACTTACGAGTCCGGCGGCGGGGTCAGTTCCTGCATCGCGACCAATTGTCTGATGATCAATAACACGGCCTGGAACAACAACGGCGGCGGGGCGGATTCCAGCACGCTGGTCAACTGCACCCTCGTGGGCAATACGGCGGAATACGGCACCGGCGGCGGCGCCAACGCCTGCACCTTGGATAACTGCATCGTTTATTACAATCATGTGGTTTATGGCGGCTCGCCAGCCATGGCCAATTACTCCGGCAGCCCTTTGAATTATTGTTGCACCACGCCGGCTCCCGGCGGTGTTGGCAATATCACCAACGAACCGCTGTTTATGAACTGGACGAACGGCGACTGCTATCTGCAAACCAACTCGCCCTGCATCAACTCCGGCAACAACGTCTATGTTTCAATCACTAACGACCTTGACGGCAACCCGCGCATTGTTGGCGGCACGGTGGACATCGGCGCTTACGAATATCAAACTCCGACCTCGATTATCTCTTATGCTTGGCTTCAACAATATGGCTTTCCCACCGACGGCTCGGCGGATTACGCGGATTACGATGGCACCGGCATGAACAATTGGCAGAAATGGATTGCCGGTTTAAATCCCACCAATCCCGCGTCCGTTTTGGTCATGTTGACGCCGGTTTCCACCAATAATCCACCGGGGTTAGTCGTGAGCTGGCAAAGCGTGAGCGGCATCACCTATTTCCTGCAAAGCAGCACCAATCTCGCCGCGCAACCGGCCTTTTCGACCATCCAAAGCAACATTGTCGGGCAGGCAGGCACAACGAGTTATACCGATACCACGGCCACGAACGGCGGCTCCTATTTCTACCGTGTTGGCGTCCAGTAAAGTGGGCAACTCTCCGTCTGAATAAAGTTATTTGAATCCCAGTTTTCCTCATTGAACTTTTCGCGCGCTGCCATACACTTCCGCGCATGGAACAGACGCAACCGTCGCAGTTGGCGCAATACATCCCGGTGCTCATGCTCCTCATCGCGGCCATCGGTTTCGCCGGCGGGACGCTGCTGGTTTCCGTCCTGCTTGGCAAACACGGCAAGCGTACCCAGGCCAAGGACACCGCCTACGAATGCGGCAAGGACCCCGTCGGCGAAGGCACCCCGCGGTTTTCCGTGAAATTTTATCTCGTGGCGATGCTGTTCATCCTGTTCGACATCGAGGTGGTTTTCCTTTACCCGTGGGCGGTGGTTTACAGGGAGATGCTCAAGGACCCGGCCATGCGGAATTTGATTCTTGGCTCGATGGTTTCGTTCCTCGCAATTTTATTTGTCGGTTACATTTATGCGCTCAAGAAAAAGGCATTTGACTGGAAAAATTGAAACGGTGGGTTGCTGGAGTAATGGAGTAAGGCAGCACCGGTATTCCGACACCTACCACTCCGTCACCATCACACCATTACTCCCATGAACCCTCCTATGATCAAATTTGGCACCAGCGGTTGGCGCGGCATCATCGCGCGCGAATTCACCTTCGACAACGTCGGGCTTGCCACCCAGGCCATCGCCGACTATCTGAATTCCGAACTCCGGACTCCGGACTCCGAAATTCAGGGGCGCAAGCCTGTGGTGATTCTCGGTTACGACACGCGCTTTCTGGGCAGCGAATTTTCCCTGGCCGCCGCCGAAGTGCTGATGGCCAACGGCCTCGAACCGCTCCTGTGCGACCGCGATACGCCCACACCGGTCATCGCGCACGCCATCCGTCAGCTCAAAGCCATCGGCGGCATCAACATGACCGCCAGTCACAATCCGTCGGAGTATCAAGGCCTGAAATTTTCCATCAGCGACGGGGCCTCCGCCCCGCCGGAAGTCACCGGGCAAATTGAGTTGAACATTGCCAAGCTGCAGGCGCAAAACTGGTCGTTCAAAGGCGGGGTCGTCGGCACGTATCAATGCCCGACGTTTGACCCGCAGCCCGCCTATTTCAAACAACTGCACAAGCTCATTGACTTTGCCGCGCTCAAAAAGGCGAAGCTGAAGGTCGCCGTCGATTTGGAATACGGCACCGGCTATGATTATCTCGATACCCTGCTGGAAAGCGCGGGGGCCAAGGTCACCGTCTTTCATGGCGAACTGGATCCGCTGTTCGGCGGGCGTCATCCCGAACCGAACGCCGAAGGCATGGCCGCCGTCCGCCAGTTTGTCCGCGCCGGCAAGGCGAAGATCGGCCTCGGTCTTGATGGCGACGCGGACCGTTTTGGCATTGTGGACCAGGACGGCACGTGGCTCACGCCGAACCAGGTCCTCGCGCTGGCGCTGTATCATTTGAAAAAGAATCGCGGCTGGAAGGGCGCGGTCGTGCGCACCGTTTCCACGAGCCATCAAGTGGACGCCGTCGCCGAATTGCTGGGAGTGAAGGTCTATGAAACGCCGGTCGGCTTTAAATTCATCGGGATGCTGATGGAGAGCGAACCGATCATCGTTGGCGGCGAGGAGTCCGGCGGCTTGAGCGTGAAAGGCCACGTGCCGGAAAAGGACGGCATCCTTGCCTGCCTGCTCATGGCTGAACTGGTGGCGGTTGAACGCAAGTCGCTCGGCCAGATTTTGAAGAAACTCGCCGTAAAAATCGGCGAGTTTTACACCGACCGCATTGATGTCGCGATTCCACCGGACAAAATGGAGGCGCTGCTGGCCAAACTCGGCAGCGGTCTGCAAAACATTGGCCCGTTCAAGGTGGAAAATGTCACCACCACCGACGGTTACAAATTCCTTTTGCCGAAGCACGAATGGGCCGCCTTCCGCCTCAGCGGCACCGAGCCGCTGGTTCGCTGCTACATCGAGGCGAAGTCTCGGGCGCACTTGAGAAAACTTCGAGCTGCCTGCAGCGAAGTGTTGGCGGTGTAAAAAGTCGCGGAGCGACGTTGGAAATTAGCCGGGGACAACGTCCCCGGTGAATGTGAAGAAGGGAATCACGTCCTGAAGGGACGAGGGAAAACGAGCAATGGATTTCCGCCGTCCCGTCAGGACGGATTTAATTGGAACGATGAACCCGGCACGTTGTGCCGGGCTAATTTCCGGTTGTCCCTGCCGGGACGGTCGTGTTCCCCATTCCACAATCCGCAATCTGAAATCCGCATTGGAAACGGGCAGACTGGTCGCGTCCCGCAAGGCGGGACGGAAGGGAACTCATTTCCTGAATTTATTTTGGGACGGACGACAATGGTGGAGTAACGCTTCTACCGCGTGAAGCACCAGTTAAAGTTTTGCTTTTCCAGGCCAGATTTTGAATGGTTGAAAAGCTGTTTCGACCCACTCATCCGTCGTCGGCCAAAGGTTTTATCGTTCTGTCCAGTTACAGTAAATTTTCGGTGGATGCGGCCAATGATTTGGCTTTGTTGAAAGCGGACGGGAAATTTTCTTCGTTGCCAATTGCCGCCAGTTGTACGGTGGATCTTGGAAGCACGGCGGCGACGATCGGTTTTCCCGACATCGGTTTGCAGGGGTTCGCGCCCAAGCTGGCTAAAGACGAAATCGCGTCGCTGTCCGGCGCGGCGGATGACCCGCGCTATTTTCAAATCAGCGTGCCGGTGCAGCCGGGCAATTCGGGCGGGGCGCTGGCGGCGAGCGGGGTCCCGCAAGGCGGGATGAATTACGCAGTCGAGAGCCGGGAGGGACGGCATGTTGCCGTCCCAAATTTCAGGGACGCCGACACGGCATCCCTCCCATTCCTCGAATCCGTACCCGACTCAGGGTTTCCGCGGGCCGCGGAGTTTTACCACTTCCGCATGCGCGAGCACCACGTCCGGGTCGCGCTGCAAAGCCGCATGGTAATGCCCGGAAAACCCTTCGGCACTTTCGGATGTAACCAGCAGGAGGTTCGATTGGCGCATCAGGGCGTCAACCCTGGTCAGTGTCAACGGCGCTTCCGCGTCCAAGGCTTCATCCATGGCGACGATAAGCTGGGAAAGCGGGTGCAACCAGGCGAACCACGGGTCGCCGGTGAGCAGTTGCAGGAAATGGTTCGGCGATTGGATTTTGCCAATGGTCTTTTCGTACCCCACCCGCTCCGAGTCAACCAGTGTCTTGTGCAGCTTGAGCAAGGCGTGGCGAAGCTCCGTCAGTCGTTGCCGGGCGCCTTCCGGTTCCGGTGGAGTTGTCGTTTTCCTTTTCATCAACTGGCCGCGGTCAGGGTGACTGCTTTCCGGCCTTTTGGGTGGCGATGGCTTCGGTGAACCAGAGGACTTCGTCCAGAAACGCCGCCGCCCGTTTTTCGTAAGCAGCATCATTGGGCGTCCCGTCTTCCTGGAAAGTGTCATGCACCCGGGAAACGGACAGATTTTCCGGAATCGGCAATGCGCCCATGCCGAGCGCCACCAGACGCAGTTGCGCCAGACAATTGATGCCGCCAAAGCCGCCCGCAGAAACCGTCACAATGCCGACCGGTTTGCGTTCGTATTCCGGCAGCAGATAATCCAGCGCGTTTTTGAGCACGCCGGGATAGCCATTGTTGTATTCCGGGGAGACGATGATGAGCGAATCCGCGCGGGCGATTTTGTCGGCGAATTCCTGCAGGCGCGGTGGCGGATCGTCGCGGCGATGCAGGCGTTCTTCCATGATGGGAAAGTTGTATTCCAGCAGGTCGAGCAGTTCCGTGGTGACGCCCGCCCGAGGTTGCAATCGCGCCAGAACAAATCGCGCGACCTTGATGCTTTGCCGGTCCCGGCGCGTGCTGCCGACGATGATTGGAATGTAAAACATGGACGTTAAATCACCTTGTTCAATCCCGTCGGATTTTGAACCCTTTTTGCCAGTTAGTGATCAAGGCCATAAGGTATGATTCGCCACCCTGTAATTCAAACACTGAAATGCTTGGCCATCTCTAACGGAAACGCGGCTGAGCTTGGGATTAACGCGCGAAGCTTTCGCTGGACAGTTAAACGTCGGCGTCGGAACGTTCAAGAATTGGGAACGGGGCCGGACAAAGCCAAATCGTCGGTTTTGGAAAACGATTCGTCAACTGACGATAATCTCAGGCATCGTTGACCGGGAGACAGCATGACTGCTGTGGCTTAAGCAGAGCAAATGATGTTTATAAGTGGAATATATCAAATGTGAATAACTATTTGTTGACGGAATACTTGGAACAGTTGTAAAAGTAGTTCGTTATTGGGGACGCCAGCGGTTTAGGCGGGCGTTTCAGGGGCAGACGGCATGAGGGCATGTGGGAAATGGAATGAACGCAAACGGCTGATGCGTTTCCAAAGCTGGGGGGCAGGGATTATCTTCCGACAGGCCGATTCTTTGGTGTCTCTTTCAGGTCACGCTTTTTCTTTTATGAAAACTTCAAGTTTTAACATCACGTTGCCGGTATTCGTTTTGGCCGTGTCAATCTCCATCAACCTTTCACACGCCCAAACCACCGCTTCACCAGCGCCGGCGTCGAACATCAATCAGCCCACACTGCCGGCGCCGACGCCTTACACTGTTGTCGCGCGCGATGCCCATTCTGCCATCTGGGAACGGACGACGTACGAACTTTCGCCTTCAGGCCAGGTTGTGCCGCGCCAACACCGCTACACGGAATTGGCGACCGGCTTGAATTACCAAGCGAATGGCCAGTGGGTGCCCTCAAAGCAAGAGATTGATATTCTCTCCGATGGCACCGCCGCCGCGACTCAAGGCCAGCACCAGGTTTACTTTCCCGGCGATATTGCCCAAGGGGTAATAACGTTGAACACGCCCGACGGCTTGAAATTACAAAGCCGGCCCATCGCTCTGGGCTATGATGACGGCAGCAACACCGTGCTGATTGCCGTTCTGACCAACTCCGTCGGGTCTTTGATCGGTTCCAATCAAGTCATTTATCCCAATGCGTTCGCCGGTTTAAGGGCCGACCTCCTCTATACCTACACCAGGGCCGGCTTTGAGCAAAACATTGTGCTGGAGGAACAGCCGCCGTTGCCGGAGTCTTTCGGTCTTAACTCTCAAACCAGCAGACTCCAGGCCATTACAGAATTCTTCAACTCCCCGTCGCCGGTGGTGGTGAAGTCCAAAGCACTTCCGGCGCAAGCGGGAATGGTTCTGACCAACGAGACCCTGACTTTTGGAACGATGCGGATGCCACCGGGCCGGGCGTTTCTGCTGGGGACGGCGGGCAAGTATGCGGGTGCCGGGGTGGCCAAACAATGGTTGAACGTGGAGGGGCGGCAATTGCTGGTGGAGGAAGTGCCGGTGGAGGCGGTAGCTGCTGGACTGTTGCAGTTGCCGGCGCAGCAAACGATGTCCACCAGAATCAGTCCCGATTCGCCGTTGCACGTGGTGTCGGCCAAGCGGCTGTTGCCACCTCAACGTTTGGTGAAAACCTCCCCGGATAAAGGGCCCCGGATACAAATTGCTCAAGTTGCCGCTCCGGCTCACGGCTTGGTATTGGATTATCAGATACCTTCGCAACTCGCATACGCCCTACAGAGGAAATAGAATATCGGCGCTGGCATTTTTGAACCTCCTACGAAACGGGCAAGATTCTTATGCGCCCAACTGGCCGGCGGAATTGCTGGAATAT
>Ga0187874_10002497_pt1 | contig 14090 bp, 7 predicted proteins | sample June2016WEW_16_1_3_FD_132993 | JGI IMG/M metagenome (GOLD analysis project Ga0187874, IMG submission 132993) | Peatland microbial communities from SPRUCE experiment site at the Marcell Experimental Forest, Minnesota, USA - June2016WEW_16_150 | ecosystem: Environmental > Terrestrial > Soil >... | reverse complement strand
CTGGATGCATCGCTGTGGCAACGTGCTGCCGACATCCTGTCGGCAGACCAATCAGCATTACCACAGAATGCCGGGTAAAGAATTGTTGGGCAGGGCGCTGACGAACTGAAGGTAGGGGCATCGCGCTGCGATGCCCGGACGGCGCAGCGCGCCGTCCCTACCAAAATCCGGTTCGCGCTCTTGCGTGTGCTCCCCGCGGAACCTACTCCGCCGTGCGCCGGACAAAAGAAGCCACGTCGCGGGCCAGGACACGGATGTCGTTGCGCTGGATTTCCTCGCTGCTCATCCCGCCGCCGCTCATCCTGGCTTCGGCGCCCACGCCGCTGCGCTTGATTTCAAAGACGCACACGAGCTTGTCGCCGTCGTAGATCTGGCCCCGCACCTTGATGTTGGGCTGGCCGCCGATATGGTAGCCAAATTCCCGTCCGGCAGCGCTGCCTTTGGAGTATTCAATGATGGTGTTTTCCAGTTTGAGCGACTTGGTACCGGGCTTCATGTCAGCACTGTTGGTGGTGACATTGGCGAAGACCTTGGTGTCGCGGAGCTGGGTCGCCAGCTGTTCGGGAACCAACTGCATGGCCATTTCGCGGATGTCAATCTCGTTGTCGCGTTCGACGGCGGCGAACACGGTGGGCGCGATGTAAAGCGTCTGGTAGCCCTTGAAGTTGAAGCCGTCTGCCAGCCAGACGCCCTGGATGTTTTGGTCCTTGTGCAATTTGACGCCTTCCGGCAACGGCGGCACTTTGTTCTTCTTTTCCTTTTGCTTCGGTTGCGTCGTTTGGTTTGTTTGTGTCGTTTGCGCCATGGAACTGGAGGCATAGCCCATCAGCAGGCTCAAGCCGCCCACCAAGCCCAGTCGCACCGTGTTTTTTATCCATCCTTGAAACATGTGGTTTGTTTTCATATTGGTTTTTTCTCAGCTTCTCGTTGTCATTTCCGCCACTTCACCAAGGACATGTCGTCCGCCCCAACCATCACCCTTCGCGGCTCCTTTCACCCAAAACTCGTGAGCCCTCGGTGTTACAGCCCGGGCGCTTTGTATAACTCTCCCCGGCGGGTGGCAAGCCTTTCTCCAAAAAAGTCTTAACTTTGGCATTTTTTTACCTTTCTCTTGTTCCGCCGTGTTCATACAGCCGCCGATTCATGACGTGGTAAATCGCCCAAGGTATTGGACGCGAAATTTACGGGCCATGCCAGAAAAAATAACCCGCAGAGGCGAAAAGTGTCAATGGACCCCTTTGTTCGTGCCGCTCAAGGTGAGCTCCGCGGACATTACTTTGACGCCCGAGATGGAGGCGGAAACTTTGGCCTGAACCATCAGGCCCAGCCGGCCGGTGATGGTGGCTTCGATGGTGAGGGTTTGCCCGGGCCGGGCGGAACCGAAGATTTTGACTCCCCGCAGCGCGGTCAGCTTCAGCCGCGGCAGGGACGGATTGGCGGGATCCTCCTGCGCCACCATTCCGGCCACCTGCGCGCCCGCTTCAACCAGGAGCACGCCGGGCAGGATCGGCTCGCCGGGCAGATGGCCGCGCAGGTAATATTCGTCGCCGCGGACCCGGTATTCGCCCACGCCTTCCTTTCCGGGAGTCAAACTCAGCAGCCGGTCCACGAAGCGGAATTCCGGGCCGTGAGGCAGCGACGTGAGGGCCAGTTGCAGGAGATCGGGCATGGCGGTCATTGGCGCAGCGGTTCCACCACGGTGAAGTCCGGCGCCAGTTTCACTTCGAACAGCGCGAGGTCAATCGGCCGGTTGAGCACCGTGTTGGTAAAATCGTTGCGCAGGCTGGAGCCGTCGGCGAATTTCAACTCGGTAACTGCGATCGAGAAATCGTTGGTGCGAAATCCGATCAGAATTTCGTCGATGAATTTGCGGGCGGAAGCGCTCCTGGGCTGGAGCGTCATTTGCAGAATCGAGTTCGTTTCTGTCGCCGAGAGCAGGCGAAAGCGTTCTTCCATGGTTGCCCGATCCCGGGGGAGGCTGGCATCCATCAGGGCCAGCGCGTCCTTCAACGGCCCGGGCGGCACGCCTTCGAGGGAATACTTTTCCACCCGCTTGAGCCGCGGGTAGATGATGAGCAGTTGGTCGGGCTGGCGCAGCACGATGGTCTGCGCCGGCTGGCCCAGCTCCCAGCGGAACAGTCCCGGCGCCGTCACCCAGACCTTGCCGGTGGCCACCAGCGGCTGGGACAGCACCTTGAGCGAGCGGGTCTGGGTAAAGTCGGCGGACCAGCTCTGCAGGTTGGTCTGAGCGGCCAACCAGCGGTCGAACTGGACGTCACGCTCGTCGGCGCGGGCAACCATCGCCGCCACGCACAACGCAGCGATGCTGCAACCGACGAGATTCGTAATCTTCCTCTTAATCATAATCTTGCTCTTACTCTTAATCTTATTCCTTCCCGGCAATCTGAGATTAAGATTAGGATTAGGATTAAGATTAAGAAAACGGAGTGCTTGGACGAGCGACTTCACTCGAATCATAATTATAATTTTAATCTTGCTCTTAATCTCAGACGGCGGGAAAAGATTAAGATTAGGAGGCATTTTCAAAACTCCGTAGCGGCGTCTCGGCAGAGCGCCGCCAACTTCCTGTTTCCGAGCAAAGAATGCGGCGTTCTGCCGAGACGCCGCTACGCGTCCTTTGGCCAGATGGGAACGAATTGATACCATTGGTCTATATCCTGTCGAATTTGCGGCTCGAATGCACGCAGGATTTGCCGGGTCAATTCCCGGCGGGCCTCGCGATTGCCCAACGCCTTGCGGTCATAGGCAAATTCCGGGAGCACCTTCACGGCGTAACCGGCGCGCCGGCGGACAATCGTCACCCCGATCAACGCGCAGCCCGACACCCGGGCCAGTTCCGCCGCCGCCAGCGGCGCTTCGAACGGCCGGCCGAACAATTCCACCGGAACACCGCCCTTGGCCGGCGGCCGGTCGAGCGATATGGCCAACGCCGCGCCCTCTTGAAGCCGTTTGATGACCTCCACAAAGGCGAAACTGTCCTGGCCGATAATCAGGGTCTCGACCCCGCAACGCCTCCGCAGCGCGATGCGAAGGTCGGTGAGGCCATCGTCGGGTTCGGCCTGGGTGAGGATCGTCAGCGGGATGCCGAGCTGGCTCAGCAACAGGCCGCCATGCTCCCAATTGCCAAGGTGGAGCGTGATGAAAAGGATGCCGCAGCCGCGTTGCTGGGCGGTCCGGATGATTTCCAGCTCGCCTGGGTTGGTCAGCCAGTTTTGCACCGGCACACCGCCCTCGACGCGCCACAGGTCCACCAGTTTCAGGGCGAATTTCCGATGGAGCCGGTGGGCGGCCTTTTCGGCGGCGGCCCGGTCGCCGGCAAAGGCGGGCAGAAAATTTTGCACCACCACCTCGCGGCGCTGGCGGCGGAAAAGAAAATAAAACTCGGCCACGATTATGGAAAAGCCCTTCACCAATCCCGGTGGCAGGATCCGCACGACGGCCAGGCCGAAACGCCACAGGCTGGCGCGATAGAAAGATGAGGAGTTGAGAGTTGATCCTCCGTCGCCGGGGCTATGGAGGACGGGTGGTTGAGGGTTGAGGGCAGGGCCTGACGCTGCGCGTGATGGCCTGTCGCCGTTCTCGGAATTCGGAGTTCGGGCTTCTTTCGGATTTCGGCATTCGGATTTCGGATTTCTTTCTGCCTTCTGATTCAACCACGTCCACCAGGCGGGGAGCAGAAACACGGAAATGATCATGTTGGCGCCGATGCCGACGGCGCACACCCTGCCCAGGCTGGCCATGCCGGGATTGCTGGACCATCCCAGCGAGCCGAACCCGGCCATGGCGGTGCCACCGCACAACATCAACGCGCGTCCGACGGAGCGCCGGACCAGGCCGAGGTCACCACCGTGCCGGCGCAAGGCCAGTTGGATGAAAATGGTGTAGTCCACCCCCGCACCCAGCATCAGGGGCAGGGCCATGAGATTCATCAGGTTCCAGGACCAGCCCGCAACCGCCATCGTCGCCAGCAGGCACAGTCCGCTCAGTACCAACACCGCCGCGCCCAGCAGGATCTCGGTTGGCCGGCGGAAGGCGAACCAGAGCGAAGCCAGCACGAGGACAACCATGGGCGTCACCACCTGCCACATTCTTGCCTGCACCCGCTTGAGTGTCGTGCTCCCGAGCAGTTCCCAACCGGAAAGCAACGCCCGGTTTTCGGCCAGCCGGGCGGACAAGCCGGCCAGGGAAGCGGCCTCAACCCGGTTGGTCGCCGGATAAATCAAGCCCATCACCAGCCATTCGTCGGGCGTGCGCGCCACGAACCGTTTCAACAGCCACTGGCTCACCTGGTTGGTTGGCCAGACCACGCCGGCGCTGGCGCCGGCGCGCGCCCAGGTCCGCACCAGTTCCTCGGTCAGAACCAGGGCGTTGGTGTTGAAACCTTCGCGCAGCGCCGCCTCCCGCAGCACCGGGCCTTGTTTTCCCAGAATGGCCGCCGTCGCCCGGTTCGCCGCCTGTAACTCGGCCCGCGGCCACAGCGCGGTCGGCAGCAGATACCGGCCGATGACGTGATTGGAAACCGCGTCGTTGAGCACCCCTTCGGCAAGGCAAAGCCGCCGATAGACTTCCGGCTCATCCCGGCCGGAGATGATCAGCCAGAGCGGGTCCGGCGGCAGTCCCATCGCAGACTTGATTTCGTCGAGCGCCGTCTCCGCCTCGCCGCGCTGCGGGCGCAGGGCGTTACCGCTTCGGTCCAGCCCGGGCCGGTGAAAGCACAGCACCGCGCCCGTTGCGAACAAAACCAGGCCGGTCAACACCAAGGCAGTGCGGCAGGATTGTTTTGCCGGCGCAATCCCGGCCGCCGGCGGTTCCTGCGGCGGGACAAAATAACTCCACCAGCGGGGTGGCGTTTGGGCCGGAGGCGGCTTCCGGCGGTTCGGAAACAACGGCGGCAGATAAATCATCACCATGACCAGCGCCGCCAGGCCGACCCCGATGGCCACGAGCGTGCCCAGTTGTCCCAGGCCGGGCAAACCGCCCAAATTCAAAACCAGGAACGCGCTCATCGTGGTGATGGCCGCCCAGAGAATGCTTGGCGCAATGGCCCGGCGAATTTCCGGCACCGACAATTGCGGGTGCGCCAGCGCCTCCTGGTAATGCACCACGGCATAATCCACCGCCAAGCCGAGCAGCACGGCGGCAAATCCCATGCTCACCACGCTGATGGCCCCCAGCACCAGCCCGCCCAACGCCAGCGTCGCGCCCAGAATCAACCCCAGCAAGGTCAGCAGCCAGAACATCGGCAGCCAGCGCCGGTGCGTCAGCCAGAACAGCAGGGCGATGATGACGGTCGTCCCGGCCACCGAGCCGCTCATGTCGTGCTGCATGCTTCCGGCGATTTCCGTCACAAAAACCGGACGGCCGGTGTAATGGACCACGACGCCGTCCCAGTCCGCCTTTGGTTGCTCTGCCCGCAGGCTGGTCACCACCGCCCGGATGGATTTCAACCAGCTCTCGCACGCGCGATAGCCGGACAGGTCCACGCCGGATTGCACGAACACCAGGCGGAAGTTCCCCTCCGAAGAGGCAAACATTTGCTGTCCCTGTTCCATGGAAAAGCCGCTGAAGTTGATGAGCGTCGGCAGGTTTAACAAATCGAACGGGTCAAAGGCGCGCCGGGCGATGTCCATTGGCGACATGGAAGTCGCGAGTATTTCCTTGGTTTGGGTCAGCACGGACTTCAGTTGGTCGGGTGCCAGCCGGTTGGTGAGGGCAGCGAAGGATTCCGGCGGTTGATTGAGCCACAGGCAGCCGAGCAGTTCGGCCATCTGACCCGGATTTTCCATCCACGGCGGCTGCCATGACACCGTGGCGACCAGGTTCGTCTGCTGCCGCAGGCGGGCCGCCAGCGCATCCGCCAGCCGCACGGCCCGTTCGGCGTCCGGGGCGCGGAGGGTGATGACCAGTTCCCGCGCGTTGGCGAAATGCTGCTGGTAAAGTTTCAGTCCCTGGACCGTCGGTTCGTCCGGCGGCAGCAGATTGAGGATGTCCACATCAAACCGGAGCCGGCACAGTCCGAGGCCGACCGCCACCGTGAGCAAGGCCCACCACCAGCGTTTCAGGAACAGACTCACGGCGCGAGGAAGCCTTCCAGGGTTTCTCCCGTGCGGGTGTTTTCCAGCCGCCAGCCGCCATCCGGTTTGCGCTCAAAACGCAACGGCGGAGGGAGCGGTTCCCCGGAAAGGGCCGCATGCAGATAAAGCCAGGCAAAGCGGGCCGGCGGTTGCCGGCGCCCGGTGAAGCCCATTCGGCCCGCCGGGAATTGGATCAGCCAATTGGTGCGGGTCGTTTGGGCCGAAACCAGCGACAGCGGCGTTTTCGCAAACTCGATGGCGCACCGTCCGTCCTCGTGGCTGACCATCACCAAGTCTCCGCCCAACTCCGGCAACCCGCGGCCCGGTCGCCAGAGGGCCTGTCCTTCTTGCGCGTGCCAACCCGGACCTGAGGTGGTGAATAGTGAAGTCTCGGTTGTCGTTCGGCAACCTGAGGAAAACATGGCGCTGGTCAGCAGTGCCAACCAAAGCACCGGACGAGACAAACGACCTTTGTATAGCGCCATAGATTTCTGATTATTGTTGTGCGACTGAGGTTGTTGTCAAAGCTTTCAAGCCGTTTTCAAACGCCGGCCAAATGCCGCCAGCGCCAGACCAACCGGCGCTTTGTCTGCGGAGTTAGCTTGAAATTCTCTGAAATCCGCAGAGCTTCAACCCAAAAAATTTCGTCATTCTCCGCCGCCGCCACCATCAACTCCCGCCGCCGGGCGCGCGGAATTTTCCGGTTCGTGAACAAATCCTGAAGTTTCACCGATGACTTCAGGCCAATCGGTTGAAACCGGTCGCCCGGACGCCAATGACGCAACGTGATTTTGCCACCGACCTTGTCCGCATCGAAAGATTCACAAGCCGGCCGGGCGGCGGGTCGCTGGAATTTTTTTACCGCGTCAAACCACCAGCGCACGCGGACGCCGTCAAAGGTCGCTTCCCCTGCCCTGTCCGCCAAATCCACCGCCAGTTTGCTGGCGTTGAATTCCGCTGGCGGCCGGGTTCGTAATTTCACCCCGCCCGCGGCATCGCGCAACACGGACAACGTGGAATTGACACTGACAAAACGATTGGCCGACTTGCGAAGCTGTTCCACCAGATCAAAATCCACCGATACGCCAAGCTCGGCCAATTGCAATTGCAGAACGCGACGTTGAACTGCGACCGGCAGGCTGGCAAAACTGTAGGAGACGACGTGAGGAGTCTCTAATTTTCCGCTTTTGATTTGAGCCTCCTCACGTCGGCCCCTACCACCAATCTCCAGCCATTGCCGCGCGGCTTCACCGGCCAAATCCGATTCCGCGCCGACGATTTCCATGAGCCGCAAAACCGTTTTCGCCAGGGCGGGCTGGTAGCGACGTTGCAGCAGCGGCAGCAGTTCGTTGCGAACGCGATTGCGTGGCAGGTCGAGTGACGTGTTGGTGGCATCGTCGCGAAAACGGATTTTGCTTTCGCGCGCGAACCCTCGCAGTTCGGCTTTGGTCGCGGCGAGCAACGGACGAACGAGCATGATTTTTGAATCCACCGGCGACGGTGACCGCCATTTCATTCCGGCCAGACCTTCGCCGCCCGCGCCGCGCAGGACGCGCAGGAAGAAAAGTTCCACCTGGTCGTCGGCATGATGCGCCAGTGCAACGACGGGGATTTTGCGTTCTTTCGCCACGCGTGCAAAAAAATCATGCCGCAATTTTCGCGCGGCCATTTCGACGGACAATTTTGTTTTTTTCGCAAATTCCTTCACGTTTGCCCGTCCGGCGGCAAAGGGCAGCCTCATTGCGGCGGCGGTTTGACGGACCAGTTCTTCGTCGGCGTTGCTGCTGCGTCCCCGGAGCTGGTGATTAAAATGCGCCACCGTCAGTTTCCACCGGTGGCGTGATGAAAGTACATGGAGCGAATGAAGCAGCGCCATCGAATCCAATCCGCCGGAGACGGCCACCAAAATCGCCTGCCCGCGTTTGAGCAGCCGGCGGTCCTGGATGTTGTTCTCGACGCGCTGAAGCAAATCGGTCACGCCTTGATGCTACCGCATTGGCGGAGCGGAGCAAGAGCGGCGGAACTTCAGGGTGAGACCATGAGGCGATAAAACCGCTGCGGCGAGGAACCGATGGCATTGGTGTCGGACACCGTCAAATTGCCATTGGTGGCAATGAGTGGTTTGCCAAGATTAATCCAGTTGGTCTGAAGCAAATTGGTCTTGTATTGCACCTGATAAACCAAGCCCGTCACTGTCCCCCAAGTAAGATTGAAAGTGCTGGAAGTTTTGGTTGCTGTCCGGAACGCCGGCACGGGAATCGGCGTTACGCTGATGTCATCAAGGCCGAGATAGTATGGGGTGTTTTCAAAGCCAAATTGGAGAACCGTGCTGGAACCGGTGGCTGTGACAATGAATTGCAAATTCGTCCAAGTGGCAAATGGCATGTTGGTCTGGTTGAAGATGGCCGTTCCATTCCATTGCACGAGAAATTGATTGGGGGTTGCTCCATACGAGTTGGTGGGATTGTCCAGCCACAAGGAGAGCAAATAGTTCTGTCCGGCAAAAGTCGGCAGGGTTTGGGAAAGATAACCCAGCGAAGGGGAAGGCCCCAGTGCCGCGCCGTATGTGCCCGAATGCACGAATCCCGAATTGCTGGTAACGGAGGTGTAAGTGGTGTTGCCGGATTGAGTCCAATTGGTAAAAGTGCCGGCCTCAAACCCGCTGTTCTGAACCAGCGGTTGTCCAACCAGCAAAATGAACGGCAGGGCGACAGCCCCGCCGTTCTGGTTGGTGATCACCACGTTCGCATTGTAGGTTCCAGAGGCCAGACTGTTGGCGGCGGAATTCAAGCTCACCGTTAATGTGGTTTGCCCGCCCGGCGCCAGCGCGCCGCTGTTCGGCGAAGCTGTGAGCCAGGATACGGTGTTATTAACACTCCATTTCAGTGAAGCTGCCCCCAGGTTGGTCAACGAAAAGTTTTGTGTGGTCACGCCAAATGAACCGCCAACCGGCCCGCTGGAAGTAAAGCCGTTGGTCGGCGAGACGGCCAGCGGCTGGAGGGCTTGCAACGTAAACTGGCGAAGCTGCACAACGCCCGTGGTTCGATTGGTGAACCAGACATTGGCGGAGTAAGTTCCCACCGCCAGATTGTAGGCCGCGGAATTCAGGTTCGCCGTCACGGTGGTTTGGCCGCCGGAGGCAAGCGTGCCGCTGCCTGGCGAGACGTTGAGCCACAACGACGTGTTGGCGAGCGTCCAGTTCAATGAAGCCGCACCTGAATTGGTCAATAAAAAAAATTGGGCGGTGACGTTGAACGAACCGCCGGCTGCGCCACTGGCGGCAAAGCCGGACGCAGGGGTAATGACCAGCGTATCGGGCGGCCCGGCAAGCGCGTTGATTAAATTTTGTCCGGCGGGCGTGCCAAGGCCGGTGCAAAGGTCGTAACCGTTTGTGGCATAAAACAAATTCGGACTGTTCGACCACGTGTTACCGCCGGTCGTGATATCGTGGAAACACACGGCATAGCTTGACCCCGCAGCAATAGCGTAGATGGCCGGGTTGACAAACCCGACGGGGGACCGGTCGGCGATAACAGCCTGTTGGTTGACCAGCGCGGTGAACCCCGCCCACAACGGCGCGGCGCAACTCGTCCCGCCCACTTCCTCGCTTGAACCGTTGCCATAAGCCACATAAACATTGTCCGCCGTCAGCGCGACGTCGGGAATGTTTCGATTACTGGTCGAACCTCCGCGCCCGGCCAGGTTGCTGACATTCGTCTGCCAGCTAGGAAGGGAGTAATAAGAACTGATGCCCCCGCTGCTGCCGACATACCCGCCGGCATTGGAATCATAGCCCCAGTTCCAGACCGTTTCCGACGAATAGGAACTGCCAGTGCCGGTCGTCAAAGTCGTTCCGCCCACCTGCGTGATGTAAGGGCTGCTGGAGGGCGCATTATACAACGAGGTGTTGTCAACGCCGTTGACAGAACTTGCGCCAGCCGTAAAAGCGTCGCTGTCACCGGAAGCGTTGAAAAACGACTGCCCCACCACCTGCATGCTTTTGAAGATGTTGTCCGTCGTTGTGCTTGGCCCGCCGCTCCAGCCCCAAGAGCTGCTCAAGTTTTTCACCGTGTTGCTGAATGTAAGCATGGAGTTCAAAACGGAGTTTGGTTGGTTACCTTCAAACACCACCACTTTTGCCAGCCCCGGAGCGATGGCTATCGCCATTTCAATATCCAAGGACACTTCGACGTTCGCACCGGAAATGCCGCTGTAGCCAGGTGTCCCGCTGACCCCGTTTGTCAAAACAGTTTGTATGACAATGTTCGTCCGTCCGCCGCCCGCCGCCGCCGCGTAAGCCGCAATGTCGTTGGAATAAAAACCATCAAATTCCAGCAAGCCGACCATCTGGCCCGCACCGGTCAATGTCACGTTGGGCGCATAAGCGTTGCGAAAATCGTTGCCGAAATAGGCGCCGGAACCGTCCGGAGCCGAGCCGCTTTGGGGAGTGGCATTTACCGCGTTTATTTTATGCAGCTTGGGGTGCGGTTTGGAAAAGTCACTCAAGCCTTGAATATCAACCACCGGCAATGCCGCGTCCACCGTTGGCTCGGTGTCCGGTGCAAAAAAATCGCGCGCCTCGGTCGGATGCCGGTATGTCCGCAGCGTGATGTGAAACGCCTTTTCAACCGCCGCCGCCGATCCGGTCACGTCAAGCAGAAGCCGGTTGTCGTATGTGCCGCTGACAGTCAGGCCGTTCGCACGCGCAAAATATTTTACCTCCTCGTAATCCTGTTCCGTCGGGCCGAATTGTTCCGTGAACTGTTCCGGCGTGAGATACTGATGATAATCAGGACTGGCCGGGTCGTAGAGTTGTTGGATCAAACCGGTCAGCGCTGCTTGATTCCGCAGCGGCAGGCCGATGGCCAGTTGCAGACTTTTTGTCGGTGGCAGTTGACCCGTTGGCTGCAAATTGAACCGCGCCACCGCCGACGGCACGTGACCGTGCAAAACCTGTCTTTCCGCCGCAATGCCCGGATAAATTGCGCTGAAAAACAGCGCCATGCCAACGCTCCTCAAACCCAATAACGACCGAAATTTCAACATAAAGCGCAGTTTTGAATAAGGAAACCATCCGTAACGGCTAGAATCCGCCGGACGCAGTCTTTGTTTTGACTCGCACAAACAATTAAAAGCAAACCTCGTTCCACATTTAAGTGAAACCGATACCAATGTTCAGTGTACTTTATGCTCAGATAATGCCAAAGTCAAATTTACCTCGTCGAAAAAATTGCCCGCCTCCTCTGATGACACTGACGTCCGTCTGTGGCTGTCGAACTTGCCCTCCTCGGCAGTGGCTCCGGCGACAATTGCGCCTGCATCAAAACCGGTGAGACTCGCGTGTTCATGGATGCCGGGTTCAGCCAGCGCCAGCTCCGTCCGCGCAACCGGTGATTGAAACGCGCGACCGTCAGTTTCCACCGGTGGCGTGATGAAAGTTCATGGAGCGAATGAAGCAGCGCCATCGAATCCAGTCCACCGGAGACGGCAACCAGAACCGCCTGTCCGGGTTTGAGCAGCCGGCGGTTTTGGATGTTTTGTTCGACGCGCTGGGGCAAATCGGTCACGCGTTCATGCTACTGCATCCACCCTGACAGGCAAGGGTGGCAAAGTTTTATGGCAACACCAGGAGGCGATAAAACCGGCGCGGATCCGACCCAACGGAATTGGTCAGGGATAGCGTGGTGCCGGTTGCGGTATTGGTATAGAAGGTAATCCAGTTGGTTTGAAGCAAATTGGTCTTGTATTGCACCTGATAGACCAAGCTGGTCAGTGTGTTCCAACTGAATTTCACCGAGTTGTTAGTTTTCGTCAAAGCCTGGATTAACGGCGTCGGGATGGGAATCACATTAATGTCGTCAAGGCCGAGCCATGATGGGTCGTCTTGAAACCCGAACTGCAGCAGGGTGCTGGTTCCGGTTGCGGTGACAACAAATTGCAGGTTGGTCCAAGCAGAGAATGCCGGCATGTTGGTTGCATTATAAATGGTGGCTCCATTCCACTGTACCAGGAAAGCGTTGGGTGTGTTTTTATTATGGCTTCCCAAATAGGGACTATACAGCCAGAGGGAAAGAAAATAGGGCTGGCCGGCAAAAGTTGACAACGTCTGGGAAAGGTAGCCGAGCGAGCCTTGCTGGCCCAACGCCGCAAAATATGATCCCGAGTGGGGCGGAATCCCGGTTTGGGAACTGTCGTCAACAAAAGTCCCCGAAGAGTCTCCCACCAGGGTCCAACCGGTAAAATCACCGGTCTCAAAGCCGCCATTCTGAAGCAGTGGCTGCCCGACTTGCAACGTGAATTGTCGTGGCTGTCCGATGCCGCTGGTCAGGTTCGTGAAAACCAAATTGGTGGTGTAAACCCCGGCCAACAGATTGCTGGCCGCGGAATTCAGGCTTACTGTCACGTTGGTTGCGCCGTTGGGCGTCAGTGTGCCACCGGTCCGGGAAGCATTCAGCCAGGCAGGAATGCCAACGAGCGACCAATTGAATAACGTTCCGCCGGAATTGGTGAGGGAAAAATTCTGGCTGGTCACGTTGAACGGGCCGCCAACCGGCCCGCTGGACGTAAAACCTGTTCCCGGCAAAATTCCCAGCGCTTCGGGCGTGGCGAGCGCAGTGATTAAATTCATTCCGTTCGGAGTACCCCAGCCGGTGCAAAGGTCGTAGCCGGGAACGGCAAAGTATTCGTTGCCGACGGTGGTGTTTGTGTTATTACCGGTGGTGATATCGTGGAAATCGGCGGTGAAATTGGCGCTTTTGCCAATGGCATAGACGGCGGGATTGATGAAGCCGACAGTCGGTTTGCCGGCGGCAACGGCCTGCTGATTGATCAGCGCGGTAAAGCCCGCCCAGAGCGGCGCGGCGCAACTGGTGCCACCATAATCTTCTCCTGATTGGCCGTTGTCGTGTATCACATAGATGTTATCCGCGGTCAGGGCCACATCGGGAACGTTCCGCAGCGTCGCGGAGCCTTTGTTGGTCGTCATGTTGATGCCCTGTTGCCAGCTTGGAATGAGGATGTTGTTGAAATTGATGCCCCCGCCGCCGCCAGCCGTGCCTTGCCCGGTGCTGTACCAATTCCAAACGGTTTCCGACAACCATGAGCCGCCGGGCCCGCTCGTGGACAAAGTGGTTCCACCGACGAGCGTGATGTTCGTGTCATCCGCCCATTGGGCAATTCCCGAATAATACGCGCCGTCATCGCCGGAAGCCTGAAAAAAAGACTGCCCCTGCGTGGCAAAATTTTTGTATTGCACGTCCGCGTTCGGGTCATCGCCAATCAGCCACGAGGAGCTGATTTGTTTGGCCAAATTGTCCGAAGCCATGCGCGCCAAAATATCAGCGGGAATGCCGGGATTGGGACCTTCATAAACAATGACTTTTGACAATGCCGGGGCCATGGCAACCGCCAACTCGATATCCAGGGCGACTTCGTCGTTGTTTCCGCCGGGGTTCCCGCTAAAGGAGTCAATCAACACGTTCTGCAATGGCACATTCGTCAGCCCGGCCTGATGCTCATAATTGGTGATGTCGCTTGTATAATAACCGTCCAACTCCAGCAACCCGACCACTTGCCCCGAGCCGTTGAGTGAAACACCCGGAGCATAGGCGGCCCGGAAATCATTTCCCATGTAAAGACCGGACGGCCCCGAACCGGAAGCCGAGGCTGTCCTTGTCAGGTGATCCAATGGAATCGCGTGAAGACTCATGGGACGCGGTCGGATAAAGTTATCCAAACCGCTGATATGCAGAATTGGAATGGCCACATCAATGGAAGGTTCGGTATCCGGCGCATAAAACGTGCGGGCTTCTTTCGGGTGCTGATAGACACGCATTGTCACGTGAAAAATCCGTTCGATGTCTGCCACCGATCCGCTCACATCCAACAGCGTGCGATTCGGATGCGTGCCCCTCACCGTCAAGCCATTCTTCCCTGCAAAAGCGATGAGCGTCTGATAATCCTGTTCCGTCGGGCCAAACATTTCCGCGAATTGTT
>Ga0187874_10002493_pt1 | contig 14096 bp, 17 predicted proteins | sample June2016WEW_16_1_3_FD_132993 | JGI IMG/M metagenome (GOLD analysis project Ga0187874, IMG submission 132993) | Peatland microbial communities from SPRUCE experiment site at the Marcell Experimental Forest, Minnesota, USA - June2016WEW_16_150 | ecosystem: Environmental > Terrestrial > Soil >... | reverse complement strand
TGGCTCCTCAGCGACAACCCGAACATCAGCCAGCAGTACATCGAGTTTCTCGACCGCTCCTACGTCGGCGTCTGGCACGCCCGTTACGTCGAGGGCCTCTGGGTCTTAGCCGAAGGCGCGATCTACCGGGATGTGCTGACGCCGGATACGTGGTATAACGATTCATCGCGGCCAATTGATCTCTACAGCAGGAACGGCCACCAGGAGCGCGTGGTCGCTATTGACGCCGGTACGGTGAACGCTCAGGTGTATGGAGACTTCTACGACCGTGGCGACGATGTATTTATGGATCAGGAGTTCTACTTCGACAGCCGGCGCGAAAACCGCCAGATGACCAATTCTCAGTACGCCGACGCGCTCATCCACGGTGACGGCAAGGAGTGGTCTGGATTTCCAGAGGATCAGCGTATGTGGCCGACGGTTGTGGTTGATCCTTCTGCCGCCAGCTTTAAAGTGGAACTAATTAGTCGGGGCGTCTTGGTGATGGATGCTAAGAACGATGTAACCGATGGCATTCGGCGTGTGGCTTCGATGTTCGGGCGTAAGAAGATGCACATCCATGAGCGCTGTGTTGGGACCCGTGGCGATTTGGAAACTTACGCTTGGGATGAAAAGGCTGCCGCACGCGGAGAAGAAAAACCAGTCAAGGATCACGACCACGGTTGTGACATGCTTCGGTACTTTGTGAATACGAAGATTTCCGATTGGAGATTGGCGGCCTAGCGGTTTATAATTAGAGAAGGCCCCATACCATTTCAGGTGGTCCAGGGCCTAGCAAATCGAGCGTTGGGGGCGCTCAAGATGCAATCTAAGTATACCGCCGAAACTCCGGAAGAGCGGCAAAAACGGAAGCAGGAAATCCGCCGAGCGGCCCAGAAGAAATATGCGGAAAGGCATCCAGATCGGGTACATGCCAGTCACGCCAAATCGGACGCCAAACATGCTGAACAGAAGCGTGCATACCGGCGGACCCATTTCGCAGAAATATACGCAAGGGTTCGTAAGTGGCAGCTCGAACATCTAGATCAGGTTAAAGCATCCAAACAGAAATACGCTGATGCGCATCTGGAACAATCGAGAGCCTATTGTGCGGCGCATAAGGAAGAAACTCGTAACAGATCCGCCAGATGGTTGCAGGAACACCGTGAGGAAAACCGGGACCACGCCAGACAATATCGGCAAGAGCATCCAGGGGAATGTCGGGCTATAGTCGCGGCATGGCTTAAGGATCATCCAAATGCACAAAGCGTCTACTCACGCAATCGTCGGGCACGAAATGCAGCGGCAGAAGGATCTAGCACAATCGCCGATATCCAAACTCTCTGGATTAAGCAGAATAAATGCTGTGCCGTACCAAAATGCAAGTATCCGATATCAGAACACGGGAAGCACAAGTACCACGTCGATCACATCAGGGCGCTTATCAATGGCGGATCAAATTGGCCCGCAAATCTTCAGATCCTTTGCAGCACGCATAATCAGCAGAAACACGCGGCAGATGATATTGAATGGGCGCAGCGGATGCTCGGCACGCTCTTTGTTCTGTAGCGCCGGGTGTGAACAACTTAGGTACTACGTGGAAACCGAGCTGAGCGACTGGCGTATCGCGGCGTAAACCAGTGACAGAAGCAGTTGATTCAGATAGAAGACGAAGGAGAAAACCAGTGACACCATCACCAAGCATCAGCGATCTCGCAAACGCGGCAGAAGCCGCGCTGACGCAATTCACGAACGACCAAGCGACCGTGTCGAGCGACCAGGCCAAGATCACGGCGCTTCAAACTCAACTGGCAAGCGACCAGGGAACGGCCACCACGGACGGAACGGCGGCATACACGGCGGTTCAGGCGCTCATCGATGCGCTAGAGGCCGTTCAGGAAACCCTGCCGAAACCGGCGCCAGCGCCTCCGGCTCCTCCGGCCAGTTAACTGATCTTCGGGCGGTGCGGCGACCGGCAGCCGAAGACGGCTCTTATGCAAAATGCAAGCCAACGGCCAAACCGCCCGATCATGAGTCACTGAACCACTATGAGTACCGCCGGGGCCTTGCATTGTGCTGAATCCGAAAAATGGATTGCCGCGCAGGAAGAGCGTAAGGGCGAAGCCTCCGTAAATGCCGGGGTGAGCGGATGTAGCGATGAGGCCCCGGTGCTCGCTACCGCGCCTCTCTACGAAGTTGCGGCGGCCCATGATGGGCAACCTGCCGTTCCGTGGCTCTTGGCATTCTATCGTTTGTACGGCGAACGGGATTGAACGATGAACGAGTGGCGGCATCTCGATCAGATCGCGCGGTGGCTCCTGACCGTTGAAGTTCTGCTGGCGTCTGTGGTTGGAGCATCCTTGCTGGCGTTGACTGGGTTTTATTGGGGAATTAGGATCTTCCGGAAGAAATAGTACCAGCGTTTTGCCCACCAACTTGCGCCTCTCGGGGACGGGTTAGACGGGCCGCACTAGGCGTAGGAAAGCAATGTGCATCTTTCTCTTGCAAGAGACTGCTACGAGGGCCAACCAGGAACTGATCGTTGTGCTGGACAGTCTTCAATTTGTGGCGCTCTTGCTGCTTTTATATTTCGTTCTAAAAGACAAGAAAAGATGAAGAGAAACTTCGCAGTATGGGCGATTTTCGTTCTTGCTCCGCTGACGTTCGGTGCGCAGATTTCGGATATGCTGGCCTTGCAGGCGGCGGGTCTCCAGCCGGATCTTACTTGGCTCGGTCAACTCCGGGATGCGGGATTAACCGGCGCGCTGCTGGTGGCCGTATACTTTTTGTGGCGCAGCCGGGAAGGGCTGATCACAAAGATTGACCTCATCGTCGAGAAAAAGGATGCGGTGCTTCTGGAGAAGGACAAACAGATTCTCTCGATGGTCGAGCACGTCACCGCCTCTCAGACCGTCCAAGTAGAAACCAACAGGGAACTACGGAAGGTGATCGAGGAGGTCATCGCGGCGAAGCGGGAGCATACGACGGCTATCGAAATACATACGCAGGCCATCGAGGCATTGGGGAAACGGATTGAGGGGTGCCCGCAGAGAGGCTACGCGATGTCTGGAGCATCGAATCCAACGGGGGTTCGCAGATGAAAGTGATCATCGCGGTGGCGTGCTTGTGCGCGGTCGCGTTTGCCGCTGAAAGTCCGAAAGAAAAGGCGTTGCGACAGCAGTTGGAGACTCTACAGGTGTCTCTGAACCGCGCGAACGCAGCGACAGCCAAACTCCAGGCTGATATTGTGGCGCGCACGAAAGACGCCAAAAGCGCGGTGGTGAGCGTTTCCGAGCAGGCGGCGGCCAACGCCATTCACGCGCAGATGCTTGCCGATGTGGCGCGGCAGACGGCGGAGGTGGCGCGGCAGACGGCCTCGACCGTGGCCGCGAGCAATCGTACCTTGATAATGGCTTCGCTGGTGGGGCAACTGGTTGCGTTCCTGGTCCTGCTGGCGGCGTTGGCATTTGTGATCATCGACGTGCGGACGAAGGCGAGCAGGGACCGTAGCGTGTTTCTGGAGTCGGCAGACACTCAGCGGCGCGAGACTCTGGAACTGATGACGGACACGAAATCGGCGATGATCGAGTTGGTCAAGAACACGAACCATCGGATGGATCTATTGCTGGAAGCGAAGGATGCGCTGCGGATCAGTTCCAACGCTTCGGAACACGCCAAAGGCGTGATCGGGGGGGAGGGGAGGAAGTCCTGATGCCTGATCCTTCCGCTTGCGCAGTCACTCTCACGGCCAACCTGGAGTTGGTCGAGTCGAAGGACGGTAAGACCGACTTCGTTGTGGTCACGCTCGCGATTAACGACGAGGAGCAGGAGACTCTGATCCTGCCGGTGGAAGAATAATGGAAACCATACAAGAACTTATTATTGTGGAGGGGCAGAACAGCGCCGGTGTTAAACTGTCCGATGATGGTACTATGCTGCAAATTGGAGAGCATAGTATTGGCATTCATCCCTGGACTATTAGGATTGCGCGGCGATTGCTTGAACAGGCTGGTTGGCCTATTCCATATCAAAATCCATCACCCAGCGATGCTCTCCTTCGCCGCATATAGGCGGCACGATCCTTATGGAAGTGATCGAGGTTAGATTTTTTGAAGCTCTGAAACCGACATGCATCACTGCAATATATCTTTTTCTGAGAACCAGCGAAGAATAGTTTGCCGCAAGAGCATCGCCTAATTCTGGTATTGAGCTCTTGGAGCGCCTTTGCTAATCGGCCAAAACGTCTCCGGTAGAGGTTCTGGTCTTTCCCCGTAAGGGAAAATACGCGTGGATCAACTCGTAGCGTTAAAACGGTTCCCATACGTATATAGTATAACAGTTGTCCAGTAGGGGCGGCAAATGATTATCGCTGACACCGACGAGAAGTTCGCCACGCTGGCCGAGGCCGAGGAAGAGGCTGAGTATCTTCAGTCGCAAGGTCATCGCGTCAACGGCCCGCACAAGTACCTCGACTTTCGCGGGCGTCCGTACTGGAGGCTGGAAGTGGAAGCGAAGAACGGAAACGGCAAGGGGCGGGATGCCGCTGATCGCCGCGCACGGCTGCACCGGGCGCTGGACGTGGTGATGGACCGAAAGATGCGTCGAACGACCGATAGCATTAACGATCTGCCAAGCAACGGCGTGCGGCTTTACGCGAACAGGGATATGCAGAAGGCCGGTCGCGGTGCCGCTGACGCCGTAGTTATTCCCGTAGACGCCAAGCCGTTTGCATGGAAAATCGTTCACTCGGATGGCGGGCAGGACTTCTTTAAAACGACCCAAGAAGCGGTAGCTAAAATCAACCGGAGTTTTCCGAATTACATCGTCGAAGCGCGGTAATCCGTGAACCTTCCCAACTTCAATTCGCTCGTCGCCGCCTACAACAAGGCCCTGCGCAAGCTCTTCGCCGGCAAGACCGGCGCGGAGATAGGCGCCGAGTGGCTGAAGCCTTCCGGCAGTTTGTTCTGGAACGCGGAGCCGGAGAATGATCCGAAGTTTCAGGCGATGGCGTACCGGCTGGCTACCAGGATGGCGAAGTTGGTGGCGACCGAAAATCTCAAGTCCTGGCGGCAGGCGGCGATGAAGAGTACGCGGGCGAAGGAAGTGTACCGCGCGCTTCAGGAAGAGATTCAGCGCACCGGCCTGCAACCGGAACTTCAGCAGATCGCCCAGCGGAATGCAAAGCTGATCCGATCCGTGCCACGCGAGATCACGCAGCACTTGACGCAGAAGGCCGTGACGCTCCAGCAGGAGGGAAAGCGGGACCTGGAGATCATTTCAGAACTGCGAAGGCTGGCGCCGCGGTTGACCAAGTCGAAGATGCGGCTGATCAGCAGAACTGAAATTGCACGGGCGGGTACCGACCTCGATAAGTTGCGTGCCGAAAATCTTGGCCTGGAATGGGCGGTTTGGAGTACGTCGGAAGACCAGCGCGTGCGCCCTTCACATCGGAACCTTGACGGCGTACTGATGAACTGGAATGATCCTCCGCAGCCGGAATCGCTGATCGGAGAGAAGAGTACGCTTGGCCGGGGATTCGGTGGACAATTCCCAAACTGCCGTTGCAGTATGTTGAGTCTCGCGAACCTCGATGAGATCAAGTGGCCCACGCGTTTGTATCGTAACGGAGCCATTACCCGCGTGACGCGGGCGCAGTTTGTGCGTCTTTTGCCGGCTGGCCAATTAATAGCGGCTTGAGATGCGCCCACGATTTGAAGGTAACAATGCTCCAAACGTGCTCTCTAGTTAGCGAGAATTGCGCGGCGATAACTGGAGATGAAACACCGTTTCGATATAAGCGATGAATTTCCAGCGCTTCTGCGGTAGTGATTTTATGTCGGCCCGATTGGTCTCCGTGATGCACGAGACGCTGAAACGCATTGGGTTGCCTTATGACATGGCCCCATCTGTTGGCCTTCAAGATGTCCCAAACGTTCCCAGCGCCGATGGAAAACTCTTTGCCTATGGCGGTGATCGACGCTCCGGTAGTTCGCATCTCGTGGATAGCCAAAATTTGCGCTTCAGTAAGTTTGTGCATCGGATTGCGCTCGCCCTTCGTATTCGGCTTGCGACCACGAAGTACGCATTCCTGTTGGTTGTCGGAGGCTGTTCCAGTGTGAAGATGCTTCGGATTATAACAGGGCGGATTATCGCAACTATGAAGCACATCCAATCCATCTGGAATCGGCCCGATCAAAAGGAGGTAACAGAGCCGATGCGCCGTCTCTTCTGGCTGATCTGGAGCGATATAAACGCGACCGTAAGCCATTCGCTTGTGTCGGGCGAATGGCCATTCAAGACAAGCATCGCTACCGTCCAATTTCTTAACCGATGCGATCAAGTAGGCAGTTTGGCTTTCATAGCGAACGAGGTGACTCGGCCTGTAGCAATTCCGATGGCCGCAGACTTGAAGGATCAGTTCATCGTCAATGGAACCAGTGACCCGCTGAAACACGAGCCGATGTACGCGCTCCGGTCGTTTGCTGGTTGGGTCATAAACCTGGCCGAATCCATGTGCATCTACGCAGTACGGCCACAACAGGCATTCATCGGCTGGCTGCTGGTTTTTCAGCGAGTCCAACAGAAATTGGTATCTGGTATACTTGGTTTGCATCTTAGCGCCTCCCAAGCGCTGGGTGCTGGCCGTACCGCTGTTTACGCAGTGGACGGCCTTTTTCATTATACCAGAATGTCGCGCGCCCAGTTCGTCAAACTGCTGCCGGCGGGACAGCTGGTGGCCGCGTAAAGGAGTCTGAATGTCTACCTACTTTGCAATTCGGCCAGATGGATCAATTGCTCAATCTGGATCGCCGGATTCGCTTCACGCTTTTGCTCAACGCGAGAAGTACTGTATCTGGACCTTCAATGCGCAAGGTGGAAATCTCGTCTGTGCCTATAATCCTAATTCCCCCTCCGCTCCTGACTATCCAAACAAGGCGTCGATCAATACAATGCGTTCTGGTACGAAGTGGGCCGCTGATTCTTCCTCCCGTCGCCTTCGCCTTCACCGCGCCCTCGACTGCATCATGGACCGCGTGGGATACGGGAGGGCGGGGGATGCGGAAGATGGCCATCTTCCGCATCCCCCGCCCTCCCGTATCCCACGCGGTCCATGATGCAGTCGAGGGCGCGGTGAAGGCGAAGGCGACGGGAGGAAGAATCAGCGGCCCACTTCGTACCAGAACGCATTGTATTGATCGACGCCTTGTTTGGATAGTCAGGAGCGGAGGGGGAATTAGGATTATAGGCACAGACGAGATTTCCACCTTGCGCATTGAAGGTCCAGATACAGTACTTCTCGCGTTGAGCAAAAGCGTGAAGCGAATCCGGCGATCCAGATTGAGCAATTGATCCATCTGGCCGAATTGCAAAGTAGGTAGACATTCAGACTCCTTTACGCGGCCACCAGCTGTCCCGCCGGCAGCAGTTTGACGAACTGGGCGCGCGACATTCTGGTATAATGAAAAAGGCCGTCCACTGCGTAAACAGCGGTACGGCCAGCACCCAGCGCTTGGGAGGCGCTAAGATGCAAACCAAGTATACCAGATACCAATTTCTGTTGGACTCGCTGAAAAACCAGCAGCCAGCCGATGAATGCCTGTTGTGGCCGTACTGCGTAGATGCACATGGATTCGGCCAGGTTTATGACCCAACCAGCAAACGACCGGAGCGCGTACATCGGCTCGTGTTTCAGCGGGTCACTGGTTCCATTGACGATGAACTGATCCTTCAAGTCTGCGGCCATCGGAATTGCTACAGGCCGAGTCACCTCGTTCGCTATGAAAGCCAAACTGCCTACTTGATCGCATCGGTTAAGAAATTGGACGGTAGCGATGCTTGTCTTGAATGGCCATTCGCCCGACACAAGCGAATGGCTTACGGTCGCGTTTATATCGCTCCAGATCAGCCAGAAGAGACGGCGCATCGGCTCTGTTACCTCCTTTTGATCGGGCCGATTCCAGATGGATTGGATGTGCTTCATAGTTGCGATAATCCGCCCTGTTATAATCCGAAGCATCTTCACACTGGAACAGCCTCCGACAACCAACAGGAATGCGTACTTCGTGGTCGCAAGCCGAATACGAAGGGCGAGCGCAATCCGATGCACAAACTTACTGAAGCGCAAATTTTGGCTATCCACGAGATGCGAACTACCGGAGCGTCGATCACCGCCATAGGCAAAGAGTTTTCCATCGGCGCTGGGAACGTTTGGGACATCTTGAAGGCCAACAGATGGGGCCATGTCATAAGGCAACCCAATGCGTTTCAGCGTCTCGTGCATCACGGAGACCAATCGGGCCGACATAAAATCACTACCGCAGAAGCGCTGGAAATTCATCGCTTATATCGAAACGGTGTTTCATCTCCAGTTATCGCCGCGCAATTCTCGCTAACTAGAGAGCACGTTTGGAGCATTGTTACCTTCAAATCGTGGGCGCATCTCAAGCCGCTATTAATTGGCCAGCCGGCAAAAGACGCACAAACTGCGCCCGCGTCACGCGGGTAATGGCTCCGTTACGATACAAACGCGTGGGCCACTTGATCTCATCGAGGTTCGCGAGACTCAACATACTGCAACGGCAGTTTGGGAATTGTCCACCGAATCCCCGGCCAAGCGTACTCTTCTCTCCGATCAGCGATTCCGGCTGCGGAGGATCATTCCAGTTCATCAGTACGCCGTCAAGGTTCCGATGTGAAGGGCGCACGCGCTGGTCTTCCGACGTACTCCAAACCGCCCATTCCAGGCCAAGATTTTCGGCACGCAACTTATCGAGGTCGGTACCCGCCCGTGCAATTTCAGTTCTGCTGATCAGCCGCATCTTCGACTTGGTCAACCGCGGCGCCAGCCTTCGCAGTTCTGAAATGATCTCCAGGTCCCGCTTTCCCTCCTGCTGGAGCGTCACGGCCTTCTGCGTCAAGTGCTGCGTGATCTCGCGTGGCACGGATCGGATCAGCTTTGCATTCCGCTGGGCGATCTGCTGAAGTTCCGGTTGCAGGCCGGTGCGCTGAATCTCTTCCTGAAGCGCGCGGTACACTTCCTTCGCCCGCGTACTCTTCATCGCCGCCTGCCGCCAGGACTTGAGATTTTCGGTCGCCACCAACTTCGCCATCCTGGTAGCCAGCCGGTACGCCATCGCCTGAAACTTCGGATCATTCTCCGGCTCCGCGTTCCAGAACAAACTGCCGGAAGGCTTCAGCCACTCGGCGCCTATCTCCGCGCCGGTCTTGCCGGCGAAGAGCTTGCGCAGGGCCTTGTTGTAGGCGGCGACGAGCGAATTGAAGTTGGGAAGGTTCACGGATTACCGCGCTTCGACGATGTAATTCGGAAAACTCCGGTTGATTTTAGCTACCGCTTCTTGGGTCGTTTTAAAGAAGTCCTGCCCGCCATCCGAGTGAACGATTTTCCATGCAAACGGCTTGGCGTCTACGGGAATAACTACGGCGTCAGCGGCACCGCGACCGGCCTTCTGCATATCCCTGTTCGCGTAAAGCCGCACGCCGTTGCTTGGCAGATCGTTAATGCTATCGGTCGTTCGACGCATCTTTCGGTCCATCACCACGTCCAGCGCCCGGTGCAGCCGTGCGCGGCGATCAGCGGCATCCCGCCCCTTGCCGTTTCCGTTCTTCGCTTCCACTTCCAGCCTCCAGTACGGACGCCCGCGAAAGTCGAGGTACTTGTGCGGGCCGTTGACGCGATGACCTTGCGACTGAAGATACTCAGCCTCTTCCTCGGCCTCGGCCAGCGTGGCGAACTTCTCGTCGGTGTCAGCGATAATCATTTGCCGCCCCTACTGGACAACTGTTATACTATATACGTATGGGAACCGTTTTAACGCTACGAGTTGATCCACGCGTATTTTCCCTTACGGGGAAAGACCAGAACCTCTACCGGAGACGTTTTGGCCGATTAGCAAAGGCGCTCCAAGAGCTCAATACCAGAATTAGGCGATGCTCTTGCGGCAAACTATTCTTCGCTGGTTCTCAGAAAAAGATATATTGCAGTGATGCATGTCGGTTTCAGAGCTTCAAAAAATCTAACCTCGATCACTTCCATAAGGATCGTGCCGCCTATATGCGGCGAAGGAGAGCATCGCTGGGTGATGGATTTTGATATGGAATAGGCCAACCAGCCTGTTCAAGCAATCGCCGCGCAATCCTAATAGTCCAGGGATGAATGCCAATACTATGCTCTCCAATTTGCAGCATAGTACCATCATCGGACAGTTTAACACCGGCGCTGTTCTGCCCCTCCACAATAATAAGTTCTTGTATGGTTTCCATTATTCTTCCACCGGCAGGATCAGAGTCTCCTGCTCCTCGTCGTTAATCGCGAGCGTGACCACAACGAAGTCGGTCTTACCGTCCTTCGACTCGACCAACTCCAGGTTGGCCGTGAGAGTGACTGCGCAAGCGGAAGGATCAGGCATCAGGACTTCCTCCCCTCCCCCCCGATCACGCCTTTGGCGTGTTCCGAAGCGTTGGAACTGATCCGCAGCGCATCCTTCGCTTCCAGCAATAGATCCATCCGATGGTTCGTGTTCTTGACCAACTCGATCATCGCCGATTTCGTGTCCGTCATCAGTTCCAGAGTCTCGCGCCGCTGAGTGTCTGCCGACTCCAGAAACACGCTACGGTCCCTGCTCGCCTTCGTCCGCACGTCGATGATCACAAATGCCAACGCCGCCAGCAGGACCAGGAACGCAACCAGTTGCCCCACCAGCGAAGCCATTATCAAGGTACGATTGCTCGCGGCCACGGTCGAGGCCGTCTGCCGCGCCACCTCCGCCGTCTGCCGCGCCACATCGGCAAGCATCTGCGCGTGAATGGCGTTGGCCGCCGCCTGCTCGGAAACGCTCACCACCGCGCTTTTGGCGTCTTTCGTGCGCGCCACAATATCAGCCTGGAGTTTGGCTGTCGCTGCGTTCGCGCGGTTCAGAGACACCTGTAGAGTCTCCAACTGCTGTCGCAACGCCTTTTCTTTCGGACTTTCAGCGGCAAACGCGACCGCGCACAAGCACGCCACCGCGATGATCACTTTCATCTGCGAACCCCCGTTGGATTCGATGCTCCAGACATCGCGTAGCCTCTCTGCGGGCACCCCTCAATCCGTTTCCCCAATGCCTCGATGGCCTGCGTATGTATTTCGATAGCCGTCGTATGCTCCCGCTTCGCCGCGATGACCTCCTCGATCACCTTCCGTAGTTCCCTGTTGGTTTCTACTTGGACGGTCTGAGAGGCGGTGACGTGCTCGACCATCGAGAGAATCTGTTTGTCCTTCTCCAGAAGCACCGCATCCTTTTTCTCGACGATGAGGTCAATCTTTGTGATCAGCCCTTCCCGGCTGCGCCACAAAAAGTATACGGCCACCAGCAGCGCGCCGGTTAATCCCGCATCCCGGAGTTGACCGAGCCAAGTAAGATCCGGCTGGAGACCCGCCGCCTGCAAGGCCAGCATATCCGAAATCTGCGCACCGAACGTCAGCGGAGCAAGAACGAAAATCGCCCATACTGCGAAGTTTCTCTTCATCTTTTCTTGTCTTTTAGAACGAAATATAAAAGCAGCAAGAGCGCCACAAATTGAAGACTGTCCAGCACAACGATCAGTTCCTGGTTGGCCCTCGTAGCAGTCTCTTGCAAGAGAAAGATGCACATTGCTTTCCTACGCCTAGTGCGGCCCGTCTAACCCGTCCCCGAGAGGCGCAAGTTGGTGGGCAAAACGCTGGTACTATTTCTTCCGGAAGATCCTAATTCCCCAATAAAACCCAGTCAACGCCAGCAAGGATGCTCCAACCACAGACGCCAGCAGAACTTCAACGGTCAGGAGCCACCGCGCGATCTGATCGAGATGCCGCCACTCGTTCATCGTTCAATCCCGTTCGCCGTACAAACGATAGAATGCCAAGAGCCACGGAACGGCAGGTTGCCCATCATGGGCCGCCGCAACTTCGTAGAGAGGCGCGGTAGCGAGCACCGGGGCCTCATCGCTACATCCGCTCACCCCGGCATTTACGGAGGCTTCGCCCTTACGCTCTTCCTGCGCGGCAATCCATTTTTCGGATTCAGCACAATGCAAGGCCCCGGCGGTACTCATAGTGGTTCAGTGACTCATGATCGGGCGGTTTGGCCGTTGGCTTGCATTTTGCATAAGAGCCGTCTTCGGCTGCCGGTCGCCGCACCGCCCGAAGATCAGTTAACTGGCCGGAGGAGCCGGAGGCGCTGGCGCCGGTTTCGGCAGGGTTTCCTGAACGGCCTCTAGCGCATCGATGAGCGCCTGAACCGCCGTGTATGCCGCCGTTCCGTCCGTGGTGGCCGTTCCCTGGTCGCTTGCCAGTTGAGTTTGAAGCGCCGTGATCTTGGCCTGGTCGCTCGACACGGTCGCTTGGTCGTTCGTGAATTGCGTCAGCGCGGCTTCTGCCGCGTTTGCGAGATCGCTGATGCTTGGTGATGGTGTCACTGGTTTTCTCCTTCGTCTTCTATCTGAATCAACTGCTTCTGTCACTGGTTTACGCCGCGATACGCCAGTCGCTCAGCTCGGTTTCCACGTAGTACCTAAGTTGTTCACACCCGGCGCTACAGAACAAAGAGCGTGCCGAGCATCCGCTGCGCCCATTCAATATCATCTGCCGCGTGTTTCTGCTGATTATGCGTGCTGCAAAGGATCTGAAGATTTGCGGGCCAATTTGATCCGCCATTGATAAGCGCCCTGATGTGATCGACGTGGTACTTGTGCTTCCCGTGTTCTGATATCGGATACTTGCATTTTGGTACGGCACAGCATTTATTCTGCTTAATCCAGAGAGTTTGGATATCGGCGATTGTGCTAGATCCTTCTGCCGCTGCATTTCGTGCCCGACGATTGCGTGAGTAGACGCTTTGTGCATTTGGATGATCCTTAAGCCATGCCGCGACTATAGCCCGACATTCCCCTGGATGCTCTTGCCGATATTGTCTGGCGTGGTCCCGGTTTTCCTCACGGTGTTCCTGCAACCATCTGGCGGATCTGTTACGAGTTTCTTCCTTATGCGCCGCACAATAGGCTCTCGATTGTTCCAGATGCGCATCAGCGTATTTCTGTTTGGATGCTTTAACCTGATCTAGATGTTCGAGCTGCCACTTACGAACCCTTGCGTATATTTCTGCGAAATGGGTCCGCCGGTATGCACGCTTCTGTTCAGCATGTTTGGCGTCCGATTTGGCGTGACTGGCATGTACCCGATCTGGATGCCTTTCCGCATATTTCTTCTGGGCCGCTCGGCGGATTTCCTGCTTCCGTTTTTGCCGCTCTTCCGGAGTTTCGGCGGTATACTTAGATTGCATCTTGAGCGCCCCCAACGCTCGATTTGCTAGGCCCTGGACCACCTGAAATGGTATGGGGCCTTCTCTAATTATAAACCGCTAGGCCGCCAATCTCCAATCGGAAATCTTCGTATTCACAAAGTACCGAAGCATGTCACAACCGTGGTCGTGATCCTTGACTGGTTTTTCTTCTCCGCGTGCGGCAGCCTTTTCATCCCAAGCGTAAGTTTCCAAATCGCCACGGGTCCCAACACAGCGCTCATGGATGTGCATCTTCTTACGCCCGAACATCGAAGCCACACGCCGAATGCCATCGGTTACATCGTTCTTAGCATCCATCACCAAGACGCCCCGACTAATTAGTTCCACTTTAAAGCTGGCGGCAGAAGGATCAACCACAACCGTCGGCCACATACGCTGATCCTCTGGAAATCCAGACCACTCCTTGCCGTCACCGTGGATGAGCGCGTCGGCGTACTGAGAATTGGTCATCTGGCGGTTTTCGCGCCGGCTGTCGAAGTAGAACTCCTGATCCATAAATACATCGTCGCCACGGTCGTAGAAGTCTCCATACACCTGAGCGTTCACCGTACCGGCGTCAATAGCGACCACGCGCTCCTGGTGGCCGTTCCTGCTGTAGAGATCAATTGGCCGCGATGAATCGTTATACCACGTATCCGGCGTCAGCACATCCCGGTAGATCGCGCCTTCGGCTAAGACCCAGAGGCCCTCGACGTAACGGGCGTGCCAGACGCCGACGTAGGAGCGGTCGAGAAACTCGATGTACTGCTGGCTGATGTTCGGGTTGTCGCTGAGGAGCCA
>Ga0187874_10002490_pt1 | contig 14099 bp, 4 predicted proteins | sample June2016WEW_16_1_3_FD_132993 | JGI IMG/M metagenome (GOLD analysis project Ga0187874, IMG submission 132993) | Peatland microbial communities from SPRUCE experiment site at the Marcell Experimental Forest, Minnesota, USA - June2016WEW_16_150 | ecosystem: Environmental > Terrestrial > Soil >... | reverse complement strand
TACAGCCATCCTCTCCGCTCCGGCCCGTTGGTAAGTATAGCCGAAGCCGGGAACTCGCTGACAAGGCCCGCTGTTCCGGCGGACCTTGCTCGTGAGAGCGCTGCCGATATCGCGCCTTAACGCCCGCCTGAAGCATTCCTGCCGGGACCGTGAACGTCAGCGGACGGCGCGCTGTTACCCTGCACGGCTCGCTGAACTTCAGTGGCTTTGTCCGTCAGAATCGCGGCGCCACAGCTCCAACTATTGCCCATGAGCCACCGGCGCCCAATAAATGTTGATCGCCTTTGGGTCTTGAATGACGAGCTTTCCTTGACTCACGGCGACAGCAGGCTGTCCTTGGGAGAATGGCTTGAACAGAAGGCCCTCAGTGAGGTGCAAGTCATCAACCTCAACTTCAATCGGCTTCGCCGCCCCGGCGCGATTGAGGGCAACCAGCACGCGCTCTTCCGGCGTGCTCCGCAGAAAAACGTATTGGTCTTTGTCACAGGTCAACTCGACCAATTGGCCTCGGCGAAGGGCTGGATGATCGAGCCGGAAGTGCAATAGATCGCGCATCCAGTCGAACACGACGGCGGCGTCACCGGTACGCCCTGCCGGTAGGAACGCGTTTACGGGATCGCCGGGGAACCCGCCGGGGAAGTCAGCTCGGATGGAGCGATCGGTCCTGTCGGTTCCGGCCCCCATGGCGATCTCGTCGCCATAGTACAGGTGGGGGATTCGCCGCGTGGTCAATACGAACGTCTCAGCCATCAGGAGCTTCGAAATATCGCCGCCTGCGACGGTGAGGAACCGAGGCTGGTCGTGATTGCCGGCGAACACTACCAGATCCTCGGGCCGTTGGTAGAGCGAATCCTGTGCCAGAATGTCCGTCAGGACTGTCATCGGCTGGCCCTGCCCAAAAACGCTTTTCAGGGCGCCCTCAAGCGGAAAGTCCAGAATAGACTTCAGCTTTGTATCCGTGCCGAACCTTCGGACGCCCCCCTGAAAGTACGAGAGCACCGCGGGTGTCGGCGCCGTAATTTCGCCGGTGACGACGAACTTGGGATACTGCAGATCGATCGCCGATTGCCATTTCTCCCAGAACGGGCGATCCACATAGGGATATGTATCCTGACGGACCCCGTCAATCCCGCTCATCCCAATCCACCAGAGCGCATTCTGAATCAGGTAGTCGCACACCAAAGGGTCGGTCTGGTCGAAATCTGGAAGGCTCCCGGCAAACCACCCTTTCAGCGGTATGTCGCGCCGCTTGGGCCGGGCATATGGGTCCGAAAGAGCGGCGATATCGAAGTTATTGCGCAGTCGTGGGGTTCGGCCGAGGTCGTTAAACCACGTGGGTGTCGGCGGATCTGCAACGAATGGATGGCGCGGACCACTGTGATTTGCCACTTGGTCCTGGACAACTTTCAGTCCCATCTGATGAGCTGCGTCAACCAGCTCCCGGAAATCCTGCATGGTGCCGAATCGCGGCTCGACGGCATAGAAATCGACGGACGAATACCCGTGGTAAGAGGACACTCCGGGCAGCGAGTTCTTGTAGATTGGGGTTACCCAGATTCCCGTCACGCCCAGATCTTTAAGGTAGTCCAAGTGATCGCGAATACCGCGCAGATCGCCGCCGTGGGTCGCGCCGACCACAGTTCGGTCGGCCGGCCGCCCCAGCTCGGGTGGGCTGTCGTTCGAAGGGTCACCATTCGCGAAGCGGTCTGGCATCATCAGGTAGATCACATCGTCCGCCGAGAAACCCTGAAAACGGCCGCTCGAATCGAGGGGTATGTCCAGCCGGAATAAGAACTCGGCGCTACCTGTGGCGCTCTTTACTTGAAAACGGTATGCCCCCGCCTTCGTAGAGGGACCAATTGTCAAATAAGCAAATAGATAGTGGCCGTTATCCGAGGTCCGGCGAATTTCAATGCGAAACCCTTTAGGACCTGTCACCACAGCGTCCTTCAATTCGGTCCCGGTCAGAAGCACCTGGATCGGGTTCCGGGTATGATGGACCCACCAGTTCGGCGGCTCCACTTTCGTGATGGATGGTGCCGCGTAGGACACGCCGAAGAACAGCGTTCCTAGCAGCCAGGGACGTAGGGTCATATGGATATCTTAAGGCTGTTGCAGCTCCCACCCGGCAGAGCCGGACAATCGCGGCCCCTGCCGCTGGCGCCGCCGGATCGCTTCCGATACGGTCCTAGCAAATAACGATCCTCCTCCTGGTGCAGCAGGCGAACAGGAGGAAAACGGCCTTGGAGTCCGCTGGGCGAACCGGCGGGGGCCGACGCAAAATGTGCCCTGACCCTTTTCGGACAGGGAAGAGGCCCAAGCCTGCCCTCAGATGTCGTGAGACGAAGAACTGGCGAAAATCCTCCTGCTCGCCTGCTGCTACCAGGAGGACACGCCGCTGAAGAGCCGGACCGAACGCGATGTGAACGCAGGCTACGAAAAACCTCGGATACGGCAAGAAACTCCTGCGCGGGGTGTAGCTTATCTCTTTCGATTCAGCGGTAACGCTACTCAGAACTCAAACCGCACCATGATCTGAATCTGGCGCGGTGCTTCGTTCAACGGGGCGCTGGTGGGGAAACCCGGGTCATAGCCTTGACGGCCGTAAAGGGCCGATCCGAATGCATTGGGCGCCTGCGAGCCGAGTATCGTCACCGGGTTATTCAGGTTGGCGTGGTTCAACAGATTGAAGGCGTCCGCGCGCAGCGTGAGGCGGCCCGTCTCGCCCAGTCTCGCCAGCCGGAACCGCCGGCTGAGCGAAACGTCGGCATTGTACAAGCCCGGGCCGCGAAATGCGTTGCGTCCCAAATTACTCAGTTGGCCTGACGCAGGCGCCGTGAACGCCGCGGGGTTCAGAATCTGTACACCACCCGTCACCGGCGTGTTGATCACCGCTTGCGCGGGATTCACCAGGATGGCGCGGTTATTCACATAGTACTGCCCCGTCCCATTGAAGGGCGTCGCGGCCAGAGGACTGTACGGGAATCCCGAACGGATGGCGGTTAAGCCTGCAAACGTCCAGTTGCGGAACACTCGCGCGGCCTTCGTTGCCGCGAACGCGGCCGGAATCTCCCAGACGCCGTAAGCTACTACATTGTGCCGTTGGTCGAAATCGGAGTCGGCCCGGTCGGCGCTGCTGTCGAACTGGCGGGTAAATGCGGCGCTCGGCGCCCCGGTGTTGCCGGTGAAGTTGAAGTCGAAGAACTCCCCTGCCAGCGGCTCGCTCTGGTTGTCGATGGTATGGCTCCACGTGTAAGAGGCTTGAAACTGGAGGTGCGAACTGCGGTATCGCGCCACCGCCTGAACGCCATAGTAATCGGATAACCCCTGGTTGGCGCGATATGCCACCAGCGGGAAATTCGGGTTGGACATTCCGAACGGGTTCGTAAAATCGCCGGGAACGATCGGTACGCTCAGCGGCCGGTTCACCAGGTCGGTCGTAACCAGCTCCCGACCGAAGGACCCGACCAGATTCGCTTGGGCCACCAGACGCTCGGTCGCCCGCCGCTCAATGCCCCAGAAGCCGTTCTCCGCATAGGCATTGCGAAGCCCCGGCTGAAAGAGCGTCAAGTACGGGAAGTCAGGCACGGGTTGCAATGAAACGGCGGCGGCCGCCTGCGCCACCGGCAACAGAAACGGAACCGACTGAGCCGGCGCCGGCGCCTCCAAGACCAGATTGTTGACTTGCAGCGTCTCCCAGAGATTGTCGAACGGCCGGTCGTAGAAGATTCCAAAGCCACCGCGCATCACGGTGTTGGAATCGCGGCCCAAGCCGTAGGAAAAGCCGGCGCGCACTGCAATCCCGCGGTTGTCCGCGTCGTAGAGCGTTTCGTTGCCCCGTCCGGGATACACCATCTGCGCGGCGGCAATTCTTTGCTCCAGACTGTTGCCGTCTCCCAACTGAAACAGCGCGTCCTTGATGCTCCCGGTGTTGGTGGGTGCGCCGAAATTCTCGTAGCGCACGCCGAAGTTCACTGCCAGCCGTGGCGTCACCCTTACACTGTCCTGCGCAAAACCAGAGAACTGCGTCTGCCGGTATCCGCGATCGTAATTGGGAGTGACGTTCGAATTCGGCTGTTGGCGCAAACGCGCGATGTAAAACGACACAGGCTGGTCTTGCGCGAATGCCGAGGCGTCGGCGAAACCAAAGTATCCATCCTGGCCCGCGGTCACATAAGCCGTGATGGTCCGGGTCAAAAAGCCCCCGCCGAACTTGATCGTGTGGCGCCCACTGGTCCGGCTCAAGTTGTCGACCACCTCGATGTTGCGCCCGTGATTCCGGTAGGAGTACGGCAGGGGACTGCCCGGGAGCACGGTGCCATCGCCCGTCGCCAGAATCGGAACTTCCGGGTGCGGCCGGTTGAAATGCGCTTCATCGGTGGACAGGCCTGCCCGGGCTTCGTTGGAAAGGCTGGGGCTCCAGTTCCACAGCCACGCTCCGCCCAGGCTCAACGAGTTGGATACGAAAGGCGTGATGAATTCGCTGTAGGGAGTCCATCCGAAATCGGGCTGGTCTTCCCGCGAAACGCTGGAGCGGAACAGAAACCGGCTGGCGCCATTGTGCGTCAGATAGTCGATGCGCGGCGATGCCAGCAATTGGTCCGTGGCAACGGGCGCCTCGACCGTAAGGTCAGCGAGATCGGAAGCGCCATTCGTTTCCGGCGGCGGAGCGTACTGCTGCAACAACTGGTGGGCGGCGCCGGTAGTTCTGGTTTGCACAAAAGTAGTGGTGGGCAGCGTAATGGTTTCTGGATCCTGTTTCGTGCGGAAGCGATTCACCTCGAATGCCGCCGATACGAACAGCCGGTTCCGCAGAATCGGCCCGCCCAGGAAGAAGCCCGGATCGGTCCCCTTAAGCGGCAGCCGCGCAACAGCGTTCGCGTTTTCCTGAAAGCCGTTGGCGTTCAGTTTGTCGGTCTTCTGGTAGTCATAGACCAAGCCATGCCAACTGGTTCCAGCGGCCCGGGTAATGGCGTTGGCCACGAAGCCGGAAGTGCGTCCATATTCTGCCGAGTAATTCGTAGTTGAGATCCGATACTCTTCGATAGCTTCGGGCGATAACTGAGTTAGAGGCCCGGTAACCAGGTAGTTATTGTTCTCAATGCCGTCCAGTAGAAAGTTGGATACCGAGGGCCGCTGGCCATTAATCGCCAAACCAAGACCGCGCGCCGTCGTGGTGTCGGCTGTAACTCCGGGCTGGGTCGCGAGCAGCGTGTAGACATCCCGGCCATTCAGGGGAAGATTGGCGATGAGTTGCTGGTCGATGACCGTGGAAAGCGACGCGTCCAGCGCCGTCTCGGTCCCGCGCGTGGCGTCGAATGCGCCGGAACGGCTGATATCCACGTCGGGGCCGAAAAATGTGACCGCAGCGTCGCTGCCCGGGAACAGCAGGCTGCGATACTGGCCGGCCTCCCAAACGTCGCTGAGTGGCCGCAGTCGGAAGTTAAAATCCAGCCTCCCCGCCACCGCCAGTTCCACCTCCTCCAGTTCCTGCGGTTGAAATCCGGCGGCCTCCACATGCAGGTGATAGAAGCCCGGAGAGAGTAGCGGCAGGTTGAAATACCCCGCCGTGCCCGTCACTGCCTGCCCGCCGATCGCCCCCGCGCGGCTCTCGTACTTCACCTTCGCACCCACCACCGGCCGCGCCGACCGCAAGTTCACGACCCTTCCCGTGATCAGTCCCTGCGTGGTCTGCCCGCGCAGCGCGGAGTGCAGGAAAAGCAGACTGGCTGCGACGAAGACGGTTCGTATGGTGGGTCCGATCCCGCGGCATGCAAAGTTTCTACAGGATATATCGGACCGGCATCTCGTGGCAAAAAATAGCAAGAAATAAGAAGTATGTCCGCACGCAGATAGAAAAGCAATATGTCCAAAAAATCAACATTGACTCCTGACGGGCCTATGGTAGAATCAGTTGCCTTACCCCATCCGAAGTGAGGTATAGGCAAAGGCCTCCCAGTGCAAAGGGGTTTCCGATCCTTTTGTCCTCTCCGGCTCCTGCTTCTGGGTTGCATTGCCGTTATTGGCTATCCCCAACAGGAACCGCCGCTTGGGCTGGTCGTCTCCGCAACCAACGTGGCCCTGCTCCGGGAAGGGTTTAGTCTTCCGCTCACGGCCAAGCCGGGCGATATCCTGTTCGCGGGCGACGGCTTGAAATCGCAAGACGGTTCGGCGCGCTTCCTGTTCTGTCCCGACCACACGTCGCAGGAGATCTCGGGAGCCGCGGAAATCTACTTCGAAGCGCGCCAGTTGAAGGTCCGGGCCGGCGCGCTGGCCGCTTCCAGGCCGGCATCCGGCTGCGCGCTGCCTCCGATGGACCGCTTGATCGCTACGGACCGGCAGGATGGCGGCGCCGAAGCTTCGCGCGCGCTTGAGGCTTCGCAGACCGGCTCTCTCGACGAGCGAATCCAGGCGCTTGCCCCCGCCGAGCGGCAGGCTCTTCAGGCGGAACTGGAGCCCATCGATCGTGGCCTGGCCTCCGCCGCCGATCCCGTTCTGCATCTGGCGAAGGCCGCCGCTCTCGAAACGCACGGCCTTCCCCTGGATGCCGCCGGCGAGATGCGCACCGTCGTCTCGCAATGGCCCGACGCCGGTTGGGCGCGAAGCCGTCTGTTCTTGCTGGAGTCCAGGGGCATCGTGGTCGCACAGCCTTCCCTGCCCGATGAGAAGGAGTCCGGCAAGAATGTCTTCGCTCTTCTGATCGGGATTTCTTCGTTCCAGAGCGATCAGATCCGCTCCCTCGAATTCGCTCATGCCGACGCCATCGAAGTGCGGAATCTGCTGCTCAGCCCGCGCGGTGGCGGTCTGCCCCCGGAAAACATCAAGTTGCTGACCAACGGGCAGGCCACCGCCGCCGCCATCCGTTCCGCCTTCGACTCGCAACTCAAGGGCCGCCACACCAATGACACTGTTCTGCTGTTCGTCGCGTCGCACGGAACGGTCATCGATAACCGCGGCTACATCATCGCGTGGGACACCAATCCGCAGGACGTCGCATCCACTGCTATCGACATGGAGGACATCCGGCAGCTTTTCGAAAAGCAGCTTGCCGGCGTGCGCCGGCTGATTCTCTACGTAGACGTATGCCGCGCCGGCAAGATCGGCCAGATCACGCCCGACTACCGTGCCACCAACCGAGTCACGCAGCGCCTGGAAACCGGCGACAACTTCTTCGGCATGCTGGCCGCCCAGCAAGGCCAATCGGCCGTTGAAGGCATCAACTACGGCGGCGGGCACGGAGCCTTCAGCTACTTTCTGATAAAGGCGCTCAACGGCGATGCCGACCTCAACCACGATGGCCGCGTCACCATGGATGAGCTGGTGGACTACGTCCACGACAAGGTTGCCGAGAGCACCGGCAGCCGCCAGATTCCAAAAGCCATCGGCGAGGTGGATGAACGGCGGGTCATGGCCTACACCGCCCTGGACGGAATTGCGCTTGCCGGTTACACGGGCCCCATCGTGATGGCGGCCCGCGGCGACCGGGGCATGGCAGCTACACGCGCTGCCGCCAGCCCGGCAGCCACGCCCGAAATGAGTTCCACCCAGCTCAAATATGACCGGGATATCGCGCTGGTTCTAGCGGACTATGAGAAGGCGATTCGCGAAGACCGAATCCTCCCCGCCGAGGACAACGGCGCCTTCAAATTCCTGGCCGTGCTCAAAGTGCGCTTGCAGGACCCGGATTACCAGGCGGAGGCCGAAAAGCTGAAAGTCGCGCTCGAGGACCAGGGGCAGAATCTGCTGGTCCGTTACCTGGCCGGCGAGCAGGACGCTCCAGGCTCCTCCGATTTCTTCGCCGGCGCCCAATATTTCGAAGCCGCCGAGTTGCTGGCGCGCGATTCCGTTTTCCTGGAAGCCCGCAAGGTCTTCTGCGAGGGCCGCGTCAAGGTATTCGGCAAGGAGTACGGCGCCGGCACCGATCTGCTGGAGCGCGCCATCCGTCTCGACCCCGGCCACGCCTACTCCTACAACGCCCTGGGCATTGCGCTTTTGGAGAAGGCCGAATACGACCGCGCCATGCTGGCTTTCCGTGACGCCGTGAGCCGCGCGCCATATTGGGCCTACCCGCTTCACAACATGGCGCTGGCCTATTTTCAAAAGGGCGACTACAGCGCGGCCATCGCCACTTACCAGCAAGCCATCCGCATGGCGCCGCAGTACGCCTATCTTCCTTACAACCTGGGCCTGGTGTATCAGCGCCTGAACCGCTCCAAAGACGCCGAGTCGATGTACCGCAAAGCGCTCGCGCTCCGTCCCGACGCGCAGACTTACAATGCGCTGGGCTATTTGAAGTTCTTCGAGAAGAAGCCCGGCGAGGCCGAGGCTTTCTACAAGACCGCGCTGGCGAAGGACGCCGCACTGGTGATAGCCCGGCACAACTACGCGGTCCTGCTCGACACCATTCCGAAGCGTCGCGCGGAGGCCTTCCAGTTCTGGCGCGAGATCCTCCAGCAGCATCCCGACTACACGCTGTCGCGCCTGGCTCTGGCGAAAGCGCTGGCCCGCGAAGGCCGTAATGCCGATGCGGCCGGCGAGTTCCGGGTTTTGGTGAATCAGAAGCCCGAGTATGCCGCGGCCCGGGTGGCGTTGGGAAGTCTCGAAATCAAGCTGGGTAACCGTGACGCCGCGCTCGAACAGTTCACCGAGGCCGCGCGGCTGGAGCCGGAAGACGCGTCGGTGTACGAACAGATTGGAGATTTGCAGTCGGCGAAAGGGAATAGCCCGGCGGCAGCCGAGGCCTACACGAAAGCGCTGCGGTACGCCACCGAGAGCGCGATGAAGAAAAGAATTCGAAGGAAACTGCAGCGTTAGGAGGTTCTTCGGAACTGTGAATCACGTTGGTCCTGGGAGGAGTGAAATGAACAGGAATCGTTTTTGGATTGGTATGAGGTCCCTCCGCATGGCTTCTGACCGGGGGGACTCCGGGCTGCAGACGGTGCTTGCAGCGGCGTCTACCAGGGAGGTATCACGACCATGAACACGATCTTTGTGCGAGGTTCCGGCCGACGCTACTCGGTGCTGTCCGTGGCGGATGCGCCGCCTCAATTCGTAGTGGAGGGCCAAATGAAGCTTGATCCGGAAAGAGCCGCCCGAAAGGAATGCGATGGACTTGGTAAGGACCGGGGGATGACAACGAACGAATCGGGAGCCGGCCGGCGGCTGCATTTCATCATTGTGGTTGCGTTCCTGTGTGCCTATGCTGCTCCGGCCGCGAAGGCGAGCTTAGTATGCGCTTTCTCCAGCTTCACCAATAACAGTGGTAGCAACGAGTATACCTTTCCTTCAAGCGGCGGCAGTGGATCCGTTTCAATTAATTTCACTACTTCTTCTGGCTGCACGTGGAGCGTGTCAGCGACTTCATTCATAACAATCTCGGGGCCGACATCGGGTTCCAACACCAGCACGTCTGTAACGATTCCATTTACTGTTGGGGTGTTTAGCGGCGAAGGTCAAATCGGAACGATCACAGCCACTGTGAATGGAGCACAAGCAGGGAGCCAAACGGTTTCCCAGGACGGAAGTGCGTGCACGGTTTCGTTTTCTCCCACGTCGGTGAACATCCCTGCCTCTGGTGGGAGCGGCTCGTTCACCGAAAACGCACCGGGCTGTGGATGGTGGGACTACCCCAACAGCCCGGTGTCGTGGGTGACGCTCACCACCGCTCCGGCCGGCAGCGGCCCGCCTTACTCTGCTTCTACCATCTCCTACACGGTTTCCGCCAACAGCGGAGCTGCCCGCAGCGCGATCCTTACCGTTTCCCAGCCAAACGCTGCAACTTTTACGATCAATCAGGCCGCGGCTGGCGCGACGGCCCCGGTGCTGAGCATCAGCAAGGCGCATGCGGGGAACTTCACGCAGGGACAGACCGGCGCGACGTACACAGTCACGGTCTCGAACCACCTCGGCGCGGCCCCGACCAATGGCACGGTGACGGTGACCGAGACGCCACCGCCGGGCCTGACTTTGGTGTCGATGGCGGGGTCGGGATGGACATGTGCGGCCAATGCCTGCGCGCGGAGCGACGTTCTGGCGGCGGGCTCCACCTACCCCGCGATCACGGTGACGGTGAATGTGACAACTAGCGCCACTTCGCCGCAGGTGAACGCCGTGAGCGTGTCGGGTGGCGGATCAGGAAGCGCGAGCACGACGGATTCGACAATCATCCTTCCGGCAGCCGCCGTCACCTGCAACCCGCAGAGCGGCACTTACACCGCGGGGCAACAGTACTCGACCACCTGTACGGTCTCGGGAGAGATGGCGCCGGTCAGTTGGACTTTTTCGGCCTTGCCCCCCTGGCTACAGATCAGCTCCATGCTCTCTTCCACCTGTACCCTCAGCGGAACCGTGCCCAGCCCTCCTCCCAACTCTTATAGCGTGACCGTGACCGCGACCGGCTATCCTGGCACGTTACCGGTTCCAACGGCTTCAACCACGGTTACCATCAATGTTTCGACCCCCACCGGCACGCTCGGAGTCCAGCCGACCTCCTTGTCCTACAGCGTCACCTCGGGAGTAGTGCCGCCGCCGCAGAACCTCACCATCACCAGCACTTCGGGAACGCTTTCGTGGAATGCCGCTACAGCGCTCACATCCTCCGCGCCTGCCAACTGGATCAGCGCCTCGCCTACGGGCGGAACGGCGAGCCCCGGCAGTCCCGGCAACACGGCGATTTCCATCCTCCCCATCGTCACCACCTTTCCCACCGGCACCTACACGGCCAACGTGAACATCAGCTCCGGGGGGCAGATAAAAACGGCAGCGGTCAGTATGGCCGTGGTGCAAAACGACCTTGTGCTCAACCCGACCGTCATGGTCTTTGCCGCAGTGGTTAACTCACCCGCGCCGCCCGGCCAGACTCTCACCGTCAGCACCCTCACTGGCGGCGCCCTCTCGTTCGGCACGCAGCTTACGTATCAGACCCAGCCTCCTTCCCAATGGCTGTCGGTGTCGCCGGCAAGCACTTCCGCGCCCACGAGCCTCACCGTCTCCGTGCAGCCGAGCGGTCTCTCGGCGGGCACTTACGTCGGATACGTGAACCTTACGGCTACGGGCAGCACGACAGCCCACCAGGTCTCGGTGACTTTGACCGTGAATCCACCCAACGGCACGCTCGGAGTCCAGCCGGCCTCCTTGTCCTACAGCGTCACCTCGGGAGTAGTGCCGCCGCCGCAGAACCTCACCATCACCAGCACTTCGGGAACGCTTTCGTGGAATGCCGCCACAGTGCTCACAAACTCCGCCCCTGCCAACTGGATCAGCGCCTCGCCTACGAGCGGATCGGCCAGCCCCGGCAGTCCCGGCACCACGGCGATCTCCATCCTCCCCGTCGTCACCACCTTTCCCACCGGCACCTACACGGCCAGCGTGAACATCACCTCCGGGACACAGGTGATGAAGGCAGCGGTCACCATGAGCGTGGTGCAGAACTACCTGGTGCTCACCCAGAGCGTCATGGTCTTTGCCGCGCTGATCAACGCACCCGGGCCGCCCGTCCAGACTCTCCCGGTCAGCACGTCCGCCGGCACCGTCTCGTTCAGCACCCAGATTCAGTATCCGACTCCGCTGCCGCCTTCCCAATGGCTGTCGGTGTCGCCGGCAAGCGCCACCGCGCCCACGAACCTCACCGTCTCCGTGCAGCCGAGCGGTCTCTCGGCCGGTACTTACGTCGGATACGTCAACCTTATCACTACGACAACCTACCAGGTCTCCGTGACTTTGTGGGTAAAGGCAGCTCCGGACAACACCTTCGCGTTCAACTATCAGATCGGCGGCGCCTTGCCGGCTCCGGTGTCGGTGCCGATCACCAGCAACGGCGTCCCGATTTCGGTATTGGCCGGTGCTGGGAGCGATCAAAACAACTGGCTGTCGGTCAGCCCGACTACCGCCGTCACGCCCGCCAATTTGATACTTACGGCCTCACCCGGCTCACTTCCTGCCGGGCAATACCAGGGAACTGTCGCTATCACTGGCCTGTACACCGACCAGTCGGGCACCCTATATGGTGTGGCCGCCGTCTATCTTGTCACGCTGACCATCGCCCCCGTCGCAACCCAGACGGTCCAGACGATTTCGCACATTGCCGACGGCGCCGGCTGGTCGACGAGCATCATTCTGGTCAATACCGGCGCCCAGCCAGCGTCGTATACGCTGCAGGTTACAGGCGACAAGGGAGCCGCGATTGCTCCTTCTTCGACGGGGCTCGGGATGCTTTCGACAGCCGGGACGATTCCGGTAGGAGGGTCGAAGATCATTTCAACCGATGGAACTGCCGCAAATCTCACCGAGGGCTGGGCACGGGTGACGAGCGCTCAATCGATCGGTGGTACGGCGATTTTCCGGTCGGCGCAGCCGAAGGGCTCGGCTGTTCCCTATCAGGAAGCCGCCGTCCCGCTGCTCACGGCCGGCAGTACCACACTGCTCTTCCCCTTCGACAACAATGCGAACCTGGCTACCGGTGTCGCGCTGGCGGCTCCGGACAACAACATTATGACTACGGTCTCCTGGCGGCAACGCAACCAGGCCGGGCAGAACCTTACTTCCTCACCCGAGCAGCCGGTGACATTGCCGCCATTCGGCCATACGGCATTGGTGCTGCCAATCGATTCTGCACTATCGGCCAACCTGCGCGGAGTAGCGGAGTTCGATTCCCAAAACGGCCCCATCTTTGGTTTGGGGATTCGATCCAACAGTGGCGCCTTCACTTCAGTGGAAGCCGTGACGAGCCAGCCGGCGGCGACCAAAATCATCTCCCACATCGCCGATGGTGGCACAGCCGCCAATGGTGGGTCGTGGCAGACGACCATCATTCTGGTGAACACGGATACTGTGGCAGCGACGTTCACGGTCAATCTTTGGCAGGACTACGGGACCCCATTCGCGGTACAACTCGTGGGTTCTTCCGCGCAGTCCGTTATCTCGGGCGTCATCCCGGTGGGTGGCGCCTATACGATCGAAACAGCCGATGTGGCAAGCCAGACTACAACAGGATGGGCCGAGGTGTTGAGCAGCCAGTCGATCGGCGGAACGGCCGTTTTCCGCTTGGCGAGCAGCGGCCAGGAAGCCGCAGTGCCTCTGCTGACTACCGGAGGGACGAAACTGATGCTGCCATTCGACGTCGGGTCGGGGTTCGCGTTGGGCGTGGCGTTAGCCAATCCCAGCCTGACACAGGACGCCACCATTACCTACACGCTGCGGGACGAGACTGGGAATCCGATTCCGAATAATCCGCCACAATCGATTTCGCTGCCGCGACATCAGCACACCTCTTTCGTGCTGCCGGTGAACTTGAACGGGGCTGCCGAACTGAAGGGAGTAGTGGAATTCGACTCGCCGAATGGGGCCGTCTTTGTGCTGGGCATTCGTGCCAACAACGGAGCATTTACTTCCGTGCGCGCCGTAGGTCAATAAGCGATGCGGCGTTTGACGGATGTTCAGATAGTCCCCGGCGGTGCTGGGAGATACACGCTGGCGGCGGTGACTGCGACCAGCACCACGGACCCGACAAGAGACCGAATGGGAAAATGACGGCCGCTGCTCATAGGACCCTCGACATCGACCGGAATTTCTGTTGGTCTCGTCTCTGCGATTGAGTATATACCAGCCAGCCTCCGCCCCTATCAGTGCATCGTTCGCGTCCTCGATGGAATGCTACCGCCCGCCAGCGGCGATGCGCGCCAAGTACATCTCGCACTCGGGTGCCCGAGCAGGACATCGAAACAGAGAATCGTCGGCCCACGGACGCTCCTGTTTCCATGCCACCGGTTTTGCCGAGGTGGTTTTTGAATCAACGGCTTACAGACTCTCCGGTCGCGCATACCAATTTCTATTTCTTGTAGTGTCGCTCTCGGGGAGCCATTCCTTTCCTTGCTCTGATTTGCCTGCCCGTTGGTTGACGCCTCAACCCTCCGAACTCGCGTAATGCCTTCAAGGACTTCGGTCTCTGCGCGTCTCTCTTCTGGAACCCGCCCCAGTCGGTGAAGTGAACCCCTGGAGTGAGACACGAAGTTAAGGGGGTAAACGCCGTTCGATGAGAAATCATTGCACGGCGAGGTTGATGTTGTCCACTCTGGAAGAACCTGAGCGGAGGATAGGGCAAC
>Ga0187874_10002487_pt1 | contig 14112 bp, 13 predicted proteins | sample June2016WEW_16_1_3_FD_132993 | JGI IMG/M metagenome (GOLD analysis project Ga0187874, IMG submission 132993) | Peatland microbial communities from SPRUCE experiment site at the Marcell Experimental Forest, Minnesota, USA - June2016WEW_16_150 | ecosystem: Environmental > Terrestrial > Soil >... | reverse complement strand
GGGGCTGCTGGCGGACTTTGCCGGGGTCGTCGCATCGGTGATCATCTGCCGGATGGTATTCCGCGGGCCATGAGCAAGCGCGAACTGGTTCGGGGGCTGGATTTGGGCGCGACGACCGCGCTGGTCGTGGGCACGATTATTGGAACGGGCGTATTTCTGAAAACGGCGCGGATGGCGCAGGCGGTGGGCACACCGGCGCTAGTGTTGCTGGCATGGTTGGCGGCGGGCCTGCTCTCGCTGGCCGGCGCGTTGAGCTACGCGGAGTTGGGCGCGATGCTGCCGGACGCGGGCGGCGAATACGTCTATCTGCGGGCCGCTTACGGCGACCTGCCGGCCTTCCTCTTTGGCTGGATGCGGCTGGCGGTCGGTTCGACCGGGTCCATCGCCAGTTTCGGCGCGGCGTTTGCGACCTTTCTGTCGGCGCTGGCGCCATTGAATTGGGCCTGGGCGCAACGGTTGGTGGCAGTCGGAGTCATCCTGGTTTTTACGGCGATCAATTGTCTGCGCGTCACCATCGGGGGGCGGGTGCAGGCGGTGTTGACGCTGGCCAAAGTGCTGGCCATCGCTTCCATCGCGGTTGGCGTCTTTTTCTTCGCCCCTTCGGCAACGTGGGAGCATTTGCGCGCGCCGGCCGGGGCGGCGGCGTGGTGCGGTTTTCCCGCGTTCGGCGCGGCGATGTTGTCGGCGCTGTGGGCCTTCGACGGGTGGAACAACATGCCGATGGCGGCGGGCGAAGTGCGGGAGCCGGGGCGCAATATACCGCGCGCGCTGATTTTGGGCATGGCCATCGTTCTGCTGGTCTATGGCGTGTTGAACCTGGCCTACTGTTACGCGCTGCCGATGGACGCCATCGCCTCCTCCAGTTCGACGCTGCACGGGACGGCCCTGCCCGTGGCGGCCAAAGCGGCCGAAACTTTCCTGCCCCGCTTTGGCGCGCAATGGGTGGCGCTGGCGGCATTGCTGTCAACCATCGGCGTGCTGAACGGCTCGATCCTCACCGCCGCGCGGATTCCGTACGCCATGGCGCGCGACGGGTTGTTCTTCGCGCGTTTCGCCCGGCTCAACGACCGCTCGGCGGTGCCGGTGGCGTCGATCCTCCTTCAAGGGATTTGGGCGGCCGTTCTGGCCTTGTCGGCCACCTTCGATCAACTGACGGATTGCGTGATTTTCGCCGGCATGATTTTTTACGCCGCCACCACGCTGGCCGTTTTCGTTCTGCGGAAAAAATTGCCGGACACGCCGCGTCCCTATAAAACCCTGGGCTATCCGCTGGTGCCGCTGCTCTTTGTCGTGGTGGCGGTCTGGCTGCTGTGCAACACGCTGCGCACCAGCCCGGTGGAATCCGCCGCCGGCCTGGGGCTGATCGCGTTGGGCCTGCCGGTTTATTTCTGGCTGCGGCGCGCCGCCGCCCGGCCCTAAAGCGGATTGGCGCGGCCTGGTTTGCGGAATCGCGGCTGTCAATTCGCGCGGGTTGATGCGATGCTGGATGAACAGTGATGAATGCGATGAAAATATGCTTGATTGCGCTGGCGCTGCTGCCGATGGCGGCGGCCTGCCGGGGCGGCGAAGCTGCCTGCCCCTTTGACACGAACAAACTGGAGTTCGCGGGCACGCCGCTGGAGCAGGCGAAATGCCTTCTGCGCCCGCCCCTGCGCGGCGGAGGCGTCGGCGAACCGCTGGCGGTCCTGCCGGAGCCGCTGGAGCATCTGATCGGCAGGCCCGTCGGAATCACCCGCGACGCGTTGCGCCGGTATCTGGCGTCGCACCACATCGCCGAGGCCGACGTGGGCGGGCCGATCACCAATGTGCTGCGGGCGAAATACTTTGTCATCCACGACACGAGCACGCCGAATTACGGGGAGAAGCCGTTTCCGGCGGACATCAACGAGCCGGGCTGGCGGCTGAACGACCTGGAAGTCTGGAAGAAGCGGCCTGTCGCGCATATTTTTGTGAGCCGCACCGGGGAATCGATCACGACGCACGAATTCACCGAGCCGTGGCGCGCGACCAAGTTTGAATCGAGAACCATTTCGCGGGAGCAGAGCCGGGGCCTGTTCGTCCACGTCGAGAACACGATGCCGCGCCGTTCCGATCCGCGGGGCGCGCCCGGCAACGATGTCATTGCGCCGGAGCCGGGGTTCACCGGGCCGATGCTGGACCGGCTGGCGTTGCTCTACTTGACGGCCAGTGTCGAACACGGCCAATGGATGGTTCCGGCCTATCACGCGGCGGTGGACGCGGGCATTCCCGACGCGCACGACGACCCGCAGAACTTTGACCTCGCCCAGTGGGCCGGCCGGCTCGGTGCGCTGCTCAAAGAGGCCGGGCCATGAAGCGGTCAGCCGGCATTGGCCAGCGTTTGGGAGGAAATTTGCAGCATGCGCTCGATGGGCCGGCGGGCGCGTTCGATGATGTCCCGGCTTAACTCGACGCGCGGGCTGAGGTTTTCCATGCAGTCATGCAGCTTCTCCAGGGTGTTCATCTTCATGAATTTGCACTCGTTGCAGCGGCAGTTCTCCACCGGCACGGGAATGAACCGCTTGCCCGGGCATTCCTTGCGCAAGCGGTGAATCATCCCCGCCTCGGTCGCGATGAGGATCGCCGGGGCGGGGCTGCGCCGGCAGTAGTCAACCATTTTTTCCGTCGAACAAATTTCGTCGGCCAGCAGGCGGACGGCGCGGGTGCATTCGGGATGGGCCACGAGCGGCGCGCCGGGAAAGTCGCGGCGGATGCGGGTGACGCCGGCGTGGGTGAACTCGACGTGGGCGTAACAGTTCCCGCGCCACAACGTCATCTTGCGCCCCGTCTGCTCCATCACCCAGGCGCCCAGGTTTTCGTCCGGCACAAAGAGCAGGTCGCGCTCCTTGGGAGAGGCGTTGACAATTTTGACGGCGTTGCCGCTGGTGCAAATGACGTCGCTCAAGGCTTTGACCTCGGCGCTGCAATTGATGTAGGTGACGGTGTAAAAATTCGGGTTCGTGGCCTGCAAGGCCTTGAGCTTGGGCGCGGGGCAGCTTTCTTCCAGCGAACAGCCGGCGTCTTTGTCCGGGAGAACGACCGTTTTGTCCGGGTTCAGGATTTTGGCCGTTTCCGCCATGAAATGGACTCCGCAGAAGACGATGACATCGGCCCTGGTTTTGGCGGCCTGCTGCGAAAGCCCCAAGGAATCTCCCACAAAATCCGCCACGTCCTGGATTTCCGGCACCTGATAATTGTGGGCCAGAATGACGGCGTTCAACCGGCGCTTCAGTTCGAGAATATCGCGCGAAAGGGCGTCGAGCCGTTCGGGCGGCAGGGGAATCCGGGTGACAAAATCCGCCTCGCGCCCCGGTTGAACAGCAGTCAGGTCAATCATATCATCAATTTAAGGGCAAAGCCTTCGGCGGGCAACCCAAGTTTGAACTCTAAAAAGTGCGCCTGGAACTTCCAAAGCCCTGCCATCGACGATGCCGCGATGAGAGACGAAAGAACTTGGCGAAAGTCTTCGAGCGCTCAGGCAAAGTTGATGTTGCAGACCAGCCCAGTTTCGCCCGCGCTGGCCAAAAGTTGCAAGAGGTGGCTGCATTCGGCTTGGCGCGTCCTGCGGCGCTTCAGAACGATAAGCCCGGTGGCCGGCTCCGTGCCGGCCAGTTGCAAAAAATCCTGCCGGTTGCAGGTGACCACGATGGATTTGGTGTGGACGGCGTGGTACCAGACATCCACGTCATCGGTCCGTGTGCCGAGCGTCTCTGCGACCAAGAAAACCTCGTGGCCCGCCTGCCGGACGCTCCGAACCGCCTCGACCGGCACATCCTCATCGATCAGGAATCTCACTCGTTGAGAGGCTCCGTCTGCGCGGCGATCAGAGGATCCAACTCGCCTTGGTGGTCTTCGTAATAGGCCAGGCATTCATAGACCTGGGCGCGCGTCAACCTGGGGAAGCTGGCCACCACTTCATCGACCGACGCCCCTGTCTTGGTCATTGCCACCACGTCATGCACTCCGACCCGGGTGCCCTCGACGATTGGAAGACCGGAGCGCACGCCAATCTTTTGCACAATGTAACGGTAACTGGTCGCAATCACGCCGGTACTGTAACCGCTGCCGGCGACGCATTCAAGCTCGATCGCGGCTCGATCGCGGCGCGGCGGGATTTCGGAAAGAACGACTTATTCTTCCTCATTCGCGGTCCATTGCCCCTCGTTGTTCAGTTTTAGAACGACGCGCCGCGCGTTTTCCGAAGAGTGCGCCGAAACAACTCGTAATGTCGTTGCAGCCGCGCCTTGTAGTCTTGGTTCGCCACGACCTCTTGAAACAACTTCAACAATTCCGGGGCCAGCTCCGACTGTTGGTTCAGTAAGTCGAGCGAACCTTCGACAATCTCTCGCGCCGCCCCGGATGGATAGGGCATTCTCTGGCGATAAAATGCCCTGCTTTCCCATCCGAAGTTGATCGAGGCAACAATCTCTCCGGCGCGCGCCTTCGACCAGACCTCAAGGAACACCCGCCAGCAGTCGCACGCCAGATCATCACAGTAGAATTCAACGAAAGCGAATTCGTCGCCATCCAGCCCGTCCGGACCGGGTGCGACCCGGGCAGAGCGGACTTCCCTCATCGCCACTTCCGTGCAAACGGTGTGAAATGGAATCATCGACATGGTTCTTCCTTTTGGTTGACGCGGCATTGCAGGACGGCGATTTGCGTCTCGTCCGGCGCGGCGGCGGGGTCGCCGTTTTTGAGTTGTTGAAAGCAACGGCGCCATGCGGGCGGGGCAGAAGCGGGGTCGCGGGCAAACTCCGCACAGAGCTGCTCGATAAACGGCAGATTCCAACTGCTCGGGCCGTCGGGCGTGTCATTGATGCTCGCCACGCCCTTATCTTAATCGCGCCGGCCCGTCTGTCAAAGCGGCGCCGGCGCGGATGCTGTCGTGATTTGAAAGAGTTCAGCGTCCACCGCTCCCGCGCCAATTTCCGCAACGGCGTTGCGGAAATCTCGAATCGAAGAAGCCATCGAGCGCTTGCGCAACATCGCGGAGCACTTTCCCTTGCCGTGGTCGCATTACAACTGACTCGCACCAACCGCCCCGCCGCGGGCGGCGTCAATCGACAAATTCCAATTCCTGGCGGCGCGGGATCAGGCCGTGAACGTGCGCCTGATCGAGGAAACGGCGGATGGCGGCGCGGCCTTTCTCGCCATAATCGAGCGTCCAATGATTGACATACATGCCGACAAATTGGTCGGCCAGATCGCGCCCCATGTCCCGCGCGTACTGCAAGGCGTGCGCGACGGCTTCCGGGCGGTGATCGAGGCTGAACCGGATGCTGGCCGTGAGGATGCGGGAAATGGCCGACCGCGTCCGGGGCGGGAAACGCTTGTGGATGACGTTGCCGCCCAGGGGCAGCGGCAGGCCGTCGTTCTCGCGTTTCCACCAGGCGCCCAAATCCTGGCACACTGTCAAACCTTCGTTTTGATAGGTCAGTTGCCCTTCGTGGATGATCAGGCCGGCGTCCGCCTGGCCCGCGCGGAGGGCCTGGAAAATCCGGTCGAACGGGACGACGACGTAATTGAGATTGTCGGCCGGGCGTTGGAGCCAGAGTTGAAGGGCCAGAAAGGCGCTCGTCATCGTGCCCGGCACGGCGATTTTTTTCCGGGTCAGATCGTCCCGGCTCAGAGGCGCCCTGGCGACGACCATCGGCCCGTAACCGTCGCCCATGCTGGCGCCGCTGGGCAGCAAGGCGTAGTGGGCGCTGACGTAGGCGTAGGCGTGAATGCTGATGGCGGTGATGTCCAATTCGCCGCGCGTGGCGCGCTCGTTGAGCGTCTGGATGTCTTGCAGGACATGCTCGAACTTGAACCCGTTGGTCGGGATCAATTCCCTGGCCAGCCCGTAAAACATGAAGGCGTCGTCCGGGTCGGGCGAGTGTCCCAGCGTCAAAGTTTGCGACATTGGCCCACAGTAACCGATGCGGGGCGTTTTTCCAGACCTACTGTAATCAGCCTGCGCCAACGGGCGCATCTCTTTTTAGACACCCGTCAGGGCTTCGGGAGGCCGCGTCTCGATCCACCGGGGAAAATGACGAATGACGAAATCATAATGTCTAAAGAATGCTCAAATGACTCAATGACGAAAATTCGGCCCGCCTGAATTTCGTCATTTGAACTTCGTCATTGTTTCGTCATTCGAGCTTAGACATTCGTCATTCTTGCAAGCCTGTCTGCGGCCAGTCATAAACGCTCGTTGCCAATAGGGTTGCCAAAAACCGGGATGAGCCTGGCGCCAATCCCCTTTCCCAGCGTGTCAACACCGATCGTGAAAACGGCTGTCCCACGGCCAGGCGAAAGAAACTCCTCAAACTCCGCCGGAAAGGAGTCCGATTTGAAATCGCCCGAATTTGCCTGCCGCCGGACAAGAAGCGTGGATTGACGGGAGTTTGAATTGGTGAGCAAATCGAAATTGTTTACGAGTTTCCGGGAGATCCGTTCACTCACAAACAACAGAACGGAAAAACTTATGAACAGAAATGTGCGCGGGTTGATTTATCTGACGATGATGAGTGTGAGCGTCGTTTTGAATATCCCGGGACAAACGCTTAAACCGGGAGCGCCTCCTGCGCAATCGACGCAGCCTGCCCCGTCACAACCCGCGCCGACAAGTCCCGCGCCGGTGTTCACCAACCGTGCGCCAGTGTTCACCAACCGTGCGCCAGTGTTCACCAACCGTGCGCCGGTGTTCACCAACCGTGCGCCGGTGTTCACCAACCGTCCGCGCATGTTCACCAACCGTGCGCCGGTGTTCACCAACCGTTCGCGCATGTTCACGAACCGTCCGCCGGTGTTCACCAACCGTCCGCCGGTGTACACGAACCGTCCGCCAGTAATCACGAGTCGTCCGCCGGTGTTCACGAACAACGTGCCGGTGTACACGAACCAGCTCCCAGTGTTCACTAATTATTAATTCCCCAGTCGAGGTGGAGGTCAATCCCGGCTGGGGGACACGACCGCGGCAATTATTGGGTTGAAATAACCTCTTTTGCGGATTGAGCCGCCGGAACGATCTTTGGCAGCCGACAGGTCATCGGTCGGAATACTCTTCCGCCATCTGTTCTCCTCCGTGGGCGGGATTGGGCACCAGGTTTTGGCCGCGCGAGTCCACCACGAAATCAAGCACCTCCAGAGGCACTTGTCCGAGAAGATTGGGCACCTCTTCCGGCACTTCAACCACATCGAAGTTTTCGTGCCGCCCCATCAGTTCCAGCCGCACTGGCTCGTATTTGTAGCGGAGGACGTCGCCGTTGGACGTCCGCGAGCGCACGGTATCGGTTCGTTCCAGGCCCAGCTTCTCGATGACGGTGGGCTTGAGATAGAGACGGGTGGCGCCAGTGTCCACCAGCGCCTCGACTTCAACTTCGCGGGGTTTGGCCTTGCGGGCGCCAGCCGTTTTGAGGAAGGTGTCCTTCAAATTCGTGAGCTTGATCTTGACGATGACTTTGCCCATGTCCCAAGCCTCGCAGATATTTGGCGAAGGGTCAATGCGCTTATCATACCACAGGGTTCAAATCTCTCATTGTCCTTGCCCCAATTCGGTCGTTTTTTTGGGATTTCAGCCGCAAAAAATGAGGAATGCTTGACCCAGGTCAAAGCATGCATGGCCTTGAGCGGTTAGGTTGAACGCATGAATGAACGACCGCTCATTGATTCCGGGCGCGAAAAGATCTTGTCGCTGCCCGGCGATACGCACTACGCGCCGAACGGCATTGTCAGCCGCACGTTATTGAACACACCCAATTCACGCACGGTGCTGTTCGGTTTCGCGGCAGGCCAGGAATTGACTGAACATACCTCGACCCAGCACGCGCTGATTCAGATTTTGTCAGGCGCCTGCGAATTCTCGCTGGCGGGCGCGCCGCGCGACCTGAAAACCGGCGACTTGTTGTATATGCCGCCCAATCTGCCGCACGCGGTGAAGGCAACGGAGCAGTTCTCCATGCTGTTGACCTTGTTCAAGCCAGCCCGGACGCCGGATCCCGCGCCTCAAACCCAAACCGGCCCGGCTGCCCAGGCCTGAATTTTGGGCAGCCAGGTTTTAATCGCTTCCTCTTCGTTGGCGTTTTATGGCAACAAGCAGGGCACGACTTGCCGGCTGTGGCGGCGGTAGATTTTGAAATCGGCATCGGTGGTCAGCACCACAGGATCGGGCAGAATTTCGCTCATGCGCACCAGGCAGGCGTCAGCCAGGCTCATGGGCACGTCGGCGTATTTGTCCATGAGGGCGAGCACCGGCTCAATCTCATCGCCCAAATTGAACGAGAGCACGATCGCTCCACGCCGTAGCATCTCCTTGATCTTGGGAACGCCCCTCTCTCCCACCAGATAAAAAGCTTCGCTCAAGGCCGCCTCGCAAGTGCGCCACGGCATCGGCAGGGCATCAACGTGCGCGTCGAGCCAGCGATGATGCTGGTCATCGGAGCGCACCAAGGCGACTAGGGCGCTGCTATCGGCGATGACGTTTCTTGGCACGGATCAATGCGGGCAGGTATTTCTTCTTGTTGCCGGACAGATCGGCGGGCAGGCCGTCGTTGCGCACCGAGCCGATCAAGTCGCCGATCAATTCCCTCATGCTGCCGCCGCCCGCCGCCGGGCGGCCCGGCTGGCCCAGGCGCTGCCGCACCACGTCTGACTTCGACACGCTGCGCGCCCGTGACTCGTGTTCGATCTCCGTAACGAGGGCATCGGGCAGCCGGATGGTCAAAGTTTTCATGGCAACAGTGTAAGACAAGTGCGGCAGACACGCAAGACAATTGTTGGCGCGAGGCCCTCGCGGCCTCAACCGCATCGCGAGTTTGCAACGCAGCAAGCGGCGGACTGGCGGATTTACTTCCGGCGCGAAGATGGTTGAATCCTCCCCGCCATGTCCCTCGCGCCCGGTGAATTAAGACAGATCGGCATCGCCGCCGCCTTGCGAAGCTGCCGGTTGTTTGCCGGCTTGCCTTCGCAAGACCTGGAAAGCATTGCGGACGTCACCGTGATCAAGTCCCTGGCCAAGGGCGAATACCTTTTTCGTGAAGGCGGCCCGGCCATCGGCTTTTTCATTGTGCAACGCGGTTCCGTCAACGTCCACCGGGTCAATGCCGCGGGCAAGGAGCAGATCATCCACGTTTTCCGCGCCGGCGATTCCTTCGCCGAAGTGGCGCTGGCTTCGGACAAGGGGTACCCCGCTGACGCCCGCGCGCTGGAGCCGACCCAGGTGTTGCTGGTGCGGAAGGAAGGCATTTTGGCGCTGCTCCGGCGCCAACCCGAGCTCGCCTTGCGCATGTTGGGTTCCATGAGCAGCCACTTGCGGGTGCTGGTCGGTCAACTCGAAGACCTGACTCTCAAAGACGTGGAGACCCGGCTGGCGAACTGGCTGGTTAAACGATGCCCGAATCTCCCAAGCGAGCAGCCTGTCCAGATTGAGTTGGCGATGGCCAAACGTGTGCTGGCGGCGGAATTGGGCACCGTTAGTGAAACCTTGTCGCGGACCCTGGCAAAATTCCGGGAGCAGAAACTTCTGACCGTGAAAGGCAAAACCATTTTGGTCCTGTCGCCAACGAAATTGAATGCTCTCTTGCGGCGGAATCTCGGAGAATAGCCAATGGTTCTGATGCCCCCCTGGGCGGCAGATTGAGGCCCAACGCATGGTCCGGTTTGGCAAGTTTTGGCAAGTTTTGGCTTGCAACTTCGCGCATATCGTGTAAATCAGCTTTTCAGCTTATGAAAACCACGGTTCGGACCCATCTGAGTATGCACCCTATTAATGTTCAGCATTTTCGTCGCTTCAAAAAATGCCTCCTTTTAATGGCGCTGTCGCAATTGGCTTACGGCCTCCAGGCGCAAAATCCGGTCCCCTACGTATTTACCACCATCGCCGGCACGGCGGGGGTAAGCGGACACGCGGACAACGCCGGGGCGGCCGCCAGTTTCAACCAGCCCTCCGGTCTGGCGGTGGACGCGCAGACGAACATTTACGTGGCGGACACGGGGAACCACACGATCCGCAAAATTGACGTCAACGGCAACGTGACGACGCTGGCCGGCCTGGCAGGAAGCAGCGGCTTGCAGGATGGAACGGGCGCGGGCGCGCTGTTCACCTCTCCGCAAAAAGTGGCGGTTGATTCGAGCGGCAACATCTATGTGGCGGACACCGGGAACAACACGGTGCGCTATGTGTCTCCCGGCGGAGTTGTCAACACGCCCTTATTCAACTACTTGGGCGGCAGCCCCGACTACTACACCCAAGGGGACTGTTCGCAACCCGAGAGCGGCGCAGTGGCTGCGTTTTCCTCCCCTGCGGGAATCACGGTGGACGGATTGGGGAATGTGTATGTGGCCAACGGCGGCGGTTACTTTTACGAAACCGGCACACCTGTCGAGGGCGGCGGATGCTCGTTTAATACCGTCTATTTCGTGACGACGGTCCGCAAAATCCTGCCGGACCTGAATGTCTCGACCGTGGGATACGCCCAGCAAGCGATTGTCAGTGGCTACATCCAGCCGATTCTCTCCGGGATCGCCATCGGTTCGGGAGGCACACCTTACTCGGCGGACCTCAACGGCGGGGGTGCGATCTTGAATGTTTCGACGGCGGGATTTGGACCGTTTGGAGTTTTCGCGGGCAGCGCCTCAGCGACGGGGTCAACCGACGCCACCGGATCGAGCGCGCGGTTTTCAGGGCCCCAGGACGTTGCGGCGGACGCGGCGGGGAACCTTTACGTGGCGGACACGGTTAACAACACGGTTCGTATGATCACGCCCGCGGGAGTGGTGACGACGATTGGGGGGCTGGCCGGATCAATAGGGAGCACGGACCTGGCTTTCTCCGGAACGCGCTTCAAAACACCGCAAGGCATCGCTTCGGACAGCCTAGGAAACATCTATATTGCCGACACCGGGAACAACACCATTCGCAAAGGGGTGCCGATGCCGATTGCCATTTACGCGGAACCGCAGTCGCTGGTGGAAGGGGTTGGTTACACCGCGAGTTTTTCGGTGCTGGTGATCAGCAGCAACGCCGTTCCTTATGGGTGCCAATGGTACCAGAATGGCGTGGGGCTGATTAACGCCACCAACGCCACACTGACGCTCACGAATCTCCAAGTGACGAATGCCGGGTCGTACGTGGTCATTGCCACGAACCTTTACGGGAGCGCCACCAGTTACGTCGCGACCCTCTCCATTGTCTCCTACACTTTTAACACGCCGATCAGCGGGTCCGGGATTTCGCAGCCCCTCGGACTGGCGGTTGATGCCGCGCAGAATGTTTATTTTGCGGATTACTCACGGCATGTGATTTGGAAGTCGAGTCCGGGAACGGGAAGCTCGTTGCTGGCCTTTGCGGGATTGTGGGGTTCCGCTGGAGAAAGCGACGGCATCGGCGATGCGGCGCTGTTCGACCAACCCTTCGGGCTGGTCATCGACACGGGCGGCAACCTCTATGTGGCAGACTCGGCCAACAATCTCATCCGCAAAATCACGCCGGCAGCGGTGGTGACGACCATTGCGGGCGTTCCCGGCGGAACGGGTTTGAGGGACGGCAGCGGGAGCACGGCCTTGTTCAACCGTCCGACCGCGCTGGCCATTGACAGCCATAACAGCATCTACATCGCCGACTACAACAACGGAGCCGTCCGCAAACTGACGAATGGACCTTCGGGTTGGCAGGTGACAACGCTGGCCACGGGATTCAATCAGCCGGACGGGGTGGCGGCGGACAGTTCGGGCAAAGTGTATGTTGCGGACTCGCAGAATGAAGTCATCCGCACCATCGCGACGGATGGAACAGTCCACTTGTTGGCGGGAACGGTGGGCGCCGCTGGAAGCACCGATCTGACGACGGGCCTGGCTAGGTTCAATTATCCCGAGGGCCTGGTCCTCGACGCGTCGGGTAATCTGTTGGTGGCCGACGCGGGCAACGATACCATCCGCCTCATCACTCCAGGCGGGCTGGTGGGGACGATTGGCGGGCTGCCGGGGAATTACAACTTCGCCAACGGGACCGGCTCCAACGCTCTGTTTCGGAACGCGGGGGCGCTGGCATTTGACAGTTACGGCAACCTGTATGTCTCCGATTTCAACAACAGCGCCATTCGGGCCGGCACGGTTCCCATCGCCCCAGGCACGGCTCCCAGCATACTTGGAGGACCGCAAAGTCAGAGCGTGGTGGCCACCTATGGACCTGTCTCTTTCGGAGTGCAGGCGACGGGCAGCCCGACTCTGGGCTACCAATGGAGCAGCAACGGCACGACGGTGGCGGGCGCAACGACTTCGACTTTGTCCTTTACGCCGGCGCAATCGAACAACGTGGGCACCTATACAATGGCGGTGGGTGTGACTGTCACCAACGGGGTCGCTCCGGCTGCCAGCGCCGCCGCCACGCTGACCGTCCAGCCGGCCTACGCCATTAACACGGTGATCAACGGCAATGGAATCGCCTATCCGTTTGGCGTGGCGATTGATGGAAGCGGGAATGTGTTTTTCTCGGACAGTTACCACGACGTGATCTGGAGATTTGCTCCCGGTTCCGGCAGCGGGCTGACGGTTTTCGCGGGGTTGTATAACGCCGCCGGAAACAGCGACGGGGTGGGTCAGGCGGCCCTGTTCAACGGCCCCGGTGGGCTGGTCATGGATGCGGGGAGCAATCTTTACGTGGCTGACTGGTACAATGAGGCGATTCGGATGATTACGCCCGGATCGGTCGTGACAACGATTGCCGGCGTCAAGGGGTCCTCAGGGTTTCACGACGGTCCGGCGAGCATAGCCCTGTTCAGCGGGCCTGTCGGCCTGGCCATTGACAGCCACACCAATTTATATGTCGCCGATTACTATAATGGCGCCGTGCGCAAATTGACCAACGGTCCGGCGGGCTGGCAACTGACCACATTGGCCACTGGTTTTTCCCAACCCAACGGGGTGGCGGTGGACTCTTCCGGCAATGTCTATGTGGCTGACTCGGCCCATCATGTCATCCAGATGATCACCCCGGCGGGAGCGGTGAGCGTCATCGGCGGCGTCATCGGCCAGTCTGGCAGTGCCGACGGCCTTTGGAGCGACGCCCGGTTCAATTATCCGGAGGGGGTATTGGTTGACGGCGCCGGCCATGTCATCGTTGCCGATTCGCACAACAATACCCTGCGAATTCTGACCCCCGGCCAGGCGGGCACCGTGGTGACGGTCGCAGGCATCGCCGGCAACAACAACTTCCTGGACGGCACCGGGAGCGGCGCCTTGTTCCGGACTCCGGTCGGACTGGCCTTCGACAGTTCCGGCAATCTCTTCGTCGCCGACTACAACAATAACGCCATCCGTGAGCACGGGATTCCCGTCGCCTCTTCTGGAGTCGCGCCGACGATTACGTCGTCGCCGCAGAACCGGACCGCCGTGGCGACCTATGGTCCGGTCAGCTTTGGAGTCACGGCCATGGGCAGCCCGACTTTGGGCTACCAATGGAGCACCAACGGGACGACGGTTGCGAGCGCGACGACCTCGACGTTATCCTTTACGCCGGCGCAATCAAACAATGTGGGGACGTATGCAGTGGCGGTGGGCGTGACTGTCACCAACGGGGTCAGTCCGGCTGCCACCGCCGCCGCCACCCTGACCGTTCAACCGGCTTACGCCATAAACACGGTGATCGGCGGCAATGGGATTGCCAACCCGTTGGGCGTGGCGATTGACGGCGGTGGCAACGTGTTTTTCTCGGATGGTAATGGCAGCCGCAATGTCATCTGGAAGTACTCCCCGGGGTCGGGCGACGCGTTGACGGTCTTTGCGGGCTTGTACAACGCCACCGGCACAAACGACGGAATAGGAAGCGGGGCGCTTTTCAACGGCCCGTACGGGCTGGTGATAGACGCCGGCAGCAATCTTTACGTGGGCGATTCGGGCAACCACACCATTCGGATGATCACACCGGCGGCGGTGGTGACAACCATCGCGGGCGTGCCTGGGACGGCGGGGAACAGGGACAATCCTGGGAATATAGCCTTGTTCGATGGCCCGACCGGCCTGGCCATGGACAGTCATACCAACCTGTATGTGGCGGATTATTACAATGGGGCGATCCGCAAGGTGACCAACGGCCCGGCAGGATGGCAGGTG
>Ga0187874_10002484_pt1 | contig 14118 bp, 13 predicted proteins | sample June2016WEW_16_1_3_FD_132993 | JGI IMG/M metagenome (GOLD analysis project Ga0187874, IMG submission 132993) | Peatland microbial communities from SPRUCE experiment site at the Marcell Experimental Forest, Minnesota, USA - June2016WEW_16_150 | ecosystem: Environmental > Terrestrial > Soil >... | reverse complement strand
CTGGCGCAGAATCCGCAGATCATGCCGCGTATCGCGGACCTGGTGGTGAAGCTAAAGAACCTGGGGCCGATCGGAGACGAGATCGCGGAGCGGCTGGTACCGCCGGATGTGGCGGCGCAGAAAGGGCAGCAAGGGCCGCCGCTGCCTCCGCAAGCCCAGCAGATGATGGCGGCGCAGAAACAGCAACTGATGCAACAGGCGCAGATGATTGCGGAACTGAAACAGCAGCTCGACGCGAAGCTGCCCGACATCCAGGCAAAGAAGGACATCGTCGCCATACAGGAAGAGACCAAGCGCCAGGCGATTCAGAGTCAGATCCGCATCGCGGAGTTGCAGGCTGGCGTTCAAAAAGCGGTGACGCTGCTGGAGACCCAGGTAGGGGCTATCCAGCACACGCTGGAGATGATGGACTCGCAGGCGGAGAGGGATCACGAGGCAGCGCTGGCGCAGCAGGAGCAGGACGCGGCGGCGGCCGCGGGCCCACCAGAGGCAGGGCCACAAGTTTAGCAGTAAATTCGCCCGTCGCGGGAGGGCGTAAAAGAACCGCGGTTGTAAGGAGTGAGCATGGCAGAAGCAGCAGTCGTGGAAGCACCGAATTCGCTGGACACTTTCAACGAGAAACAGCGTGGAGAGTGGCTCAGGAACGGCACGCGACAGCCGAAAGACGAAGCGGAACCGGCACCCGCAAAGGAAGTCGAGTCCGAGCCTGAAAAAGAGGCTGAAGCAATCGCACCGGCGCCGGACACCGGAAATCAACAGGAGTCGAAACCGAAGGGCAGGGCGGATCAGAGAATCCAGGAGCTGCTGAAAGAGCGCAAGGAATTGCGGGCGCGGGTGGAAGCTGCCGAGAAAAAGGCCGAAAAACCAGCGGAACCGGCCCCCGCGGCGGCAGCAAAGCCAACAGCAGCAGCGGAGCCAACCGATGGCAGGCCAGTGGCCCCGGACGCGAGCAAGTGGACAGGGACCTGGGAGGAACTGCAAGCGGCGCAACTCAGATATATCGAGGACCTGACCGACTGGAAGCTGAAACAGCCAGACCGGGATCGCGCGGCGGCGGAAAAAACGGCCGCGGAAGCGAACGAGAGGGCGATTTTCGATCAGTGGAAAGAACGGCGGGAAGCGGCCGTGGCGGCGGACCCGGAATATGCCGATGCGCAGGACATCGTCGGCAGGTTCGTGACCGCCAAGCGGTGCGACTCGCTGATTATCGAGTCGGAAGTCGGGCCGGAGATCGTGATGCACCTGTATCGCCTGCCAAAGGAAGAGCAGGAACGGGTGTCGAAGCTGTCTCCTTCGCGACTGGCTCGGGAAATCGTGCTGATCGAACACAAACTGCTCGCGTTGGCAGACGAGGAAAAGCCATCGTCTGCCCCAGCGACTCCTCAACCGAGGAAAACGAGCGCGGCGGCCAAGCCGGCTACGGAGCTGAGCGGCACAAGAGCCAACAACGTCGTAGACGAAGAGGCGGCGGCGATCGCATCGGGCAATTCCGCGGAGTACATGCGGCTTGCCAACCTGCGCGACCTGAAGAAGCGCAAGTAAAGGATCAAACGTGGCGAACACTTTTCAGGTTGTCGACTGGCTATGTCAGGAAAGCCTGCGGCTGCTGATCAACAACCTCGCGGTAGCACCCTGCTTCAATACCGACTACAACGATGAATTCACCAAGGAGTTTGCGGTGGGCGAGACGGTGCGCGTCCCATACCCGCAGAACTGGCTCGTGACCACTGGCATGGGTTATCAACCCCAGCCGATCAACCGGCTTTTCACCACCGTGACGGTGGACCAGCCTTTCGGCATCCACTTCGAGTACGACTCGATCGAGCAGGCCCTGAAACTGGAACGGGGCCGCGAGAAGTTCAAGCACGAGTACCTCGACAAAGCCATGGCTCAGTTCGCCCAGGAGATCGACACCAGGGCGGTGCAATTCGCGATGGCGAACACCAACAACATCGTAGGCGCACTGGGCACCACGCCGGCGAGCGCGGACATTTACGCGCAGGCGAGAGCGCGGCTGATCGAGAACGGATGCCCTCCGGGGGACAAGAAGATGATTGTCACCCCGCAGATGATGCGCAGCCTGGTGTCGAACACCAACGCCCAGTTCAACCCCACCGACGAAGTGGCCAAGGCTTTCCGCGAAGGCTACTATGGGCGGGCGCAGGGCTTCGACTGGGAAGAGAGCATGTCGCTGTTCTCGCAGACCACGGGCGTGTGGGCCAACCAGGCGACGGGCGTGCAGGTGACTTCCGTCAACCTGAACTCGACCGGCGCGGTGACCTCCATCGTGGTGAGCTGCACCACGGGTGACACCTTCCCAGCGGGGGACGTCATCACCATTGCCGGGGTGAACAACGCCAACCCGCGCACGCGGCGTTCCACCGGGACGCTGAAGAACATCCTCATCACCCAGAGCACGGTGGGCGCGTCGAGCACGGCCACTTTGCAAATCGCGGCTGGGACCCAAGGAATTATCGGGCCCGGCTCGCAGTACCAGAACGTGGATGCGCTGCCGCTGGCCAACGCTTACGTAGCGCTCATGCCGGGAACGACCATGGCGAACGCGCAGGCCAAAACGGGCATGAACGGCCTGGCTCTCCACCGCGATGCTTTCGCGCTGGTGGGCGTGAAGCTGGAAATCCCGAAGGCTTGCGAAATGTCGAGCCAGGCGCGGGACCCGAAAACCGGGATCAGCGTGGCTTTCTTCCGGATGATGGATCCCATCACGCGCAAGATGGTGAACCGGTTCGACGTGCTGATGGGCTTCGGCGCGCTGTACCCGGACAATTGCGCGGTGAGGATCGCGAGCCTGCAATAGAGCAGCGCCGCAAAAGGAGAAAAGAGACTAACATGAAAAACCTCAAAGCAATCGCTTTCGTGGTTCTGGCGCTGCTGCTTCCCTTGGGATCGCTCAACGCGCAAGCCACTCTCGGCACGACCACCCTTTCCGCAGCTTTGACCGGGACGGGCTCGAGCGCCACTCCGGGCAACTCGACCGATCTGATCTACGTGACTTCGATCTCGAGCTTCGTCCAGAACTCGGTGGGTCAATACCAGACCTTGCTGTACGTGGACTTCGAGGCCATGGATGTGCTGGCGGTAATGGCAGCCGGCAGCAACAACCAGATCCGCGTCGTGCGAGGGGCTCACGGGACGCAAGCCACCAAACATAATTCGGGCGCGACGGTGTACGTCGGCCCTCCGGTGTATTTCGGCGGCGCGGCCGGCGCGGGGGCGAACACGGCAGGCGATAAAGTGGGCGCTTGCATTTCGACCAACGAGCTGGCTCTTCCGTTCATCAACATCAACGACGGCAAGATCTTCGACTGCCGGAGCTCGGGGCAGTGGATCCAGATTGGGCTCGGGACCATGGGATCGCCGCCAGGGGAGCTCATCAGCCAACTGTGCACGGGTGCGGTTACTTCCAGTTCCACCACGGACTATGTGGTAGCAGGAGAGGCGTGCACGGTCACCACCGGAATTCCGGTAGTGGTTACGAGCCCTGGGACCCTATTCAACTTCCGGGTGCACTCCTCGGCCGCGGCAGCTTCCACCTCCAGCGATGAGATCGCCACGGTGGTAAAGAACGGCACAGGCACGGCGATCACTTGCAATCTGTCGGGCGTGGCAGTGTGCAGCGACCTGACCCACTCGGTGGCGGTGGCCGCCGGCGACCTGATCACCTTCAGCTATCTGTCGGGAACGACCGACACGGCGGCCAATCTCACGATGTCAGTGGAGAAGCAGTAACTTCCATTGCGTTCCTCCTGAACTGGGGGGCGCCCGCGGCCCCCCGATTTTCCAAAGAAAAGGACATTATGCCGCAAGTATTTCCGTGCCACGTGTACCACGCGAGTCGGCCGTCGCAAGTCGTGTATTCGCCCGAGGAGTTTAAGGCGCTGGGCCCGGGATGGGCTGAGCAGGCGTTTCCGGCGCCCGAGCCAGAGCCCGAGGCGGACCCGATAGAGGATCGATTCGCGGCCATCGAAGCGCGACTGGATGCGCTCGAAGCCAAACGAAAGAAGTAGGCCATGACCTTGCAACAGGGGATCGTAGACCCGGCCTTCAAATCGCTGGGGCTGATCGCGGCCGGGCGCTCGATGGCCACCAGCGAGTATGCCGACGCTCTGGACGCGATCAACGCGCTGCTGGATATGTGCACCGCGGAAGAGGACATGGTGTACCAGATCACCAAAGAGACGTTCAGCTTGACCGGGCCGGCCACTTACACGATGGGGCCGGCGGGGACATTCGCCACGGTGAGGCCGACGAGGATTCGGGCGGCGGTGGTGATTGCGGCCGACAGCGCGTCGCAGCCAATCCAGATTGTGCCGGCCGAGAAGTACGCACAGATGGTGGAGGACCGGACTCTCACGGGGCTTTTCGCTGACGTGATGACGTGCGACTATGCGTCGCCGGCGGTAAACATCTTCCTGAACCCGGCGCCGGTTACGGGAGCGACGCTCGAATTGTGGTCGCTGAAGCCGCTGAGCAATTTCGCGGCGATGAGCGATACGGTGAGCTTGCCTCCAGGCTACCTGCAATTCCTGAAGACCAATCTGGCGGTAGTGCTGGCACCGGCCTTCGCGGGGGCTAAGCTGACCAACGAGACGCTGAGCCTGGCGCAATCGAGCAAAGCGGGACTGGCGAAGCTGTACCGGCAAACGCTGGGGGATCCGTTCGAGCCTCCGTTCGCTCCGCCGCCTCCGCAGACGTTTCTATCTCCGCAAGTCATTCCGCCGTCGCCCAGAGGGTAAAGCCATGAGCCTGGTTTCAGACATCATTGATGACGCGCTGTTTTACATCGGGGCCTACGGGACGGGGGAGACGGTTTCGAGCGGCGATCAGACGTTCGGGCTGCGGTGCGTGAACCGGCTGCTGGATAGCTGGAGCGCGGAGAAACTGTCGCCGATCGGCATCAAGAACGCGACGTATGCGCTGAGCGGCGCCGCGTCCTACACATTCGGCCCGACGGAGACCTGGGCGGCGACGGCCAGGCCGATCAAGATCAAAGGGGCCTCGACGATCGCGGCGAACGGGTTGGAGAGACCGGCGCGGATTGTGACGGCGGAAGAGTGGGTGCAAATCCGGGATAAGACGCGCGTGGGTCTCTTCATCGACGCGCTGCTTTACGACGACGGCTATCCCACGGGGAATATCTATGTGACGCCGAAGCCGGCGGCGGGGAACTGCTCGTTGTGGACGTACGAAGCGATCACGCAATTTGTGAACCTGACGGACGCGGTGAGCCTGCCTCCGGGCTTCGAGACGGCGCTGGTGAAGCTGTTTGCGATGGAGATGTGCTTGCCATTCTCGCGGCCGATTCCGGACGGCCTGCCGCAACTCGCGCAGGCGGCGAAGCTGACTATCCAGACGTTGAACGCGGAGGTGCTCGGCATTCCGATGCCGGGTGCGCCGGCTCAGCCTCCGCAGCCGGGAGCGGGGAAACAGTGACGCTTGCGGACCTGATCAACAACGCGGCCAAGGCGCTGGGGAAGCTGAGGGCCGGAGGGGGGCTATCCCCTTCGGAGCTGGCGGACGGGCTGAACGTGGCCAACGGGCTGGTGGATTACTGGCTGACCAGGCGCGCGTTCGTGTACGCTATCCGCATCGACACCTACCAGTTCAGCGACAAGGCGCCGGCCGATAACAATCAGCCGCCGGTGTACCAGCTCGGGCCTGGATCGGCGGATTGGCCGAACAGCACGCGGCCGACGCACATCGAGAACGCCAACATCTGCCTGACGGACCAGAATCCGGGAATCTTCACGCACGTGGAGATTCTGGACGCGGACGAATGGGCGGCGATCAGCCTGGAGCAGTTGCCAATCACCATTCCGACCAAGATGTACTGCGACTATGCGTTTCCGAACGCGAACCTGTACTTCTGGGGCTATCCGACGCTGCCTTACCTGCTGCAACTCTTCACGTGGCAGCAGATCGCTCAGTTCATGGGGCTGGGGCAGACCATCGCATTTCCGCCCGGTTACTATGCAGCCTTCCTGTACACGTTCGCGGAGCTGGTGGCGCCGCAATGGACGTGCGAAATTCCGGCGATCGTAGCGCAGCAGGCGATGAAGGCGAGGGCGGGGATCGCGGGGACGAACTCGGCGGCGCCGCACTTGCGGACGCTGGACTCGGGGATGCCGGTGAGCGGGCGGGGAGGATCGATGTTCAATTACCGGACGCGAGGGTTTTAGCGTACCAGGAAAAAGCGGCAGGCTGAAGCCTGCCTCACCAAGGAGTTCAGATGGCCCAAGCGAAGACCGTGACTCTGATTGCGACAAGCGATTGCACGGGGAAAGGCACCCCGGAGGACTTCTGCCGCCGGGTGTACCAGCTCTGGACGCTCGATGGAAAGCTCGTGGCTCAGATGGATCACGGGCCAAGGGGCGACGACCAGCTCGCGGTCGTGACTCAGGAGATTGAGCAGCTGGTACCGTAATGCGATTTGACGCTTTCACTGACGGGTTCTATTCGTTTCCTTCGCTGAACGCGGCGTCCCAACTGTGCATGAACTATTACCCAGACCTGCTGGAGGTGGCGCCGGGAACCGAGAAAGCGCGCAAAGTGCTGACTCCGACGCCAGGGCTGGCGCTGGCCTATACCCTGCCGGGCGGGACCGTGCGGGGGATGGCGGCGGGCGGCGATTCGCTGTATGCTGTGGGCGGCCCCACGCTGTACAACATCGACGGGACCACGGGCAGCCCGCACGCTTTCACGGGAGCGCTGGATAACGACTTTGGACCGGCGCAAGTCATAAAGAACCTGTCGGAAGCGGTGGTGATGTCGGGCGCGAAGGTGTATGTGACCGGAGCCGGGAACACCATCGCGCAGTGCCAGTTCTCGACGCAGCTCTACGATTTGGTAATCGAGGGGGCGACGGATGCGTTCCCCGGGGCGCTGACTGGAGACACGGGCGGGATCTTCGACTCCAGCGACGTGGGCGCGACGGTGGTCATCACGGGGGGCACGGGGTTCACGGCGGGAACCTACACGATTCACGCGGTGAATTCGGACGGATCGGCGAGCCTGGCTACGGGGACATGGGGCGCCGAGGGATCGATGCAGGGGCTGGGGTACGAGTGGCTGCTGGTGGGCGGCCTGCCGGATTACCTGATCGGGTCGCAGATTGCTTATCTGGACGGGACTTACTTCGCTGCCCAGCCATCGTCGAACCTGGTGTACTATTCGCAAGGCATCGCGGAGGGAAACCAGGGCGGCGTGGTTTGGGACCCGCTGAATTTCTTCGAGAAGGAAGCATACCCGGACGCCATCGGGGCTCTGTTCGCAGATCACGAGCAACTCTACCTGTTCGGGGATCTGCAATCGACGGAAGTATGGGGCGACACAGGGAGCGGCACCAACCCGTTCCAGCGGAACCCATCGTACTTCATGCACTATTGCTGCTATGCGCCCTTCTCCGTGTGCCGGCTGGCCTCTGGAGTCGCGTGGATCGGCGGAGACGTGGCGCGCGGGCTGCGGACGGCTTTCCTGGCGACGGGATACGTTCCCCAACGGATCTCGACGGCGGCAGTCGAGAAGGCCTGGGGCGCTTACACCACGGTCTGGGATGCGGTGGCATATTCGTGCATCATGGACGGGCACGAATTCTGGGTCATCAGTTTTCCGACCGCGAACGCGACCTGGGTGTACGACGCCACGCTGGGGGAATGGCACCAACGCGGCTGGTGGAACGGGACGGTCTCGACGACGGTAGCCGGCAACATCGCGACCGGAGTACAGGCGCCGGCACCGGCTTCGATGGCGGGCATTCAGGTGGGCAGCCTGCTGACAGTGGCGAACGCCAATGGGACTGATTCAGAGGTAGTGACGGTCTCGGCCATCAACACTCCCTACGGTGGAACCTTCACCGCGAATTTTGCGACCACGAAGACGGGGCCGGGAATCACGGTAACAGGCGGCGGATGGAACCGGCATCGCGGCTGGTGTCACGCGGCGACGGGGATCGGGACGCTGGCGGAGGTGCACTACGTGGGCGACTGGCAGACGGGCGACATCTACTTGATGTCGAGCGCATACGTCCAGGACACGGGGGCGGCGGGATCGGTTCCGATTCACCGGAGACGGCGCGCGCCTCACCTGTCGAACGAAAACAAGAAGCGGTTCTATTCGCTGTTCGAATTGGATTGCGACACCGGGGAAGCGGACGTGGAGGGGGCGGCGCCGCGGGTGCGCTGGCTGAGGCTGGGAAGCTCGCGCGACCGGATCTTCCAGATCGACGACGACGGCGGCGGGAATTTGACGCTGAGCTATTCCGACGACCGGGGATTGAGTTGGACGGGGCGCGCGGCGGTGGCAGTGGCGAGCGCGGCGGCGGCGATCAGCGTGGTGGCGGCATATCTGGAGTGGGTGGAGGGGACCGCATAGGATGAGCACGCCGGCGCAGCTTCCCTTACTATCTCCGTTCTTTCAGGGGCAACCGTTGCAACCGCTGAGCCAGCCGTGGATCGGGGCGCTGAGCAAGCTGCTGGCAGCGGCTGAAACGGGCGCGCCGAGCGCGGCGATAGGGGCGACATATTCGCTGAGCGTGGAAGGCACGCTGGCCATTGCGAGCGATCTGGCGCCGAAGACCTATGTGATGGCGGACTTGACGCCATCGCTGCTGCGCGTGGACGTGAAGCAAGCGCCGGTGGGAGCGAGCCTGGTGATCGCGTTGAGCTACTACACGACGCCGGGATCGCCCACGCTGGTAGCGACCTTCACGGTGGGAGACGGCGACCTGGCGGACACAGAGACCACGGTGGTACCAGTGCCTTCTGGGGCCTGGTGGGAAGTGGACATCACGGCGGTGGGGACGACGTTTCCGGGTAGCGATTTGACGGTGACCGTTCAGTGACCACGCTGGCCAAGCTCGACCCGCGGTACGACATCAGCCTACAAGGCTTCGACCGGAGGGGCGCGGCGGCGTCGATCAACAATGCCAGCGCAACGGGATTCACCGTCTCCGGACGCTGGGGCGACCTGGCGGATTTCGCGGTGCTGTACCTGCGGAACGCGGACGATCTGTACGGGCACCTGTTCACCTCGAGATACCTGCCGGATTTCTCGCTGGCGGGGGTGACGCTGGATTTCGATCTGGCACTGACCGGGTGCATGAATCCGACCAGCGCGAAGTACCAGAGCGTGCCGTGGGGGAATCTGAGCTATATCACCTCGGCGGAAGTCGAGGGGACACCGGTGGCGCTGCCGGCGCCGACGACGACGACGGGAGCGGCGGCGGCATCGGGGAGCTTCACGGTGGCGGGGACGCCTACGGCGTGGGACCGCGTGCAGCTCATCTACCTGAGCAATGTGGTGTTCGAGGTGATCGTTGGGCAGACGTATAACAGCGTGGTGGTGCTGACGCTGGCACAGATCGCCACGGAGTTGGCGCGGCAGGTGAACGTGGACGGACACCTGGCAGCGACGGCGGCCGGAGCGGTGGTCACAGTGACAGCGCCGGCCGGGGCGGATGGAAACGGCGTCGAGCTGCTGACGGCGTACGGCTCTCTATACGGGGCCTTGGTGCAAACGCAGATCTACCCTACAGGCGCGAGCGGATCGCCTCCACCGAGCGGACTGGCGGCGAAACTGACGGGCGGTATCGACCCCACGTCACAGCACTATCACCTGGACTTCACGGCTTTGGGACTGGGGAGCTGCCGGAAGATCTGGCTGACTTTAGCGCCGCCGCTGAACTACGACTCGGGCGACGTGAACCCGTCGCTGGTGGCGTTCGCGCCGCTGGAGTTCTCGGCGGTGTTCAGTAATTGGACTGTGGTAGACGCCGGAAACGTGACACCGCTGAAGATCGCGGGACCGGGATCGGTGACCATTGGGAACCGAGATGCGTGGACCTCCTACACCGGGAACGGCTGGGCGCAGGTGGCGGGATTCTATTTCCAGGGCTTCGCGCGGGAATCGAGCCACGCGGGCGACAAAGTGACGGTGGCCTATTCCTGCCAGCACGCGCACAACCTGTACCTGGGGACTTCGGCACTGAGCACCAACGGGCAGTTCAGCGTGTCGGTGGATAACGGGGCGGCGGTGACGGTGAGCTGCTACGCGCTCGAATCGGCGGCGATCGCGGTAAGGCGGCTGATCGCCAGCGAGGTCGCGGCGGGGATCCACCTGGTCACCTTCACGGTGGCGGCCGGGGCGCATGGGACGACATGCCTCTTCGACTATCTGCAAGCGGCGGTGCTGAGCGATCCGGTGGGTCCATCGGTGGTGTACCCGAAGCTGAACGCGGCGTGCGACTACGATACAGACCAGACCTACAAGATTCCGCCGAGCCGAGCGCTGTGGGTGCTCTCGCAGATGGGGTTGCAGGGCGATCTCGATTTCTACGCGGGGGTGTTCTTCGCGTTGAAGAGGGTGAGAAACGGCGGCCACTTCCGCAAGGCGACAGTGACGCTCTCGGGAACGATCGGCACGGGGACCGGCTGGGGCGATGGAGATATCGTCTGGATCACCGTTGGTGGATCCACGGCCGATCCTCCGAACGCAGGGACGGTAATCAGCGGGGCAACCACAACGGGAGGTAATCCCACGGGCGGCTCAGCCCTGGGCGGGACGGTGTTCGGCGCGGCAGCGTACCCGATGGACACGTTCGCCACGTTGGCACAGCGGCTGGTGAATGCCATTAACGGGTTGTTCGTGGGAATCTGCGCGGCGCCCACATCGACTCCCGGGCAGGCCACCATCACGGTGCTGAGCCCCATCAACGGGTTCAGCCTGGACGTGTCGCTGAGCGCGGGGGCGTCGGTAACGCTGGCGGTCTCGGGCGACATCGGAACAACCGGGATGGTGGGAGGCAACGAGGGCACCTGGAGCGTGGACGCATCGCAGGCGTCGCCGCCGTTGAACCGGGCCTTCTCGGATTACCTGGCGGACTTCGCGGCTCAAGTGCACGCGCTGGGGCAGACTCTCACCGTGGCCTTCTCGCAAGAACTGCTGGGGCCTCCGGACGCGAATACGAGCGCCGGAGCCTGGTCGCAGAGGTTCGCGGACGGAACGACGGTGCTCACCGATACCGGATTTGGGAGCTGGGGCGCGGGGGTTGTCGAGGCCCTGGCCGCGGGGGTCTACCAGCAGACGGGGCACGGGTACATCACCGGAAACGCGGCGGGATTTGCGAGCGCGACGCAATCGGGCATCTGGACGCTGGTAGTGGTGGATGCGGACCATTACACGCTGGGAACGGAGATCGCCAACTCCGGAGGGTATACGCCAGCGGTGGGCGACTCGGTGCTGATCGGACTACAGACGAGTCAGTGCACTTTCAACCCGGCGACGGTGACGGCGTACCTGAGCAAGTGCTACGTGCAGGCGGCGAACATCCTACAGACGGCCGGCCTGGTTCCGTGGCTGCAATTCGGGGAAGTGGGCTGGTGGTTCTACTCGGAACGGATGAGCCAGCCGGTGGGATATGCGTCGTGGACGGCGCCGATTTCGATCGGGACGCCGAACCCTCACGGATTCGCGAGCGGGCAGAGAGGGATCATCGCGGGAGTGAAGGGGAACACGGCGGCAAACGGGACGTGGCCCATCGTGGTGACTGACTCGACTCACTTCACACTGACTGGCTCGAATGGCAATGGAACCTACATCGGAGGGACGGGGACGGCGAGCGGGGGCGGAATGGCGCTGTACGACGCCTGGGCAGCCGCCACTCACCCGCTGGCCTCGTATTGGACCCAGGACGACGTCTGCACCTCCTCGGACGCCACCTGGCTGGCCGGCGCGATCGCTGCACACGTGGCGGCGATCGCGGCGGCCGTGCTCGCTGTGCAGAGCGGGGCCAAGTTTGAATTGCTGTACCCGCAGGACGTGAACGCGAGCGAGTGCTATTACACAGACGATCTTCCGTACCCGCAGGGCGGTCGATTGAACGCGGCGATGAATCTGCCGGCGGCGTGGCGCGCGAAGACCGGCAGCGGACTGGACCGGCTGAAGGTAGAGGGGCTGAGCTGGGGATCGACGTACCGGAACCTGGACCAGGCGCGAAAGGCGATGGCGTTCGCGGCGACGGCGCCGTGCTCGTGGCCGGCTAACTCAGTGGCTTACCTGATACCGATCTTCAACGGCGGGTGCCCGTGGAAGGCGGAATATCTGGCGGCGCTGGGTGTGGCTCTCGTCAACCTCTGGGCGGCGGATCACACGGTGCTGCTCGATTTGGCGGTGCCGATGCCGGTGGCGGGGGTGGCGGCGGTGGTGGAATGAGGGCGCTAACGGATCCCGGCGTCGTTTCCGGAGGAAGTCAAGCATGACCTTCGAGCGGACCAAAGATTACGGGCTGGTGAAGATCATCCTGACGGAGTTGGATCTGTACCGGCACGTTACGGACGATTTCGCGCCATCGCCGGAGGCCTTCGAGGCGAATACGCACCCATCCATCTGGTACGTGCTGGTGTGGGAGGCGAATAAGCTGCTCGGGTTGTTCTGCTTTTACCCGGAGAACGAGATTTGCTGGGCGGCGCATGTGGCGCTGTTCCGGGGAGTGAAGCCGGACGAGACCCGGCAGGCTGGGCGCGAGGTCATGGCGTGGCTGTGGGCAAACACGCCCTGCCGGCGGCTGGTGGCCAGCGTGCCGAGGTCGAATCGCGCGGCGGTGCGGTACGGGCTTGCTCCGGAGGGGATGAACCTGCTGCCGTTCGGGGTGAATGAAAAGTCGTTTTTGAAGCACGGGAAGCTGTGGGACCAGGTGTTGATGGGGCGCAGCAAGCCAGGGGAGTAGAGCTATGCCATCCATCGTAACGTCGATCATCGGAGGAATCCAGGGATCCAGCGCGGCGCACAACGCGGCGAACGCACTGACTCAGGGGTATAACACGGCGGGGCAGACTGTGAGCAATGCGGCGGCGGCGGTGAATCCGGCCATCACCAACGCGGCGGCGACGGGAGCCACGGCCGTCCAGAATGCGGGAACGACGGCTGGGACGAACGTGGTGAATGCCGCGAACACTGCGGCCACCAACGCCACGGCGGCGGCGAACACGGGAATCGCCGGGCTGAGTCCGTACACGACGGCGGGCGCCACGGCGGCAAACAACCTGTCGGCGGACTTGCAGCCGGGCGGCACACTGAATACGCCCTTCACGGCCGCGACCATGGCGACGATGTCCCCAGGGTATCAGTTCCAGTTGCAGCAGGGCACGAATTCGATGAACCGGCAGGCCGCGGCGGCGGGGCTGAGCGGGAGCGGGGGCACGATGAAGGCTCTTGCCCAGTACAACCAGAATTACGCCAGCACGGCCTACAACAACGCGTTTAACCAGTACACCACCCAGAACCAGAACCTGTTCAACAATCTGAACAGCCAGGCGCAACAGGGGCAGACGGCGAGCACCACCGCGGCCAACCTTGGAACGCAGGCGGCGCAGTATGGCGGGACGATCAACACGGGGGCGCAGCAGTACGCCGGCACAACCGGAGTAGGCACGTCGGAATACGGCGCGGGGATGAACTACGGCGCGGCAAACACGACGGCGCAGAACACGTTAAGCGCGGCGAACTACCTGGCCAATACCCAGATCGGAGCGCAGCAAGCGCAGGCGCAGGGCGACATCAACGCGGCGAATCAATGGAACGGGATGCTGGGGCAGATCGGAACTACCGCGAACGGGCTGGCAGTGGGCGGCATGGGAACGCCGGGGAGCCCGAGCTCGGGATGGAGCTTCAGCAACATTCCATACAGCTTCGGGATGGGGGGCTGGTGATGCCAGGCGCCGGGGAGCGGAGGCCTGGGCAACACAAGCACTGGGACCCGCACTCAGAAGCGCACGCGCGAAGACGGCGCACGCCTAAGAATCCGCCTCCGGGTTTCAAAGGGCCGCGGGTGATGAAGAAGGGATAACTTATGCCTGTCGATATGGCGCCTCCGATTTACGGGAACTTCCCGGCGATTCAGCCGCCGCAGAGCGAGAACTTTCTCCAGACGGCACAGCAGGCGCAGGCGCTTCAGGGCGGCGCGCTGAGTCTCGAAGAGCAGCGGATGCAGTTGGCCAGCCAGCGGGGGATGATGCAGGCGTGGCAAGCGGCGGGGGGCGACCCGGACAAAATGCAGCAGATCGCGCCTAACTACGGCGTGCTGCCGAAAGACATGATGGCGCT
>Ga0187874_10002481_pt1 | contig 14128 bp, 11 predicted proteins | sample June2016WEW_16_1_3_FD_132993 | JGI IMG/M metagenome (GOLD analysis project Ga0187874, IMG submission 132993) | Peatland microbial communities from SPRUCE experiment site at the Marcell Experimental Forest, Minnesota, USA - June2016WEW_16_150 | ecosystem: Environmental > Terrestrial > Soil >... | reverse complement strand
CTTGCGCAGCGCGGCCTCTACCAGATGGGCCGAAGGTTGACGCTCGATGCGGCTGTCATATGTTGCATGGCGCGTCGGCTTGGAATGCGCTGTCCGGCTCGTCATCGCCATGCGGAAGGTGGTCGTCATGACTACTACAGCCAGTAGCCATAGCAGCGGATTGCGAAGTTTTCTGGGCGATTTCATTTCTCTTCTCCTTGTGCGCGCCATTGGCGAATGGGCGGCTGAAGCAAACGGTGATAGGGCCCAAAATTTGGTTTTTCCAGGATCTGCCTACTGCGGGAACGGTACCGCTCGGTTTCTTGCGGCTAACACTATACCCCTATTTGGCCGATCAAGCAGCATGTTTCTGCTATAAAATACACACCACTTTTTTCCACAAATACATGCGATTTGCCACCACATAAGGGCCATCCCTCTGGAACGGCTTTGTGTGGACTGCACTGCCGGTTCAAAACAGGGGAGCTCGATGTTGCACTTCCTGCTGGTGGAAGCGGCAATATCGTAACTTATGCGTTTCGGGATTGGTTGCACCGATCGTGCAAATTCAGTTGCATCGAGCGTGCAAAGCCGCATTAGGCGGCAGGCCTGGCAGCCCGCCGCCTGAGTTCCGTTGTGTGTCTAATACGTAAGCGTCGCGGTCGTGTTCGTTACGGTTACACCATAATTGCACCATGGAGTGGTTTGGCCCTGCGTGACAAAAAGCTCGGAAGCCCAACCTGGATTTGTGATTCGCCGGAAGTAATTGTCGAACAAAGTTACGTTGCTGAATGTTATGGAGCCATCCGGCGGGAAGTCGCTGCACTGGTAAATGCTGTAGACCTCCAACACCCCGGATTGCGCCCACACAAAATTCATCAAACTGGGGTAAGCGACGTTCAAGGTTGTGCTTTGCCTGGTAGTCACGTCTTCGGTCGTAATAGTCCATTTCGAGCAGGCCTGAACGAGTGCGCCCCCGCAGGCGCTCATGACCGTGCCTTGGATTTGGTCGCCGGGATGGACCGTCACAGGGTTACTGTTCCATGTCATGCCGCTGGGGCAGCAGTTCCAGCTTGCAATATTCCATGGCCCAGCTCCAGACTGTCCATCATTCCACCCCAACACAGGCTGGATAATTGGTTCCTCACTGGGTGGAGTAAGGTGGTTATGAGTAAGCGCGGGAAAGAAAAACAAAGTCTGGCCATCGTTCGAAGTAGGCGTCTGCGGAACGGTCCAAGCGGCCATAACTGCGTCATAGGTAGTACTGGTGACAACCTGGCCGGATTCAATCCAGCTCCAACTTATCGCGAGAGGTTCGAGGTTTGCCGAACCCTCGACTACAAGCTCTCCCTTGGCCGCATAGCGCGGAAAACTACAAAACGGAGCGATGGTTTCCTCTGTTCCGTCCGCAAACCGGATGCGGCCATCGGCCAGCACGGTCTCTCCGTCCTTGGCCTGCCGGACACACGATGGATGAAAGTAGCCGAACGGCGTAATCACATAGTCGGACGGCACACTGGCTGGACGATTCGACCCTACAGGCTTCTGGGCATACAGCATTCCTAGCGACATCAGGAGAAACACTATTATGCAGAAAGTCCATTTTGCCCTGTTCATTTTGGCTCCTATATTATTTGAACTATTATTTGAACTATCAAAAAAAGCAGGAACTACTGGCTGCTATGATTACTGATTTTGTACCCACTGTGGGTACGGCGGATCGTCGCCGGTCTCGGGATGTCCACTCCGGTGACCGCAAAAAACATCTAAGCCAGGATTTCCGTTTTGACTGGGACAACAGCACTATTGTAGGCGCATCTCACCTGCTCGCGGCGCGTGAAACGACTTTCATCTGGAAAGTTCCCGAATCGGTATGCTTCCGGTCCTAGCATTGCCGCAGTTAGGAGCGACGTTCGATGGTTTCATACGGCAACGGTGGAGCACCGCTTTAGCGGTGCATGAATCTGGAGGCTGGTGCCCCGGCTTTAGCCGCTGAAGTAAAACGGTGTCGCGAACAGGCGAGACGGGTGTACTATGGTGCCGTTTCCGAGAGGAAAAAACTCCGATTACAACAACAACTCAACTGGTCGCACCCGGGAATATACGGCGAGTGCTGGAGCAGTCGTGCGCAGCGAGCCTCGGCGTGGGAAGGGCAACATAGTATGCCGAATCTTTGCAGACAGCCTTCGGCTCAGGTAGGCCTGCCAGAAGAAGTACCAAGCCATCAGCGCATTGGGCGATGGGAAGTTCTGGTTGTCGCGTTGCTCGGTATTTCCTTCACTACCTGCCGTGCTCTGGTCCTCGGACAGGATGTCAGCTGGGATTTGCGCAATTACCATTACTACTCGGTCTATGCTTGGCTCAACCACCGTGTCACTTACAACATTGCACCGGCGCAATTGCAAAGCTGGCTCAATCCATTAGTGTTCCTACCGCATTATTGGCTGATCAACCACGTGCCACCTTTATTCGCCGGAGCACTATTCGGCGTCCTTGCCGGGTTCGATTGCATTTTGCTCTATGCGTTAGCGCGCTGCGTCATCTCGGCGAAGACACGCGCGATGGCAATCTTCCTCAGTCTTCTTTGCACCGCTGTCGGCCTGAGCGGCCCGGAGTTCTTGGCAAACCTGGGAACAACGTCTTCCGACATTTCCATCAGCATTCTCGTACTCGCCGGACTGCTTGCAATATGCTGGGGCCTTCGCCGTGAGAGAACCGCCAGGGAACAATACTCTGCCTATGCAGCTTCCGGAGTGCTCCTGGGATCTGCTGCCGGGTTAAAGCTGACTGCAATGACTTTCGTACTCGGCCTGGCTTTGACTCTAGTTGTACTCTGGTTCAGGATCGGCTTCGGCGCGGGCCGATTCGCCACTTATTCGGCAGGCGGCATTGCCGGTTTCTTGCTAACCGGCGGCTACTGGTGCTGGTTTCTATGGAAGAACTATTCCAACCCAATTCTTCCTTATTACAACACTGCTTTCCGTTCCCCTTGGGTTGTTACAGACAATTTCCGCGACAACGGCGGGGTGCCTCGGACAGTCCTAACTGGTCTTTCCTATCCTTTCCAGTGGTTAATTGGATTACACCCCACGAGTCATTCCCCGCTCCGAGACGCACGCTTCGCATTGCTAAGCGTCATGGTGCCTCTGTGCCTTCTGGCAATGCTTTGGAAAGTGCTCCGCAAGCGTGATAATCCAGAGAAGGCTGCTTCCGAACAGTTGATTTCCACCAACTACTTTTGGCTGCTTCTCCTTTTCAGTGTGTTCTCCTATGTGCTATGGATCAGGACCTTCGCCATTTACCGTTATCTGCTTCCGTTGGACCTGATCAGTGGGCTGATACTGCTTCTTACGCTTGATCGACTCATATCAAATAGCAGCCGCAAGGTCATTGTCTTTGTGTTGCTGGCTGTGTTTTCGATCGCCTGGAGCAAGCCGTTTCCTAGGGAACGAATACCTTATCGCAGGAAGGACTGGTTTGGAGTGCAACTGTCCCCAACTGCCTCAGCTCCTAATACGCTGTTCGTCATCCTGCAACATGGCCCGCTGGGATATATAGTTCCTTTTCTGCCAGACTCCGATCGGGTAATTCGAATCAACGGCAACATGCCTCTGCAGCCGAACACGCACCTGGGCCAGGAAGCGATGAGGTTGATCTCCCAACATACTGGCCCCATCAGAAGTCTCACTGAATATCCGGTAGATGAGACAGACAGAGCTCTGTTAAACAAATTTGGTTTAGTCCTGGATGAGACACGGTGCGAGAATATCAGCACCAGTTTTGAACAGGTTAAGACTTGCTTGATAATGAAGAAGGAATGAATCCTTCCCACGACCCTCGATTACAACTGTCCCTTTGCCGCCGATTAACCCTTTACGCGTGACAAACCACCGCCCATCTCCCCACTGACAACTGACTACCAGGTACTGGCTACTGCCTCAATTCACCCATGGTCCGCGCGAATCCCCGTTCTTCTTGCGTGGCACGCGCGTACTGGGATCGCGCAAATTACCGGCCTCGTCAAAGTAGTCTTCATGCTTGTAGTCGCCGCGGTCGTCGTGCTTCCGCATGTAGACTTCGAACTTGCGTGCAGCACGCTTGCGCTTCCAGCGGTAGTAGGAGTTGCGCAGTCCGAACGCCCGCTCCGAAGCCGCATAACCAAAGCCACGTCGCGGAACGAACTTCAGCCAGATGTAGCCGAACAGCAACCCGCCCAGGTGCGCCATGTAGGCAATGGATTGCCCACCGCCGTGCGCGCTGGCTAACGCTCCGTAAAGCGCCAGAAAGATGATGCCGATGACAAGGTACTTGGCTTTTATCAGAAACAGAAAAAAAATCATCACTTCAGAATCGCCGTGCAGGATCCCGAAAGCCAGCAGCAGGCCGTAAATGCCGCCCGAGGCGCCAACCGTCAACGTGTGCGGCGAAACCCCCAGAACTCCGGTGAACGACACCACCACGGTGGTCAGCGCCGCCCCAATCACGCAGAAGAAATAAAACTGGAGGAACAGGTTATAGCCCCAGTCCACCTCCAACTGCGCGCCGAACATCCACAGCGCAAGCATGTTGAACAGCAGATGCAGTATCCCGTAATGCAGGAAGGAGTACGTGATCAACTGCCAGACCTCGCCGCGAACCACCGCGTAGCCTTCCAGTCCCAGATGGTTGTAGGCCCAGCCCGCGAAGGGCGCCGAAGTATCGAAAGCTCCAAACAGATAGAACAGCAGGAACACCACGCCGTTGGCGATGAGCAGTTGCTTCACCGCCCGCGTGAACGGCGGAAAACTTAGTCCCATACCGGAAGTGCGTCGCATAACCTTACTCCGTTCCAAATCCTGTCCTGAAGCACGATAGCAAAGGTGGAAGGGGCACGGCTTCAGCCGTGCCGAAAGACGCTGCTTTAGATCAGGCTTAAGCCCTGGTGCGCCGCGGCTAAAGCCGGTCACCAGCGATCATCCAATTTGCCGGGCTAAAGCCCGGCACTACCACCTCAACGTTCCGGCAGCGGCACCATCGCCGAACTCCGATGCCCCTTCGCATCCACCGCGCGTACCGCAAAAATCACATTGTCCTTCGACACCGGCACGGTGACGCGCGTAACATTTCCCACGCTCTTCACATGCTCCCAGTCCGGCGCAGTGGTATCGCGCCACAAAACTTCATAGCCTGTCGCCAATCCGCCGGGCGAAGCCTTCCACTCTAGAGTGGAATCGTTTTGCAGCTCTTTCGTCAACAGGCGGACATCCACCGGAGGCGCCGGAGCCGACGCCAGCTCCGCCAGCGTGGCCGCATTCAACCGCGCCACCTTCGCCGTGTAATCGTAGTCCACGAACTTCGGCAGATCGCCGTACTCGATGCCGTTCTCCGTGCGGACGTTCTGATGCTGATGATTGTAGTTCTCGCGAAATTCGGTGAAGCGCACCGCCGCATATCCCTGGTCGTTAAACGAAAGATGATCGCCGCCGCGCAGGTAACGGTCGTGTCGGAAGACCAGCATCGCCCGGAAATCCTCGGCTGCAAGATATTCCTTCGCCACGTCCTCTACATATCGCGCCAGCTGCCGTGAGGGACCATCGCTTTCTCCGCCCAGCGAGCGCGTCTTGCGCAACTCTTCCTCACTCGCCGTCGAAGAAATTCCCTCGGAAAAAACTCGCACCACATGGGGATCTTGCAGCGTGTCTCCGGGCGTGCGATCGCCGCCAACAATGTCGTTGTTCAACACCGCTTCAATGCCCCACCCGACTGCCTTCGCCATCTTGGCAAAATGGGCGCTGCCGTAGAGGCCCTCCTCTTCACCAGCCACAGTCAGGAAGATGATGGTAGCGGGAAAACGATGCTTGCTGAGGACCCGCGCGCACTCCAGGCTGACGGCGGTCCCACTGGCATCGTCGTTAGCGCCGGGCGCTTGTCCGGCGGCGTCGATGGGATCGCTATTGCGAGAATCGTAATGTCCGGTCACAACATACATGCGGCCGGCATTTGCCGGATCGGTGCCGCGCAGGATAGCGTACACATTGGTGATCGTGGTGGGCTGCGGAATTCTCGTCCCGGGAGGTTGCAGAAACTGGTCCGTCCTCACCTCCAGGCAATCGCCGCACTGGCTGGAAATCCGTTGCAGCTCGCCTTGGATCCACACCGCCGCGGCGTTGATGCCTTTGTCGCCGATCGGGGGCACGTCCGACGAAAGCGTCTGCCGGGTATAGAAGCCGGCCAGCTTCTCGATGGTTTGTTGAATTCGTGCCGGCGAGATCTCGCGCAGGGCCGCTACGATTTGCGGATCGGCTTCCGCAGCCGTTGGGCTGCCACTTTGCTGGGGAGTTGAAGCAACCGCGGACAGCGTCGCGGCCATTGCCGCCATGACCCCGGTCAGGATGATCTTCGATATGGGTATGGGCATAAAATTTTTCGAGACTCCTGCCATTGGGCGGCGTCCATCACTTGACGATGTCGCCCGGAGAATCTAAATATAAATGCACGGGCGGCGCGGCGTCGTTCCGGCCGTGTTTGAATGGAAGGATGAATACCGGAGGCCATTATGGTGATTTGTCCTGAATGCGAGAGCGATCTGGACATTGAAGAAGATGAAGTCGACGAAGGCGAAGTCGTATCCTGCCCCGAGTGCGGCAGCGACTTCGAAGTGGTTGGGATTGAGCCCTTGGAATTGTCGCTCGTCGCAGACGAGGACGAGGAGGACGACGAGGACGCGAAAGAAGAGGAAGAGGATGAGTTTTAGCTGGCTGCGCGGCTGGGCAGGCCGGACTTACGGTGCTTTCGCTCTTCTCCTATTCCTGATTCTGAATGCCTCGCCTGCCGGCGCGCGAAATGCTTTCTCTCCACAATCTACTTCGCATGTCACGAAAAATGACTACGCCTTGATTTACGGCACGGTCTGGGGGCCTGACGATCGTCCCGTGGCGGGCGTCCCCATCAAAATCCGCAGGGCATCGGACAAGAAGGCGAAATGGGAGCTCGTATCCGACAGCCACGGCGAGTTCGCGCAGCGCGTTCCCGTGGGCGCTCAGGACTACATAATCATGGCTGACATAAAGACGCCGAAGGGCCAGCCCAAGCCGGAGACGACGGCCCACATCACCAACAATGAGCGCACGGACGTCGGCTTGCATCTGACCAACGCGACGCCCTCCCGGTGAGAGGATTAAGGGGAAATGATATGTACAGGGCATTGGGTACATTGGTCGTCCTGCTGGCTGCGTTGAGTTGCAGCGCGCAATTGCAGATCCCGATGGGCAGCGCGCCCTCATCGGACAGCACCCGCAAAACGCGTAACACAACCCGAACCCTCACTGGAACCGTTCTGGACAAGAGCGATAAACCCATCCCCAACGCCGTCGTCTATCTCAAGAACACAAAGACCCTGTCCGTGAAGACGGTCATCGCACAGACCGATGGAACCTATCGTTTCCCTGAGCTGTCGCCGAATGTGGATTACGACCTCTACGCCCAGAAAAACGGGCAGCAGAGCAAATCGAAGACGCTGAGTCAGTTCGACGATCGGGACAAACCGAATCTCAATCTGCAGATCGATACTAACAAATGAAATTCTTGAGGTGATTCAGGAAACGACAAAGGCCGCCATCGCTGGCGGCCTTGTTCGTTATCCAATCAACTTCGCTTAGTTGTTTTCGTTGCTGGCGCGCTTCCACGACATGAACTCGCCAATCGTAGAGCCGGCCCCGGACGACGAGGTCGCAGCCGGAGCCTTGTAAGCCTCCACATCGGAGCGGGTGGCTTCTTCGCCCACGGCCCGAATGCTGAGCCCGACTTTCTTCTCGGCCTGGTTCATCTTGATGATCTTGAACTCGTGTTCCAGACCAGACTCCAGCTTGATAGGCGCGCCGTGCGGGTCCACCGCTTCCGAATTGTGGCACAGTCCTTCGACTCCATCGGCGATCTCGACGAAGGCCCCGAAACTGGCCAGGCGCAATACCTTGCCGTGAATGACATCGCCCACGTGGTGCTGCTCGAAGAAGGTGTCCCAGGAATCGGGTTGCAGCTGCTTCACTCCCAGCGAGAGCCGCCGCTGATCCGGCTCGATCGCCAGGACAATGGCCTTCACCTTGTCGCCCTTCTTCAATACCTCCGACGGATGTTTCACGCGCTTGGTCCAGCTCAAGTTGCTCACGTGGACCAGGCCGTCGATACCGTCTTCGATCTCAATGAACGCGCCGAACTCGGTCAGATTGCGGACCTTGCCTTCGACCACAGTTCCAACCGGAAACTTCTCATGCAAAGTTTCCCAGGGATTGCTCTCCAGTTGCTTCAGGCCCAGGCTGATGCGCCGCTCGGTCGGGTTCACGTTGAGCACAACCGCCTCCACCTGGTCGCCCACGTTGACCAGTTTCGACGGATGCTTCATCCGCTTCGACCACGTCATCTCGCTGACATGCACCAGGCCTTCAATGCCCTGCTCCAGTTCGATAAACGCGCCGTAGTCGGTCACGCTAATCACCCGGCCGCGAACGTGTGCGCCGATGGGATAACGCTCGGACGCATCCAGCCACGGGTCGGGAGTGAGCTGCTTGAATCCCAGCGACACGCGTTGCTTGTCGCGATCGAACTTCAGCACCTTCACCTGGATTTGATCGCCCACCTGCACCAGGTCACGAGGATGGGTCAGCCGCCCCCAGGACATGTCGGTGATATGCAGCAGACCATCGATGCCGCCCAGGTCGACAAACGCTCCGTAGTCGGTCAGGTTCTTCACTGAGCCGGTGAGGATGCTTTCTTCCTCCAGATGCTCCAGGGTCTTCGTCCGCTTTTCAGCCTGCTCCTCTTCCAACAGCTGCTTGCGCGAAGCCACAATATTGCCGCGCTTCTTGTTCAGCTTGATGATGCGGACCTCGATCTCCTGCCCCTTCAGCGCATCGAGGTTGCGGACCGGGCGCAAATCGACCTGCGAACCAGGAAGAAACGCACGTGCGCCGAGAATGTCGACGGTCACGCCTCCCTTGATGCGATCGATGACCCGCGCTTTGACCGGGGTCTTCTCGTTGAAGGCCTTCTCGATCTCGTCCCAGGAGCGCAGACGCTGCGCCTTCTGGTGCGACAGGTGGATGTAACCTTCTTCGGTGTGGCCGGGCTCGCGCATCACGGCCACTTCGTCGCCGCGCTGCACGGTCACGTTGCCTTCATGGTCCTGCAATTCAGCCACAGGAATCACGCCTTCGGATTTGTAGCCTATGTCCACCACCACATACTGCGGCGTGACCTTCAGCACTGTGCCGGTGACCACTTGCTCTTCGTTCAGCGCAGCTTCGGTCTGGGCCTGTTCCTGCTCAAATGTCTCTAGAGCGGTGGCAAAATCTTCCATGCCGGGTTCTTTTTCGGAGCGCGGCGCTGGGGGTGTAGTCGTCTCAACCGGATGAGGAACGGAATCTGCAACTTGCTCGGGTTGGGGCTGGACAGTGGGTTGCGGAGTCGGCTGTTCAGCTTGCTGAATTTCGGGCTGCTCGGAAGCAGTGGCTTCTTGCGTTTGGGTAGTCGGATCGTTGTGGGTTTCTTCGAAGGACATTGGTTGCGTACGCACACTCCACGGGTTTTGAAAACACGCAGAGAGCCTGAGTTAAACGGACTGCTGGCTTGAATCGACAGGTATGATTGTCCCGCTTCCAGCGGGTTTGGACAACCCAGCGGCCGGATCCGATGGAGCTGGCTGTGCATCCATGGAACACTTCGACTATAGCAACCGTCCACAGGCAGTGTCAAACACCTAAGTGTGGCATCCACATTGATTTTGCAGGGTTTTCTTGAACTTTTAACCTTCGCGTCAAGGCGTTCCATCACTGCGCAATGTGACAAGAAATTCGTCGCTTGGGAGCGCCCAACAGGAGTGATACTCTGCCGATTATGGATTATCTGTGGACTCCCTGGCGCTATGCCTACATCACTACGGTCGACACCTCCGACGACGGAGGAGCCTGCGTTTTTTGCGGATTGCTCCGCCTCGGCGATGACCAGAGGGCCCTGATCGTTCATCGCGCAGAGTACAACTTCGTCGTCCTCAATGCCTTTCCTTACACCTCCGGGCACAGCATGATCGTCCCATTCGAACATGTCGACCGACTGCACAAGCTTCCCCAGGCAGCGGCCGACGAGATGATGGACCTCGCGCGGCATCTGGAACTCGCCTTCCTCGACCTCTACCGCCCTGACGGCGTGAACATTGGCATGAACATCGGCAAAGCTGCCGGGGCCGGCATCGCAGGCCATATCCATATGCATGCCCTGCCGCGCTGGGTTGCGGATGCCAACTTCATGACCGTCATCGGCGAGACCCGGGTCCTGCCCGAGTCGCTGGAAACGACCTACCAAAGGCTGAAAGCGAAGTTTTAGCCGGCTGCCGAAGCCTACGCTGAAGGCGTAAGGGCTGACAACTACCTACTGGCGGCTGGCTACTGCGACCCGGCGCGGCTGCCCTTTTATTGCGAAGAAGAGAATGTACAGATAGCAAAGCACCGGCAGGACGAAGGCATGGTGCAGCCCAACGCGGTCTGCCAACAGCCCTTGCAACTCAGGAACGATTGCGCCCCCGACGATTGCCATGATCAGCAGGCCGGAGGCCTCGCCGGTCAGCGGCCCCAGCCCTTCAATCCCAAGCGTGAAAATGCTGGGAAACATGATCGAGTTGAACAACCCAACCAGCAGCAACGTCCACATGGCCAGATGTCCGAAGCTCAGCATCGAGAGGCAGACCAGAAACGCTGCGACGACTGCGTTAAAGCCAAGGACAACCCGCGCGGGAACCTTCTGCAATATCGCCGAACCGATGAAGCGCCCGCACATGGCGCCGCCCCAATAGAACGATAAGTATTTGGCAGCGACTTCCGGCCTCAGGTTACCGACCTCCGGCAGGTTCATGTAGTTGACCAGGAAGCTTCCAATCGAAACTTCCGCGCCCACGTAGGTGAAGATGGCAACCGTTCCTAGCAGCAGGTTGGGATGCCGCCAGACGGTGTCATTCGCGACGGCGTGGCCGCCTTCAGCTTCTGGAATATGTGGCAAGTTGAATTTCGCAATCGCTACGCCGAGCGCAATCAGGGCCAGCGCAATAACAAAGTACGGCAGCTTCACGGACGAGGCTTCCTGCAAGCGATAGGCGTGCAGGGCCTGCGGCGTCATCGCGCGGATCTCGTCTGCCGTCCTGGGCGCGAGCCCAGCGCCGAGAATCAGCAGCCCGCCGAAATAGGGCGCGACGGTGGTGCCCAGGGAATTAAACGCCTGCGTCAGATTCAGCCGGCTGGAAGCCGTGCGCGCCGGACCGAGCACCGCGACATACGGATTGGCCGCGACTTGCATTGCGGTGATGCCCGCAGCCAGAATGATGAGTGCTGCAAGAAACAGGGGAAACGACGGAACGCTCGCGGCCGGGACGAACAGTAAGGCTCCCAGCCCCATGGTGAAGAGGCCGGCGACCATCATCTTCTGATAGCCGATGCGCTCGATGATCTTGCCCGACGGAATGGAAAAAACGAAGTATGCCGAAAAGAAGCAAAACTGAACAAGCATTACCTCGGCATAGTTCAAATCGAAGATTGATTTCAGGTGAGGGACAAGAATGTCGTTGAGGCAAGTGAGAAAGCCCCACATGAAGAAGAGCGTGGTGACCATCGCCAGTGGTCCGCGATAGCTTTGCTCCGCGCCCCGCGCGCTGATGGTGGCCGTGTTCTGCTGTGCTCCCCGTGCCATGCTCACCTGCGAAAGCTAAAGCATCTCACCGTGGTCGTGCCCTGTTTTGAAAGGGCACGCCTTCAGGCGTGCCGATAAAGCCAGCGCTTATCCCTCCAGGCCTCAAGGCCAATTCTCTCGCGCAGCTTTCGGCACTATCGAAACAGGCTGCGGAAAAAGTCCCCGGCGGAACGGATTAGGGTAGTGCGGCGCTTCAGCGCCGCGTCAGCAACTGAACAACAAAAATGGCCTTTAGGCCCCGGGGTACATGCTCAGGGTGTTCGAAAGCCGCTCCTATAGCGCTTTAGAACGAGGTACCGCCGTGGCTAAAGCCAATTTATATCTACCTGACTTAACGCGGGCCTGAAGGCCCGCACTACCCCAAGCAAGTCACCAGACCCGACCTTCTCCGCAACCTTTGAAAGCCGTGCCCCTTCAAGGCCGGGTACACCTACATTGCGGCCCTTCGAAATCTTCGATGACAAAACCGCTTACCACGTCCTCCGCATCGGGTGGGCTTCGGTGTTGAAGACCACTTTGTGCAGATCGAGCGTCGACTTTGGCGCAAATAGCACATACAGGTATTTCAGGGTCTCCGCCAGGAAGAAGCTTTCCATATCGTCGCGCTTTTCTTTTGTTTCAACATTCACAAGCGCGGCGAAACCGGCGTCCGTCCGGCAGCACTTTTCCAGGCTGTCGAAAAACGTCTTGCCCATGTCAAGATATCGCGGCTCGCCGGTGAAATAGCACAAGTAATAGGTTGACTCGATGATCTCCGGACGAAGTTCGTAACCCGGTGACGTGATCTTCATCGTGGAGTAATCCATCTCTTCCGGCTCAACGCCAAACGTCGTCCACATTTTGTAGCTGGATTCCTGCAAGCGTTCGGCGCGGTCCAGATCGCCGGAGAGCGCCAGTTCAGCGGGAAAAAACGCGTCGAGCGCGCCGTAGTGCGTCGAGATGCGAGCACCGGTGTTCATGCTGACTTGCGCGTACCACAAGCCATTAGGCGTTTCGTCGGCAACATATTTGTTGACTGCCGCGATGCTCGTCTTCCACATGCGCTCGCAATCCTTGTCGCCGAAAAGAATCGAGCACTTCAGAAGATATTCGTAGTAGGAATCGATGCCGCCGCTGATGTGGCTCGTGGTGTCGATCCACTTGCCGGTTTCTACGTTGATGCTGGAGCCAACAAGTCCGATGGGCGAGCGCCGATTGTAAACCTCCACCAGCGCGCGCTTGGCCTTGTCGTAGTAGACCGGCTTGCCGGTGAGCTTGCTGAGCGTGCCGAACTCGAGAAGCAACGAACCGATCTCGGCAGGATTGCTTTCCACGCCCCTCACTATGCCCGTCTTCAGATTCACATAAACGTAGGGCATGCCGGTCGGTGAATTGAACGCCGGAAGCAGGCGCTCGCCCAGATCGTCGGCCAGCGCCAGCAGGCGCTTGTCGCCGCTGAGCTGATAGCTGCTCAGCAGTCCTCCCAGCAGGCGAATGGTGATCTCGAAATTCTTGACGTAAATGTCCTGGTCGAACGAAAGCTTCTTGTCGATCAGTTGCCGATCTTCTTTGGCTTCGTTCTTCAGGCCCATCAGCAGCATCGTGTCGAGCGCGTCGACCGGCGTCATCAACAGCGAGATTCCATACCAGTCCCGATAGCTCTTGCTCAGCGGCTTGAGCTCGTCATGTCCCCAGGCGTATTGCTTGTAGCCGTTCCAGGCGTGCAGGAAATCGCGGCGAACGGAGTCTGCCATCTCCGCCTTTTGCTGATTGGACCAAGGGGCTGAGTTGCCCGGGACCGATTGTTTGCTGCGGATATTGTCTTGCGCGATCGCCACAGAAGCAAATAACAGAACCAATAGCAGAAGATTGTTCAATCGGCATCCGAGCCTTATTGACGTCCTCGGAAGGGATGCCCCGAAGAAAGGGTGGAAGGGCACGGCTTCAGCCGTGCCGAAAGGGCGTGATGAAAAAGGAGGCTTTAGCCCTGGTTCGCCGAGGCTAAAGCCAGCCAAGGTACTGCGCGGTTTCGCCGGGCTGAAGCCCGGCGCTTCCACCGCAATGCAGACCTGTTCTTTTGCAGCCATTAGCGGCCGAGCGATCATCACCGCGCTATTCTACTTCGCGTCAGATAGAGATCAGGCATTGGAGGGACTCTCGGCTGACGGCAAGAAACCGCTAACTGCCTGCGCTGGGCAGTGCGGATTGCTGCCGGCGCGCGGTCTTGATCTCATCCCAACGTACCCACGCGATGTACATAACGACCAGGATGTTGATGCCGAGGATGACCCAATGCAGCTCGTTGGGATGACGGATTACCTGGTAAATCTCGAATGGCAGATAAACACAGCCGGAGACGATGGCCAGCCATTCCGCCCACACCCGCTGCCGCCACAGGCCATAGCCTTCGATAAAGCGCAGCGCGGCATACACCACCGCGATGCTCATGATCATTGCAATGTTG
>Ga0187874_10002478_pt1 | contig 14141 bp, 8 predicted proteins | sample June2016WEW_16_1_3_FD_132993 | JGI IMG/M metagenome (GOLD analysis project Ga0187874, IMG submission 132993) | Peatland microbial communities from SPRUCE experiment site at the Marcell Experimental Forest, Minnesota, USA - June2016WEW_16_150 | ecosystem: Environmental > Terrestrial > Soil >... | reverse complement strand
GCCGCCGGGCAACGAAGCGGCTTTCGCCGGTCCTCTTCGTCCTTGTCCGGCCGGGGAATTCCGTTAGACATCGGCTGCATGTCGGGTTCGCGCGCCTCGTCCAGTTTGCCCGTGTTCCTGTCCGCATGGCTGGTGCGCGCTTTTGTCGGGCTGGTCACCCGCCTGTTTTATCCCCTGCGCGTGCGCGGACGGGAAAACCTTCCACTCCGGGGCGGCGTGTTGCTCATCAGCAATCACGTTTCCTATGTGGACTGGCTGCTGTTGACCGCGGCGGCGAAACGGCCCGTGCGCTTCCTCATCGGCAAACAATTCTACGCATCGCCGTGGCTCAGGCCATTCGTGCGCGTCGCGCGCGTGATCCCCATCCCGTCTGCACTCCGCCCGCACGAGGTGATGCTCGCCCTGCGGCGCTGCGGCGAGGCCATCTGCAGCGGCGAGGTCGCGTGTGTGTTTGCCGAGGGCGGCATCACGCGCACGGGCCGGTTGCAACCGTTCCAGCGCGGCTTTGAGAAAATCATGCACGACCCCGCCTGGAGCGGGGACGCCCATCGTGCCGGTGGCCCTCACGGGTTTGTGGGGCAGCCTCTTCAGTTTTGCAGGGGGGGAAATTTTCTGGAAATGGCCGCGGCAATTCCGCCGTCCCGTGACGGTGAACTTTGGCCGGCCCCTGCCGCCCACCGCGACGGCCGACGAGGTGCGTACCGCCGTGGAAAAACTTTTGTCGGAAGAAAAACAAGGTTGAACCGGCCGGCGTTCCACGGTCCACCCCATCGCGCTTAACGGTTCAATGTTTCATGATACGCCCGGTGCGCGCGGTACAGCTCCAGCAATTCCCGGTTTTTTTGCACCAATTCCGGTTCGTGGTTTTTTTCGGCCAGCGCGATGGCTCTTTCCGCCGTCGCCATGGCGTCGTCAAATCGCCCGGCCTCGGCATAGGCAGCGGCGAGTGTGCCGACAATTATGGTTGTCTTGTAATCCGTCAACTGGCAGGCGCGTTCGGCCAGTGACACGGCGCGCGCGCCGTCGCGAATGCTCGCGTCCGGACAGGTGGCCAGCAGCCAGGCCAGATTGTTCAGCACTTCGGTCGCCTCGGGTTTCATCCGCAACGCCGCCTCCAGTTGGTCTGCCGCCTCGCGCTCCCGTCCCAGATGCAACAAGACGTCGGCGATGGCCAGAGAGGCGGCAACGTCCAGGTGCGCGATCCCCTTATCGGCGTTGATGCCTGCGGAGACGGCGGCGTTGTATTCCCGAAGCGCCAGTTGCCAGCGTCCTTGCATTCTGAAACAATCACCCACACTGTAATGCGTCCGGTAATCTTCCGGGGCAATGGCTTCTTCGATGAAATAATGCCGCATCGCTTCCTGCAGGCGGCCTTCATGTTCCAGGCCGCCGGCCAGACCAAATTGCGCGAATGCATTTTCCGTGGTGACGGCGACGGTGTGTTCAAAAAGGCTGACGGAGTTTCGCCAGAATTCCAATTGCCTTCGGGTTGCAATGGCGCAGGCGCCGAGCAGAAGGATGGCCAGTGGCACCAGCAGAAATCTTCGGAACCAATGCGCTTCGGCCCAATCCGTCGCCCACCAGACCAGGCTGATCGCCGGGCCTATCAACGAAATGTAAGTGTAGCGGTCCGCCATCGCCGCGCTGCCGACCTGCACCAGTCCGATGACGGGCCCCAGCGCAATCAAAAACCAGAACCAGCCGGTGAAAAGATACGGCCGGCGCGAAAGCTGTAGCAGGCAGAAAATCGAAATTGCCAGCAGCAACAGCGCCGCGAGCCAAGGCTCCCGGCCGTCAAAACTTTTTGGATACGGATAAAAGACCGCGAGTTTCGTCGGGCAAAAAAAATTGCCGAGGTAATTGACGTAGCTCAAGGTGGCATTTTCAAGGCGTGCGCCGAATCCGAGGTTTCCGAATGGCACAACGGCAGCGTGCGTTTGCTGAATCCAGAACGTCAACGCGCAGAAAAAAGCGGTCAGCGCGAAGAACGGCCATTTTTCAAAAAGCAAATGGTTGAAAGTCGAGGGTTGCGGGACGGGAATCCGGAATCTTGTCACCCGCCACTTGTCACTTGCCACTCTGCCCAGCGGCCACACGTCCAGCAGCAACAGCACAAACGGCAGCGTCACCGCCATCGGCTTGCTCATCAACGCCAGCACGTAACACACCAGCGCCAGCCAGTAGCAAAGTGCCGGGTGACGCGTGGCCTGTGACGAATCCGGCGCGGCACCCGTTTCCGTTCTTGCCACTCGCCACTTGTCACTTGTCACCGCCTTTGCGTACCAGAAGAGCGTCAACAGAAAGAAAAAACCGCATAACACGTCCTTGCGCTCCGCAATCCACGCCACCGACTCCACCCGCAACGGATGCCACGCGAATATCGCCGCCACCACGGCGCTGCGCCCCGGTGCCTTTGTCAACCGCTCCAGCACCAGAAACAGGAGCGCCGCATTGACGGCATGAAAAATCATGTTCACCAAATGCTCCGCGCCGGGATTGATCCCGAGCCATTGGTGCGTCAAAAGGAACGACAGGCTCGTCACCGGATGCCAGTTCGCCACGAGCACACCCGACAGCGCCCACCACAGACTGTGCCAGGTCAGGCCGCTGGTGATTTCCTCGTCGTCGGTGACAAACAACGGATCGTCGAAATCAACCATCCCGTAATGCCGCGCCGGCCAGTAAATCGCCAGCGTCACGCCCGCCAGCAGCAGGCAGATGAAAATTTTCAGCCGCATTGCGCGACACGAATTTCACGGATTCGCACGAACCGAAAAAGAAAATTCGCAACTTCCTTGTCTCCTCCGGAAGAGCACATTGCGTGCGATCGTCTCCATTTTAACCCGAAAACCGGAGCTCGGCAGGCGAGACGCGCTGCGCTGCGGTAAACTCCGCTTTTCGCATTTAATTAATGGCGGCTCGCGGAGTTGGCCGGAACAGCTTCCCGGAAGGGAGCGCCCGCCTGGTAACATCCGATTTGGGCTTGCAGCGCGTTGGCCAGGTTGGCGCCGGCCCGGCGCAGGGCCAGCTCCCGGGCCTGCCCGGCGGTCGTCACCGCTTCCGAGAACCGTCCCGTCTCGGCATAAGCCGCCGCCAGCGTGCGGAGCACCAGCGGATTTATGCCTTGCGAAAGCTGATTCGCCTGCGTTGCCAGATTGACAGCCTGCGGTCCATTCCGGACGGAGGCCTCCGGCCAGGTCGCCAGCACCCAGGCCAGGTTGTTCAGCGCCGACACGTATTGGGGCTGGAGTGCGATGGCTTTTTGATACTGGTTCACCGCCTCACCGGCCCGCGTTTCCCGGATCAAAGCGTTGCCCAGGTTGTAATGTGCCTGCGCGAAGCCCGGCTCGATTTCAATGGCCTTGCGATATTGTTGAATCGCTTCGTCCAGCCGCCCGGTGTCCAACAGGGCGTTGCCCAGATTGCTGTAAGACTTGGCATCACTGGGCGCGGCGCGTATGGCCGCCTGGAATTGCTGGATGGCCGCCTCCGGATTTCCCGATCGGAAATAAAGGATGCCCAGATGGTTGAGGAATTCCGCATTGAGCGGGGCGCGTTGCACCGCCTCGTGGTAATAGCGGACTGCGTCCTGAAGGTTGCCGCTTTGCTCCAACGCCCGGCCCAGGTTGTAATAGCCATCCGGCTGCGTTGGACCTGCCTGGATGGCCTGCCGGTAGTTTTCCATGGCCTCGTCCACCCGGCCCGCCTGGAGGAAGGCATTGCCCAGATAATTGCGGACCTTTGCGGACTGCGGTGCGATGCTTAAGGCCTTTTGATATTCAGTTATGGCCGCGTTCACCTGCCCTTTCTGGAGCAGGGCGCTGCCGAGATTTTCCAGGGCCTTGTCCCAATCGGGTTGGATTGCCAGAGCCTTCCGGTAGTGGTCAATGGCTTCGTCCACCCGGCCTTGTTCGAAAAGTATGACGCCCAAGTTGTTATGGGCCGGTACATTGTCCGGCGTGACGGCCAGCGCATGAGTCCATAACGTTTCGCTGTTGCGCCAGTACGATGTCTGGATGAACCCCACCACGCCCAACGCCGCGATGATTGCCGCCATCATACTTCCAATCACTTGGCGGGGCAGCCGCCAGTTGGCAAACAGCGTTCCCGCCGCCCAGCTCAAGGCCATATACAGCCCGATCTGCGGCAGATACGTGTAACGGTCCGCATGCGCCTGCGAACCCACCTGCACCAGCCCGATCACCGGCGTCAACATCACCAGATACCACAGCCAGCCGACCCAGAAATACGGGTGTGTTCGCCGCCAGACCAACGCCCCCACCGAGACAGCCGACAATATCAAAAGCGCCGAGAGACCTTCCCAGACCGGCAAACCGTGGACTGGATAAGGATAGACCACGGTCAATCCCGCCGGCCAAAACATCTGCCCAATATATATTACGGCGGAAACCAGCGCGTTGCCGATGCGCAAGGGAAGCGAAAGCTGCTCCAGCGACAGAATCGCACGACTCTGGACCAGAACGACCGCCATTCCCGCCAGGAGGGCAAGCGCCAGCAACGGAATTTTTTCGATGAACAGACGTAGAGCAACCGGCTGTGGCTTCAAGCCCGCGCCGGAACCGGCGATGCCACCGGCCCGCTCCGGCCGGGCGAAACGGTTCAAAGGCCAGTAGTCCAGCAGCAACAAAACCAGCGGCACGGTCACCAGCATCACCTTCGACATCAGTCCCAGCGCAAAAAACAACCATGCCAGACTGTAAAAAAGTGACGGGTGACGGGTGACGCGTGACCAGACAGACGCAGGCATGACGTTTTCCGGTCCTGTCACTTGACACCTGCCTGCCGTGCCGAAGCGTGGCGAAGGCTGGCCACTTGTCACACGCCGGGCATAGCCGGCGTAAAAAAACAGCGTCAGCATGAAAAACAACCCGCTCAGCACATCCTTGCGTTCCGACACCCACGCCACCGATTCCACCCGGAGCGGATGAATGGCAAACACCGCCGCCACAAAGGCGCTGCGCCACAAGGCGCCGGTCATCTGCCGCAGCGCCAAAAAAAGCAGTATCGCCGTTGCCGCCTGCAGCAGGACATTCGTCAGATGATGTCCGCCGGCGTTCAGCCCATACCATTGGCAGTCCAGCATGTGCGAAATCGTCGTCAGCGGGTCCCAGTTGTCATAACTGCCGTGGGCCAACGCCCAGCCGATCCCCTTGAAAGTCAGGCCGCCGGTGACAACCGGATTATCGCGCACATATTTATCGTCGTCGAGGCGGACAAAGTTGTATCGCAACGTCCGCCCGAAAACTGCCAGCGTAATCGCGCCCAGGAAGACACAGACGCCGACAGCCGTCCGGCGGCCATGCGCGTCAACGGGATTGCCTGAGGCCGGCTGGCCATCAGGTCTGATTTGCTTTGAGCGTTCGTCCATGCAGTTATGCCGCGGTATCGGTTATCCACGATGACTTCCGTTGCACCGCTGGTGATTTTATTTCCATGGAAACGCCAGACCTTACAAAATCCGCCCTTGCGCCGGCAATCCTTTGTGGTCGAAGGCAGCGGGTCGGTTCGCAAATTCCGGTGGGGCGAGCGCCTGTCGCGCCGTAGCTTGGCGAAGGCTGATCCTCGCGAGCCGGCTCGTCAGTAGCCTCGCCCCACCAAACTGACCCGCTACTTTGGCGTGTCCTGATTTGCCGGTGGCAGGTTTGCGGTTTCGGTCCGCAGTGATTGGTCGTCTGCGTTTTCCTGCCTTGTGTTCTCTGAGCTTTATGCGGTTAACCAATCCGCGTTTATCCGTGTCTATCCGTGGTTGAAATTTTCCCGTGTCCGGCATCCGCGGATAGCGGCTTTGCGCCGTCGTCGAAAATTTCGTGCCTTTCGTGTGGTTCGTGGTTAACAATTCCTCCGTGTCCGCCATCCCCAAAACCATGCGGGCCATCGTTTACCGCGGCGTGAACGACCTGCGCCTCGAAACCGTGCCGGTCCCGCGCCTCCGCGCCCACGAACTGCTCGTCCGGGTCGCCGTCTGCGGCGTCTGCCCCACCGACATCAAAAAAATCCTGCACGGCACCGTCCCGCCCCCGCGCATCTTCGGCCACGAAACCGCCGGCACCATCGTCCGCATCGGTGGTGGGGCGAGCGTCCTCGCGAGCCGCTTCAAAATCGGCGACCGCGTGGCACTGCACCATCACGTGCCGTGTCTCGACTGCCATTTTTGCCGGCACCGTGCCTTCGCCCAATGCGAAACCTACAAACGCACCGGCATCACCGCCGGCTTCGAACCGGCGGGCGGCGGTTATGCTGAATATGTCCGCGTGTTGCCGTTCGTGTTGCCGGGCGTCGTGAACATTCCGGCCAAAAATTCCTTCGCCGAAGGCGCCATGCTCGAACCCGTCAATACCGTCCTCAAGGCCGTGCGCCGTCTCAACCTGTTGCGCGGCGACGTGGTGCTCGTGGCCGGGCAGGGGCCGATTGGCCTCATGTTCACGCGCCTGCTCCAACGGCAAGGCGTCCGCGTCCTCGCCACCGATTTGCTGCCAGCGCGGTTGAAACTCGCCAGAAAATTCGGCGCGAAATGGGTCCTTAATGCAGGACAGGCGTCCCGCCTGTCTCCATCTATCTCAATTCATTCCCAAAAGTCAGAGACCGGCAGGATGCCTGTCCCACAGTCTGGCCTCGACGCCGCCATTGTCGCCGTCCCTTCCGACGCCGTCGTGCGGCAGGCCCTGCAACTCGTGCGCGGCGGCGGACAAGTCCTGCTCTTCGCCCACACCAAACGCCATACGAAGCCCGAACTCCGAACTCCGAACTCCCAGCTCCCAGCTCCCAGCTCCCAGCTCCCAGCTCCCAACCTGCAAATTGATCTGGCTTCCATCTGTCTGGACGAAAAGGACCTCATCGGCAGCTACTCCTCCGACTTCACGCTCCAGCGCGAGGTGGCGCGCCTGGTGTTCTCGCGCCGGCTCGACGTGCGCCCTTTAATCACCCATCGCTTCCCGCTGGAACAAACCGCCGCCGCCGTTGCTTTGGCGGCCAACCCCACGGCAAATTCCCTCAAGATCATCGTAGCACCGTAGCCATCGTAGCCCAGGCGTCTCGCCTGTTCACTGTTCGATGTCGGATGTTCGATGTTGAATGTTGAATGTTCGCTTTTCGCTGTTGAATGGATGCCTGTCCCACTTTCAGCCTACCGCCAACAGATGAAAGGTTCCAACAGACCCAAAGCTTTCCTCAACAAATCCGTGGTCCGCAACCCGTGCTTCCGGCCCGGTCCGGCCGTCGCAAGCCCTTCATTCTCAACTTCCAAGCCTGCGAAATCGCGTGGAAGCGGAGCGAAGATGGACCGATTTTCAACCATCCTGTGTCTTATCAGGCCTGTTTTCGTCCACCCATTCGCCCCATTCTCACCGACATCATCGCGCTAACTCATTTTGAATCAACAACTTCCAACATTGGCCCCCCGGGCGCGTCGCACTGGCACGAGGACTGCTGAAAGCTCCCCAAATACGTTCAAAAATATTTTAAAAATGTGTTGACACAAACTTGCACTTTTGGGATATTTGAGTCACACACGGTAACACTAAAACATAACTAAACACGAAAAATGAGAACTAAAACACTACTCATCGCGGGCGCGGCGCTCGCGTTAAGTCTTGCGACATCCCAAGCGCAAAACATCTATTCCGCCAACATCGTTGGCTACACAACCACCGTCATACCAGGCGGTACCTATTCGATGCTCGCCAACACGCTGAACGACGACACAAACGGCGTCAGTGAGATTTTCAACAATACATGCCTTTCACCATCAGGTGGTGAAACACTGTACATTTGGAATGGCACCGGTTATTATATTTATTACTATGAGGGCGCGGGCGTGGGCACCGGCCTTGGCTTTCTGAGCGATTGGGCGGACGGCAGCTATAGCCCCCCAGCCAGTCTCGTCCACAATATTCCCAATGAGGTGTATGATTCCGGCGATGATATTTATTGGACTCCGATACCCACCCGTGCGCCCGGCCAGGGTTTCTTTATGTATAATCCCAACGGCAACGAAACCAATATCTTCCAAGGGTCGATGAACTTGAGCAACAATGTTGCCATACCTGGGGGTGCATACAGTCAGTTAAGCTCCCCCATTCCGTATGCTGGCGACATTACAAAGGACCCGATCAACCTGACGGCGAATTTCAGCCCCAGTGGCGGTGAGACGTTGTATATTTGGAATGGCACCGGTTATTATATTTATTACTATGAAGGCGCTGGTACGGGCACCGGCTTGGGCGAGCCGAGCGATTGGGCAGACGGCAGCTACAGCCCCCCTGCCAGTCTCGTCCACAATATTCCCGGTGAGGTGTATGATTCCACCGATGATATTTGGTGGACTCTACCACTTACAAATCACATTGGCCAGGGTTTCTTTATGTACAATCCCAACGGCACGGAAAACTGGATCCAGGTTTTTAACAACAACAATTAAACAGAACAAAACAGAACAAAATTAACAAAAACGAACAGAGCAAAAACACAAAACCTGAAGAGATAATGATTATGAAAAAACTACTATTAACAACGTGTGCCATGATTGTTGGCGCTACACTCGCCTATTCTCAAGGAACAATTAATACAGTCAACAGCAGCGCTATCATATCCACCAACGGCGGCGGTGCCGCTATTGGCCCCATAGCGGGAGCGAACGGTGCCTTTTTGTTCGAGGTACTGGACATGCAGCAGAGCACATGGACGGGGCTCAGCGGCGCCCAACAAGCGGCGGCTTACGACCTGATTGCCAACCCGTCAGCCGTGGCGTTGTGGACTGATTCAGGCGTGGCGGCACAGAGCCAAAGCGTGCACAAAGGTGGGATTAGTGGCGCTGCTGTGTCAGCCTTGAATTGGCCTTCGCCGGGCTCAGGCGCTTCTTACGGTCAAAATGGGCAGACGCCGGATTATTACACGGTTGTGGGTTGGTCGGTTAATGAAGGAGCAGGCTGGGCCACAGTTGCGGCAGAGCTTAACGGGGCTAATCAGTGGACTGTTTCGGGTCCCGGCAGTTGGTTTGGCCAAACGGCAGTTGCCTTTAACTATGCGGGTGGTGGCACAGGGGCCGTTCCTCCTCCCGCTGTTAGTGTGTGGGTCGGCACTACTGGAACCTTACTGCCCGGTTCGGGTTTGACGCCGTCGCAGATGAGTCTGTTCCCGATTCCTGAGCCGAGCACGATGGTGTTGGCGGGCTTGGGCGGTCTGTCGCTCCTGCTCTTCCGCCGCCGTCATTAATGCCGCCGCAACCTTGAGGTTGCACAATTTTCACCCCCGCTCTGGTTTCCAGAGCGGGGTTTTTTGTTTTGTGGCTTCCTTGACGTTTTCACTGGATGACAGGGTGTGAGCCGGGATTTTTCCGGTATAAACGTGAAATCAGCGACGATGTCCGCCCTCACCCCGGCCCTTTCCCCCACTCACTTGCGCCACGCTACGGCGCGGTTCATTTATAGTAGTCGCGCCGAAGCGAAGCGGAGACGGAAGGAGAGGGGGTATCGTCCGTCTTCTTTTGAGCAGCGCCAATATGCCGGGTTGCCATGCGTCCTCAATATCCATGAAACAGAACCGGTGACTTCGGCAAAAATCAAGAGACGGTCCGCGAGGTGATGGGGCTTCTCCTTCTCCCCGGGGGAAAAGGCCGGGGTGAGGGCGAACGTAAACGTTCATTCCACTGATATCAATCTGCACTCAACCTGCAACAAACCGGCGGAATCGGCAGTGCCGTAATTTGGACTGCGCAGACGTGTCTGCGCTTTGAAACGACGCGACATGTCGCGTTGAAGAATGCGGCGACATGTCGCCGCACTCCAAATTGATCGCATTTTGAAAGCAAATCAGTATGAAAATGTCGAGGAGCCTGGTTGCGTTGCAACCGCGACCTTTAGGCTGCGGCTAATGGTTTTCAAGGCGGCAGCCTGGTATCTACGTGGTAGGCCTGACCGGTTTGGTATAGTTTCTTGAGCCGCCCGTTGCGGTCGGCAATTTCCTTTTGCCCTTGGGCCAGCGCCACGTCCTGTGCCTTTTGAGCAGCGGCAGCGGCGTCCTTGAATCGTCCGGCCTCGGCGTAGGCGGCGGCGAGCGTGCCGATCAAGAGCGCCTGCCGGTAATGGGTCAATTCGCAGGCGCGGCCGGCCAATTGCACGGCCTGGTTGCCGTTGCGCAAACGGGGATCGGCATCAGCCGCCAGCAACCAGGCGAGGTTGTTCAGGGCAGTGATGGAATTGGTTTCCAGTTCAATGGTCTTCCGATAGTGTGCCTGGGCTTCGGCATCGCGCCCGGTGCTCTCCAGAATCATGGCCAGGCCCAGTTGGGCTTCGGCATTGTCCGGCTGCAAACGGATGGCCGTTTGGAATTCAACGGCCGCCTGGTCCGGTTGCCGATTGCCGACAAAGCATTGTCCCAGCCTGGTCTGGATCTCCGGCTGGTTCGGGGCCAGCTCCAGCGAGTTTTGATAATTGGTAATGGCCTCGCCATACTGGCCGGTGGCCATGAGCAGACTCCCAAGGTGATTGTAAATTTCCATTTTATCACTTTTATACCAGGTGCAAGCCAAGGCCATTTGGTAGGCGTTTTGCGCCTCGGCATAGTCGCCTTTGAGGGAAAAGAGGACGCCGAGCTCATCCCAGGCCCAGTTAAACCGGTGGTTAATGGACGTGGCGCGTTGCATGTAATCTATGGCCTTGTCCGCGTTTCCTTGATATATGGCTTCCAGACCGAGGAGTCCCCAGGCTTCCTCGTTTTCCGGGTCCAGCGCCAGCGCCCGCTCTAACAGTGTCTGGCTGTTTTCCCACAGATGGACCTGCTCCACCGTGAGCTTGCAGCAGGCCGCTGACGCGAGCAAGGCGCCGGCCAACAGCACAGGTTTGGAATATGGCCATGAGGACAGAAGTTCCGGAATGCCCCAGGCGAGGATGATAAGAAGTCCGATATAGGGGAGATAAGTGTAGTGGTCGGCATAAGCCTGGTTGCCGACTTGCACGATACCCAGAACCGGCACCAGCATTCCGGCAAACCACAACCAGCCGACGAGCAAATACGGGTGTGGGCGCGCCTGCCAGATGGCAAACGCGGTCATCCCCGCGAGCAGCAGCAACGCGCCCATCGCGGTTTCCGAGGAATAATCGGTGTGCAGCATGTAGAAAACCGAAAGGTTGGCGGGCCAGATGAGTTTGAGCACATACCAGGCATAGGAAACCGGGACATGCGCCAGCCGCCCCGCCAGTGGAAATTCCACCGCGGGCTGTACGGCACCGGTGGTGTTTTGGGCGATGAAGGTAATCCAGCAGGAAAACGCCGCCAGGATGACGAACGGAATTTTTTCCACTGCCAGACGCCATAAAACCGGCCCAGACCGGCTCCGGAGCGGCAATTGAAACCGGGCCAGCGGCCAGAAGTCCAGCAGACAAAGGATACCCGGCAGCGTGACCAGCATGGGCTTGGCCATCAAACCCAGCGCGAAGAACAACAACCCCAGGCCATAGACCGGCCAGCGTTTGGAACTCCGCATTTTTGCCAGCTCCACGTACCGCGCGTAAGCCAGGAGGGTCAACAGAAAGAAAAACGCGCTCAACACGTCCTTGCGTTCCGAAACCCAGGCCACGGATTCCACATGCATCGGATGAATGGCAAACAGCAGGGCCGTAAAGGCGCTGGGCCACAATCTGGCTGTCACATTTTGCAGCAGGAGAAAAAGCAGCAGCGTATTGGCAATGTGAAAGGCCAGGTTGGTCAAATGCGGGCCGGCGGGATTCAGACCATAAAGCCGGCAATCCAGCATGTGCGAAAGCCAGGTCAGCGGATGCCAGTTGCTTGAATGAAACGTAACGAAGGCCCATTTGACGGCGTCCCGGGAAAAGCCCTGCTGGACGTGGGGATTGTTCAGGATGTAATCCACGTCGTCGAAACTTATGAAAGTGCTTTCCGCGACCGGGGCAAAGGCGGCGAGGGTAACGGCGGCCAGCAGAACACAGACAATCCATTTCAGCAGATGCTGGTTAAGGGTGGCATTCATCGCCTGGCAGAAAGATAGCGGCCCGGTTTTCCCGGAGAAGCGCAAAGTGCGAAGCGAACCACGAATGGCCAAAGGCGGTGGTCTGAAACCGGAACGATTTCAGGATTTGAATCAGGGCGCGTACTACTGTGCGCCGGATTCGCCTGGTGGGATTGGAATAATTGCCGGATTCATGCCTTGGGCCTCAAACTGCGCCTGTTGTATCCGCATCAGGGCGAGTCGTTCAGCCGGCGTAAGTCCGTCTGGCGAGGGGACGGAACTGCTGCCGGTCCCCGCCGAAACGGCCCCGAAACGCGAGCCAGTGCTCACACTGGCGTTCACGGTGCTGTTGTTGGCATTGTAACCGCCACTCATGTTGCCGCTGGAATTGTTGGCGCCACCGATGACAACGTTTAGTTTCTGCCCGCCGCCGCCGCTGTTCTGGCCGAATTGATAAAAATCGGCGCCGCCGCCCCGGTTGCCGCCGGGCCTGAACCCCGGTCGGGCAAGGCCGGGAATCGGTCCCGGTCCGCCCGGCACCGCTCCGGAAGGCCCCGGTCCGCTGGCGTTGGCAACGGTCAGGGGCAATTCCTGGACCGTGCCGTGGTTGTCAAAAGTCACGACTTGCGTCGTAGCATCAATTTTCACCACTTCAATGTCGTCCTGCTGCTGGCCTTCGCCGAGGATGTAAGTCTGTTCCCTGGCCAGGTGGCCCGGTTTGGGCGGGAGGTTGACTTTGAACAAGACCTGGCAACGCCCGAGGATGGAGATGATGCCGTTGGGCGTGATTTTGGGCGGCGGTTCAGCGGGCTGGGCCGCGCCCGGCGGCGGCGGCGGGTTCAGGTTGAAAACATTGCGCGTTACAATCGGCCCGTAGGGATTGTCCGGCGGCACCATGTCCTCCGCGCGCAAGCCGGTGTTCAATACCAGCCCGCCCGCGAGGCAGACCAAAAGTTTTCCGACGCGCTTCACCAATCCAGTATATCGTTTGCCGGCTTAAATGTAAACACCGCCCGGCCGGTTTGGTTGCGGCTGGGCCGCGTTAATCCCGAAAACCGGAGTTCACCGTAGCGCCGTGCGTCTCGCCTGCCGAACTCCGGTTTCCGGGTTAATTCCCGGCGCCGAATTGGTCTTGGTAACGGTGGCACCGGCCTCCGGTCGGTGTCTTGCGTTCACAGGCCGAAGACCCGCGCCGTAAGCAGTCGCGTCCCGGCTTCGGCAGCTTCCCCATGCGAGATGGCTGCCGCGCCGCCGTCACCATCCGTTTTGCCGGAATGGAACAGGGTTCCAGCCGGTGATTCCCAAACCGTTGCCCGGCCACCAATCCATAACTCCGCACCCCGCACTCCGCAGGGTGCTCTGTGATTGACAACGGCGGGGCTGGCGTTAGTTTGGCGGGCATGCTGGCGCGTTCGTCTATCGGTTCAGGACACGGCCCTCTCAAGGCTGAAAGACGGGTTCGATTCCCGTACGCGCTGCCAACCCAATAAAATCGGCGGTTTTACGGGTTTCAGACCTGCGGAATGGCTGAGTCGTAACCGAAAGTCATAATGACGTGGCTTCACTTTTTAGAACCACCTGAGGTGTTGGTCCGGGGCCGAAGAACGGACCCGCATACCATGTGGTTCAAAATGCTATGAGCCGACGATCAAACCGCGAACTTCCCGGTGACATCGGATCGCCGGCGGGTGCCGGGCCCCTGGCCGGCCAGGGCAGCAACCCGTTCGGGCCGGAAGTTCAACGGCACAATCGTTGGCTGTCTTTGGCGGTCTGCCTTTTGCTGGCGCTGGCCGTATGGGCCGTTTTCGGCCAGACCATTCACTATGAATTCATCAACTTCGACGATGACTCCAGTATTTATGAGAATCCGATCGTCACCCAAGGACTGAACTTACACGGAATCGTCCAGCTATTCACCCATGTCGACGTCGTTGCTAAAGAATGGCATCCCTTGACGGCGACCTCCCGTATGTTGGACTGGCAGCTCTACGGACCAAATGCAGGCGGGCATCATCTGACCAACGTCCTGCTGCAGGCCGCGACCGCCATCCTCCTGTTCCTGGTGCTACGGAAGATGACCGGCGCGCTGGGGCGGAGCGCCTTCGTGGCGGCGGTGTTCGCCGTTCATCCCCTGCGGGTGGAATCGGTGGCGTGGGTG
>Ga0187874_10002471_pt1 | contig 14175 bp, 9 predicted proteins | sample June2016WEW_16_1_3_FD_132993 | JGI IMG/M metagenome (GOLD analysis project Ga0187874, IMG submission 132993) | Peatland microbial communities from SPRUCE experiment site at the Marcell Experimental Forest, Minnesota, USA - June2016WEW_16_150 | ecosystem: Environmental > Terrestrial > Soil >... | reverse complement strand
GGTCTCAATGGTCAGGTCGACGACGCGTAGCCATTCATCGTGCGAAAGAGTTGGCGTCTCACCCGTCGTGCCGCAGGGAACGAGAAAGTCGATGCCCGACTCGATCTGCCAGCGCACCAGTTCGCGCAACGCTGTTTCATCGACACTTCCATCTTGTTTGAACGGAGTGACAAGAGCGGTACCACAACCACGCAATTTCGTACGAAAAGCATAATCCTTAGAGCGGGGAATCTCAAAAGCACGAATTGACCACAGAGACACAGAGGCACAGAGGAAACTCAGAAACGATTCTGTTTTTGTGCGTTTTGAATCATGTGGGCAGATTGTTTCAGGACAAGTAGAAGACTTTTTCTGAATCAGCACTCTAAGAACAAGAACTTCTCTGTGCCTCTGTGGTGAAAAATAAATTACAGGTGGCCGAAGATGTCCTTGAAGTCGTAGAAGCCTGTTTTGCCAATAATCCACTCGGCGGCGAGCACTGCGCCTTCAGCGAACGTGAGGCGAGACTTGGCCTCGTGCGTCAGCACGATGCAGTCGCCCGCCGCATCCAGTTCCAGCGTATGCGTACCCGTCACTTCGCCCTCGCGCTCGGAGGTGATATCGACACTGACGCCGGCTGCCTGTTCCAAGAGGCGTTGCATTGCGGCGGCCGTCCCTGATGGCGCATCTTTCTTGTGGATGTGATGGATCTCCGTGATGTGACCGCTGTAGCCATGCGTCAAGGCAGGCGCTGCGGTCTTCATGATCTGAAAGAACAGATTCACCCCGTAGGAGAAGTTTGCAGCAAATACAAATCCCGTTCCTGCCTGCTCGACTGCGGTGCGCACGCGCGTCATCTCGCTGTACCAGCCGGTAGTTCCGACAACCATCGCTTTCTTCGCGCGCAGGCAGGCATCGATGTTGGCCAGCACCGCTTCAGGCGATGTGAAATCGATTACCGCATCGAAGTCGCGCAGATGTTCACTCGTCAGCCACGCGCCATCGCGATTAACATCGACATCGATGATCAGCGCCTGATGTGCGCGCTCACGCGCGACTTCGGCAACCAGCGAGCCGGTCTTGCCCGGCCCCAGCAACAGCAATCTCAGCGATGGCTTGCTCAATCGAACACCTCGGGATCGACGTCGGAAAAAAACCGTGCATGCAGCCGCCGCACGGCTTCGGGCACGTCGGCTTCATCGATAACAAACGTCAGGTTGATTTCTGATGCGCCTTGCGAAATCATGCGCACGTTGATGTCGCGGATGGCGTCGAAGATCTGCGCCGCCACTCCGGGCGTATCGCGCAAATTCTCGCCCACCAGGCAGACAATCGCCTTGCGTCCCGAATATTTCACGAAGGCAAGTGTTTCCAGGTCGGCGGCGATCTGCGGAATCGCCTCGTTGGAATCGACAGTAAGCGAGATGCTGACCTCCGAGGTCGATACGACATCGACCGCACAGTGATGCCGGGCGAAGACCTCGAAAACCTGGGCGAGAAATCCGTGCGCCATCAACATGCGCGCCGCGACGATGTCGATCACCGTAATGCGGCTCTTGGCGGCGATGGCCTTGAACAGCGAGCGCGAGCGCGGCGTGCGCGCCAGAATACGAGTGCCTTCATTCGACGGATTGCGCGAATTCAACACCAGCACCGGAATGTTCTTCTCGACTGCGGGCAATACAGTGGCTGGATGCAAAACCTTCGCGCCGAAGTAGGCCAACTCGGCGGCCTCTTCAAAGCTGATCACCTTGATGCGTCGCGCGTCGGCACAGATCCGAGGGTCGGTCGTCTTCATGCCGTCCACATCGGTCCAGATCTCGATGCGCTCGGCGTTCAATCCCGCGCCGACCAGGGCTGCCGAGAAATCGGAACCGCCGCGGCCAATGGTAGTGGTGACGCCTTCGCGCGTCGCGCCCACAAAACCGCCCATGATGGGCAGGCGTTGTTGCTCGATCAGCGGCTGGATGCGGTCGTGCAGTCGATTGTCGATCTCTTCCACTTGCGGCACCGCGCGGCTGTGCTGCGCGTCGGTAACGATGACTTGCCGAGGATCGACCAGCGTCGCAGGAATATCGCGCACCAGAAATGCGGCGGTAGCGATCATGCTCGAGAGCCGCTCGCCAAACGACACAACGTAATCGGATGTGCGGGGCGTCAGCTCGCCCACGGCCGAGATACCACGCAGCAATTCATCCAGCGAGTCGAACTCGGAGCCGAGCTCGCGGTGCAATTCAGTATGCAGGCCGGTGTCCAGGAGTTCGCCCACGGTGAGGTAATGGCGCTCGCGAAGAGCGCGGCAGATCTCCAGTGCCTGATCGCGCTCGCCGCGTCCGGCAGCGGCGGCCATGGCCAGCAGCTGATCGGTGACTTTGGCCATGGCGCTGACGACGACGAATGGGCGCTCGGCCAGGCGCGACTTCACGATGCTGGCAACGCGATCGATGGCCTTGGCGTCCTCGACCGAGGTGCCACCGAACTTCATCACGATCACGGTCGCACCGCCAGCAGGAACATGGGCGTCACGGCAGCAGACCTTGCACTTTCAGCAGCTCGGCGTTGAGCAGCGCCGCGCCGGCCGCTCCGCGAATGGTGTTGTGCGACAGCACGGTGAACTTGTAGTCGAGCACGCCGCAGGGACGCAAACGACCGACGCTGACCGTCATGCCATTGCCGCGGTCGACATCGAAGCGGGGCTGCGGACGATCGGGCGTGGCGTCGTAAAACACCGGCTGCGCCGGCGCCAACGGCAGCTTCAGCTCCTGCGGCGTGGAACGAAATTCGTTGAACGCAGCGATGATTTCGTCTGGAGACGCCTTTCCTGTCAGCTTCACCGATACCGATTCGGTGTGGCCGTCTTCAACCGGGACGCGATTGCAGTGCGCCGTCATGGTGAATCCGGCTTGCTCCACGTGATCGCCGTCGAGACGTCCGAGAAGCTTGCGCGTCTCCTCTTCCATCTTTTCTTCTTCCTTGGCGATGTAGGGGATCACGTTGCCTAGAATGTCGAGCGAGGCGACGCCGGGATATCCCGCGCCGCTGACCGCCTGCATCGTGGTTACGAAGAGCGATTCGATGCCGAACTTGCGATGCAGCGGCGCCAGAGCCAGTACCAGTCCCATGGCAGAGCAGTTGGAATTGGTGACGATGTAGCCGCCGGATTGCTTGCGCCAACACTGCTGTTCGATGAGCGCGAGGTGGTCGGCATTGACCTCAGGAATGATCAGGGGGACGCTACGCTCCATGCGAAAGGCGCTGGAGTTGCTGACCACGGCGCAGCCGGCGGCGGCGAATTGCGGCTCCAACGCTCGCGCGATGCCGGCGTCGAGCGCGGCGAAGATTACACGCGGCGCGCCGTCGGGGGCGGCGTTTGAAACCGTCATCGCCCGCACGCGATTAGGAGCGGGCGCCTTCAGGCGCCACCGCACGGCGTCGCCGTAACTCTGTCCGGCGGAGCGGTCGGAAGCAGCCAACCATGCCACCTCAAACCAGGGATGGTTTTCGAGCAACTGGATGAAGCGCTGGCCAACAACTCCGGTAGCGCCAAGAATTCCGACTGGGATTTTATGCTGCGACATTTTCGTGTGGAAAATTCAAGTTATATCACGTCCGAGCAGGGGCAGGAGATAGCGCCGAAGCTACCAACTGTTCTGTTCGTGAGCAGCCAAATCCAGTGCCGCCATAATCTCCTGCGCAACCTGCTCCGCCGTTTTTCCCTCGGTGTTTACGATTAGCTTCGCCTGGCGATAGTGAGGCAGCCGCCGGGCGTAGAGAGCGCAAAACGCTTCGACATCGGCTGCTAAGGGCCGCGGGTTTTGCGCCGATCGTTCACTCGCCGCCCGGCAGCGCCGCAGCAGTTCCTCGACCGTAACCTCCAGGAAGACAACATGTGCGCCGCAGCTGTGCAGAAGATCAGCATTTTGCGACTCGATAAACGTTCCGCCGCCGAGCGCAATGATCGTTGGAGCGGAGGCCTGCTCCAGGATCGACCGCAAAGCCTCAGCCTCAATTTGGCGAAAGTGTGGCTCTCCATGGGTCGCAAACAGTTCGTGGATACGCAGCTTCGAGCGGCCCTCGATTTCGCAGTCGAGATCGAAAAAGCGCCAGCCGAGAATCGACGCGAGCACGCGACCGACGGTACTCTTGCCGGCAGCCATGAAGCCGGTAAGGGCGACGATCGAGCGGGAAGAGACTGGTTCGCCGGATTTGGACTTTTTTCGCATGGCGTCAGCAGCTGATCTCATAAATCGTTCTGGTTTGTATCAGGGCAAGAGCTTTGGTCGTGCCGAAAAGCAACCGAGTAAAGATTAGGGCTTTTAGCCCCTGCAAGACCAGAATTCCTCAGGGGCTGAAGCCCAAGTCGTTGCTGCCCCGGTTGCGGCACGTCTAAAGCCGTGCCCTGATACAAAACGATTTATGCTATGGATTCGAGAAGAATCCTAACATCCGGACAACATGGGCGATGGCTCTGCGACGGAGTTGCCGAGCAACACGCGACCGCGAGAACCAAACTCCTGTCGTTCGTTTGCAAAATCGTACAATCGTGCGATAGAGGCCGCCTTTTACCGCCGGCCTCCTTCGTTTCCTGATGAGGAACACCTTGCCAACGAATGAAGCCATTGTGAACGAGGACCGACCGGCACCGGCGCAACTGCCGCTGTACGTCGGCACCTCCGGCTGGGCCTATACCATCTGGAAGCCCGACTTCTATCCCAAGGAAGTTGCTTCCAAGAATTTTCTGAAGTACTACGCGACCCAACTCACCGCGGTCGAGGTGAACTACACCTTCCGCAGAAGCCTGTCGGAAAAAGCCGCGACCGGATGGATGGCCGACGTTGGTCCGAATTTCCGATTTGCGCTGAAGGCGAACCAATACATCACCCACATTCGCCGCCTGCAGAACGTGGAAGAAGCTATGCAGCGATTCTTACCCACGCTGCAACCGCTGGCGTCGCAATTGGGGCCGGTATTGTTCCAGTTGCCACCAACCGCCAAAGCCGACGTTGCCGTTTTGCGTGACTTTCTGGCGCTGCTGCCGCGAAACTTCAAAGCGGCGTTCGAGTTTCGCCACGAATCGTGGTTCACCGACCAGATCTATCAGACGCTGCACGACCACAATGCGACCTTGTGCGTCGCCGAAACGGAGAAGCTCAATACGCCTGAAATCCGCACTGCCAGCTACATCTATTTCCGCTTTCGCCAGCCCAGCTATTCGGCGGACGAGTTGAAGAAGCTCGAGGAGCGCATAGAGAAGTGTGTTGCCGATGGACTGGAGACCTATGCGTTCTTCAAGCATGAAGAGGATCCGCGCTCGCCGCACAATGCGGTGGAGATGCTGAATTCGGTGCGAAGTAACGTGGGCGCGGAAGGGTCGGGTAGATAGGGGTCCTTCGACTCCGGATCGCAAAAGAAGCGATCCTGCGCTCAGGATGACACAATCGGGATGGGACGCACCTTTCTCGCTATTCTCACGCCCCTGTTCTGACCCCATACTTATCTCGTGCAGAGTGCCGATCCCAGCCTGCGGCTGCTGATCTCGTTCCTAGACTACCTCAAGGTCGAGAAGGGACTCGCTCCGCTGAGCGTCGCGGCGTATCGCAGTGACCTGGAGCAGTACTCCGAGTTTCTGCTGAAGCGCAAGCGCGGGCTGCGCGAGGCGCGGCGGCAGGATGTGCGCGACTTCCTCAACGCGCTGCTGTCGAATGGAGTTGATGGGCGCAGCGTGGCGCGTAAACTTTCGGCGCTGCGGCATTTCTACAAGTACCTGTTGCTCGACCGATATATCGCCGCCGATCCAACGCTGAATATCGATACGCCGCGGCAGTGGAAGGTGTTGCCCAAGTCGCTGGCGGTGGACGAGGTCGAGAGCGTGTTGCAAGGTCCGCCTCATGCGAAGGACGATCACCAGGCGCAGGCGCTTGCCGGACGCAATCGCGCCATGCTGGAAGTGTTCTACGCGGGTGCGTTGCGCGTCTCTGAGGTGGTCAACTTGAAGCTGGAAGACCTGAAGCTTGAGTTGGGCTACGTGCTGGTGCGGGGCAAGGGAGACAAGGAACGCATCGTGCCGCTTGGCCGGGCTGCGCAGGAAGTCGTTCAGCAATATTTGCGTGACGCTCGTCCGGTATTGGCGGCAGGGAAGTCGTCGCCGTTCCTGTTCATCGCCCGCGGCGCGCGCGGCATCACGCGCCAGCGCGTCTGGCAGATGGTGAATGACGCGTCGGCGCAGTCCCGTCATGCGAGTCCGCACATGCTGCGCCACAGTTGCGCCACGCACATGGTGGAGAACGGTGCCGATCTGCGCACTGTGCAGACCATCCTCGGCCACGCCGACATTTCGACGACGCAGATCTACACGCACTTGGCACTCGACCGCTTGAATCGCGTGTACAAGGAACATCATCCGCGCGGGAAAGGCAGAGCGACCGTGGGCAGTGATTCTGTGCCGCCGGCTAAAGCCGGCTGTGAGTAGAAGGCTGGTTTTCACGGCGCACCTAAAGGTGCGCCCCTTCACCCCGCCGGCTAAAGCCGGCTCGAGAAGGTTTGGGTTGTCCGGCAACGCGGACCTGAAGGTCCGCACTACCCGATCAAAACCATGACCAAACGCGGCGCAACCATCGTCGAGAAGGCAATCGCGAAATTCATTCGTGCTTTGCAGGAGCGCAATGCTTCCGCGCACACCATCAAGGCCTATCGCACCGATCTGGCGCAGTTCGCCGACTACATTGGCCCGCAGAACTGGCGCCACATCGACCATGTTCTCATCCGCGGTTACCTCGCCAGCCTCTACGAACGCGGACTGAGCAAGACTTCGGTCGCGCGCGCGCTGGCGGCGTTGCGGTCGCTCTACAGATGGATGGCGCAGGAGGGTGAAGTTGAGCAGAATCCCGCGGCGCTGGTCGCCACACCAAAGCTGCCAAAGAAGTTGCCGCGTGTCCCCACAATCGAAGAGGTAAACACGGTACTCGATTCCGAGATGCCGGAGTGTTCGGCGTTCAGCGAGCGTGATCAGGTGATCCTGGAGTTGCTCTACGGCTGCGGTATCCGCAACTCGGAGCTGATCGGCATCAACCTCGACGACATTCGCTGGTCGAACGAAGTAGTGCTGGTGCGCGGCAAGGGCCGCAAAGAACGCTACGTGCCGTTCGGCGACTCGGCGAAGGCCGCGGTGCAGGCTTATCTGCCGGCTCGCCAGCGTGTGCTCGGCGAAACCAAACGCACCTCCGAGCGCGCGTTGCTCATCAACCTGCGCGGCGCGCGGCTTACAACGCGAAGCGTAGGCCGAATCGTCAAGCAGATTGCGGTCGCGCGCGGACTTTCTCCCGACGTTCATCCTCATACGCTGCGTCACGCCTTTGGCACGCACATGCTGGAGGAAGGCGCTGACTTGCGCGCCATTCAGGAGATGCTCGGCCACGAGCGCCTTTCGACCACGCAACGCTATACCCAGCTCACGGTGAAGCACGTGATGGAGGTGTACGACAAAACCCATCCTCATGCGAAGAAAGCAGCGACTAGCAGCTAGCAATTAGCAACTAGCAAACGATGCTGATCAGATCGGCTAATCCGCGCATTGTTCCTTTCCTTTGCTCCGCGTCCGTGCGACAGTTTGAGGACGGTCGGGCAAAACGCAGCGAGTGACATACGCCATCAACGTCGCGATTTTGCTAGTTGCTAGTTGCTGCTTCTTCCAGTTCCCACAACCCAATCCCGCCTGATACACTTGGCTGCTCCAAATTCCTCCCATGAGTGACGCGGTTTCCCCTACAGGTTCTCCGAAGATTCGGCTTGTGCTGCTTTGGCACATGCACCAGCCGTTTTACAAAGACATGGTCACGGGCGAGTATCGCCTGCCCTGGGTTCGTCTGCACGCGCTGAAGGATTACTTCGGGATGGTCAAGCTGCTCGACGAGTTTCCCGAGGTCCACCAGAACTTCAATCTGGCGCCTTCGCTCGTCGCCCAGATTCAGGACTATGTTTCCGGCAAGGCGCACGATCCGTTCTTCGATCTCGTTTCCAAGCCTGCCAAAGAGCTGACCGCTGCCGATCGCCGCTTCGCGTTGCAGTATCTCTTCCAGGCAAATCCGGTCAACATGATTGGCCGTTATCCGCGATATCGCGAGCTGTGGGAGAAATACCGCTCGACCAGCGCGCGGCCCGAGGGTCCCGAATCCTACTTTGTCGCGCGCGATTACGCCGACCTGCAAGTGCTGTCGCAGCTCGCCTGGTTTGACGAGTTCTTCCTGACCGAACCGGACATTGCCGCCCTGGTGCAGAAGGGCGAAGATTTCACGCGCGAGGACCAGCAGTTCGTCGCCGCCAAGGAGGGCGAGATTCTCGCCAAGGTTCTGCCGGCTTACGCTGAAGCCGTGCAGCGCGGCGGCATCGAGCTTTCGGCGACGCCATTCTACCATCCCATTCTGCCGCTGCTGTGCGATACCAACGTGGGCGCAGAGTCGTCGCCGGGTTTGCCGCTGCCGACGCGGCGCTTCCGCCATCCTGACGACGCCTCGCTCCAGATCAAGCGCGCGCTGGACTCGCACCAGACGCTCTTCGGAGTGCGCCCAAAAGGCTTGTGGCCTTCGGAAGGCAGCGTCTCCGACGAAGCCCTGAAGCTCGCCTGCCGCCAAGGCGTCGAGTGGATGGCAACCGATGAAGGTGTGCTGGGCCGCTCGCTCGACTTCAACTTCGCTCGCCACAACGGCGATCACCTGACGGCCGAAGGCGCCGAGCGTCTCTACAACATCTATCGCTACGAGGAGGACGAGACGCGGATGCACATGGTCTTCCGCGATCATCGTCTCTCCGATCTCATCGGCTTCGTCTATTCCGGAATGCCCGCGCAGGACGCCGCCAATCACCTTATCAAGAACATCAAGGACTCGGCGCAGCCGCTGCTCGATAGGGGCAAGAACGCGGTCGTCTCGATCATTCTCGATGGCGAGAACGCGTGGGAATACTATCCGCAATCCGGCCGCGAGTTTCTGCGGCGCTTCTACGACGCGCTGCAACGCGACGAGCAGATCGAACCAGTTACTATCAGCGAGGCCATCGCGCGACACGGCGAATCCGACTTTGGCCAATTGCATAACCTGGTTCCTGGCTCGTGGATCGACGCCAACTTCAACGTCTGGATCGGCGCGCCGGAAGACAATCACGCCTGGGACTTGCTGGCCGAAGCGCGCGACTACTATGACCGTCACGCCAATCGCGTTTCCGAGGCGCAACGGAAGATCGCCTGGGAAGAGTTGCTGATCGCCGAGGGCAGCGACTGGAATTGGTGGTACGGTCCTGAACATCACTCGGCCAACGATCGCGACTTCGATGAGCTTTACCGCAAGCATCTGTCGAACGTCTATCACGCGCTCGAAGGCATTCCGCCGGAGGAGCTGAACACCCCGATCATGAGCGGCGTTCCGCGGCCAAGCTACATTCCCCAGACCGCGTATGTTCGCGCCCGCGTCGACGGTCTGGTCAGCGGATACTTCGAGTGGATGGGCGCGGCGAGTTACACCTCCGATCAGCGCACCAGCGCGATGCATGGCAAGCAGTTTCTCCTCGACGCCGTCTACGCGGGACTCGACGCCGATTCCGTCTCTGGCCGTCTTGACTTTCATCACGATATTCCTGAAGACGCGTATCGACTGGTGATCAATCTGGAGGTTTGGCGTCAGAAGGGAAACATGAAGGCTGCGCCGGATTCCTATCGTCTCACCGTCGATGCGCAAGGCCGCAACGTGCAGCGATGGGTTCTGACCAACGGCGCTGAGCGCAACCGGCTCGCGAGCTTCTCGGCGGATGACAGGAACTCGAGCACAAACGGCGTCGAAGTTGCCTTGGAGAAAATTTTCGAGATGCGCGTGCCCTTCGATCTGATCGGCGCGCAGCCGGGAAGCCGCATCCGTCTCCGCTTCGCCATCTGGCGCGAGCACTTGCCGGTCGACTCGCTTCCGCTCGAAGGCTGGATCGACCTCCACGCCCTCACCGAACAAGAGCTGGAGACCAACCTCTACAGCTTCTCACCGCAGGACTGAGCAGATGTCAATGGCCCAACCGACGGCCGACCACGGACCACCTGACAACTGATGACCGCGTGCCCGGCTGGCCAGGGCCGGACTCGACTCGATTTGTCACTCCGACTTGATTTGTCATCCCGAGCGGAGGAATCTGCTGTTTCTTCCCCCGCACATTCACCCAGCCCGTTCCTTCGTCCCCACACGAACTCCCACGCTCGTCGGCTGCTTCTTCGCAGCGTATTGATTCCATTGAACCGACGTCGCAGAATAAGTGCATGATTCTTAACGACTTGCACATTTCCGCGCAAAGTATTCATTCCCTTATCTTTCCCAGCAGATCTCTGCGAAAAAGCACTTGCAGCTGCCTTCTCACCTCTCACTGACCAAAAAACTGACTACTGGCTACTGACTGCTACTGACTACTGGCTACTGAAAAATAGGGCAGGAGCGCCAGAGCCAGGCGGATCCTACCCTAACTTTCCAGGATTCGACTGCACCACAATCGGGTCAAGTTACGAAAGTACATGCACCTTTGCCGATTCCCACAATGGGAAATCGCCCGCGCCCCTTCAGAAAATCGTTGAACCCAGCGCGAGCGGTGCTAACATTGCCCTCTTCCGAGACAAACTGAATGGAAAATCCGCTGAAGAGGATGCTCAAGACCCCGCATGTCGGCAAAGTTCGGCCGCTGTTCTCACGCAGAATTACTGCCGGATTTTTTGCGCTCTGCGCCGCTGCGTTCTTGTTGCTCGCTATCCCGGGACGCGCCCAACAAGGGCTCCAGGTATTGCACAACCACGTTCGTCCCGCCGTTGCCAGCGGGCGTGCAGTTCCGGCGGGTTTTCTTCCATCCACTCAGTCCTTGAACCTCGTCATCCACCTGCCAGTGCGCAACCAGGAGGAGCTGACCAGTTTGATAGATCGGCTCTCCGACCCGACTAGCCCCGACTACCGTCACTGGCTCAGCGTGGCTGAGTTCACCGAAAGATTCGGGCGCACGGAAGCTGAATACCAGAAAGTGGCCGATTTCGCCGAAGCCAATGGTTTTGCCGTGACCTATGAGTCTCCCAATCGCCTGATGCTGGTCGTCCGTGGCTCGGTGGCGCAAATCGAGAAAGCTTTTAACATCACGATGCGGACCTATCAGCTTCCGGGAGAAAACCGCATCTTCTATTCGCCGGATCGTGAACCTTCACTCGCTCTGGATGTGCCCGTATCGCACATCTCCGGCCTGAACAATTACTCCTACCCGCATCCCGGAGCAGGACGACGTTCAGCGCAACTGGGTGCCGAAAGTCCGGGTCGCCCCCAGGGCACGGGCTCCGGTCCAGGCTCGTCGTTCCTCGGCAGTGACATGCGGGCCGCCTACAACATGGGCTCCAACACTGGCTCCGGACAAACCGTGGGGCTGGCGGAGTTTTCTGGCTATACCGCCAGCGACGTCAGCTTGTACTTCTCCAATATCCATCAGACCAACAACGTCCCCATCGCCAACATAGTGGTGGATGGCGGCTCCGCCTCGAATTGGAGCGACTCCGACGACGAAGGCGAAGTCTGCCTCGATATCGAACAAGCGGTTTCGGTGGCTCCCGGCCTATCGCAACTCCGTGTTTATATCGGTCCGACCAGCTTCGGAGGCGGCGCCGACGGATACATATTCAGTCGGATGGCCACGGACAATATTGCCAAACAACTGAGTAACTCCTGGTCGTGGTATCCAGACGATCCGGCGACCGACGATCCCTATTTCGAGGAAATGGCGACGCAAGGTCAGACTTTTTTCGCCGCTTCCGGGGACAATGGGGCCTACATCGGGAGCGACCGCCTCGATGACGGTTATCCGGCGGAGGACGTTCACATCACGGTTGTCGGCGGGACCGCGTTGACCACCAGTGGCGCCGGCGGGCCATGGCAATCGGAAGTAGCGTGGAATGACAATGGCGGTGGCAGCGGCGGCGGCCCGGCTAACGACGGAGCCAGATATTTCCCCATTCAGAGCTGGCAAACACCGGTCATCAACTCGTCCAATGGAGGTTCAACCACTCTACGCAATTCACCTGACGTCGCTCTGCTAGCGGACTTCGTCAATTACATCTGCTACGACCACGGTGTTTGCGAAACCACTTGGGGCGGTACCAGCTTCGCCACACCACGCTGGGCTGCGTGGCTCGCTCTCGTCAACCAGCAGCTCGTGGCCAACGGCTACGGGACCGGTCTGGGCTTTATCAACCCCACTCTCTACTCCATCGGTCAGAGTTCCAACTACAACAGCGATTTCCACGACATCACCAGTGGGAACAACGACACCGACGGCCAACCGAAGTTCTACTATGCCGTGTCTGGCTATGACTTGGTCACCGGATGGGGAAGCATGAACGGTCAGTCCCTGATGACCACCCTGGTGGACGGCCTGCTCAAGTACACGCTAACGGTATCGACCAGCGGCAGCGGAGCTATTACCAGCACTGACGGCTTCATCAATTGTCCGGGAACCTGTAGCCACAACTATCCGGACAACGGGCAGGTCACGCTGCACGCCTCACCCGCACTAGGCTGGAGTTTTGCCGGCTGGAGCGGCGCCTGCACCGGTACCGGGTCCTGCAACCTAACCATGACTCAGAACCAATCGGTGACAGCTACGTTCACTCAGAGCTATTACACACTAACCGTGTCCACCTCAGGCAATGGCACCGTCACCAGTACCGACGGCTTCATTAACTGTCCCGGAACGTGCGGCCATACCTATCTTTCGCTTACTCAGGTGACACTGAATGCCGCGCCAGCACAAGGCTGGAGCTTCAGCGGCTGGACGGGTGCCTGCATGGGCGTCGGCCCGTGTAACGTGACCATGACGCAGAACCTGGCCGTCACGGCGGTCTTCATTGAGCCTGGTCACGGATTTCAGTTAGCGGCGATCACGCCCTGTCGTCTGGTAGACACGCGCCAGACTGGCGGTCCGATTGAGGGTGGCACCTCACGCGACTTCGCCGTACCGCAGCTCGGTGGCTGTGACATTCCAGCGAGCGCGGCAGCCTTCTCGCTCAATGTTACTGTGGTACCGCCCGGACCTCTAGGGTATCTGACGATCTGGCCCACCGGAGAAGCACAGCCGATTACCTCCCTGCTAAACTCTTATGACGGTCGCACCAAGGCGAACGCTGCAATTGTGCCTGCTGGCAATAACGGCGCGGTCAGCGTGTTTGTCAGCAATACCACCGACGTCATCCTTGACATCGATGGCTACTTCACCGCGCCTGGCTCCGGAACGTATCAGTTCTATCCGCTGACGCCATGCCGCATTGTAGACACGCGTGATGGTCAGGACCAAGGCATGCTCCCGCCTGGAATGGAACGTGACTACACGATTGCCGGACAGTGCGGCGTTCCCAGCAGCGCGACGGCCTATTCGTTCAACATCACCGTTCTCCCGTCCGCTGGCGGCCTCGATTACCTGACCGTGTGGCCCCAAGGCGAGTCGCAACCTGTCGTCTCCACGCTTAACGACAACACTGGAACGGTTGTAGCAAACGCGGCGATCGTGCCCGCAGGGAGCGAAAACGCAACCGCCTTCTACGCCCACAGCAACAGCACCAACCTGTTGGTTGATATCAACGGCTACTTCGCGGCGCCCGGAACTGGCGGGTTCTCGCTGTACCCGGTTGCGCCGTGCCGTGTGCTCGACACGCGGCAGAACAACGGTCAGCCCCTGAGCGGTGAACTCACCGTGAATGTGGTGGGCAGCGCCTGCGCTCCTCCCAGCAACGCTGCGGCCTACATCTTCAACGCGACGGTTGTGCCCCCTGGCCCCATGTTGTTTCTAAGTTTGTGGCCTGACGGCGAGACCCAGCCGACAGTCTCGACGCTGAATGCCGAGGATGGCTTCATCAGCTCTAACATGGCGATCGTGCCGACCAACGACGGCTCCATCGACGCCTACGCCGCTGCCTTGACACAACTGCTGCTCGATATCTCCGGTTACTTCGCACCGTAGGGAATTAGGTATTGGGACGGAACCACCCCGGCAACCCATACTCGGTAATGCGTCAGTCTGAAACCGTGGTCAGTGATCCTGGGTGGAGCACGCCTTCAGGCGTGCAGTTGAAATCCTCTAAATGCCTGGGCTGCTGAGGTAAGGGGTAGATCTGCCTGAACCTATGTTCTCTTGCCTAATTTTTCCCAACGC
>Ga0187874_10002466_pt1 | contig 14194 bp, 13 predicted proteins | sample June2016WEW_16_1_3_FD_132993 | JGI IMG/M metagenome (GOLD analysis project Ga0187874, IMG submission 132993) | Peatland microbial communities from SPRUCE experiment site at the Marcell Experimental Forest, Minnesota, USA - June2016WEW_16_150 | ecosystem: Environmental > Terrestrial > Soil >... | reverse complement strand
CGCCAGCAGGCGCGTGATGCCGTCGCGCTCCCCGGCCTTGACATTGACAAGCAGAATGTTCTGCGACGGCGTCAAGCGCAGGCCGGGCCGAAACTGCCCGACGACCCGGCGCAGTCCGCTCTTGAGCCGGTAAGCGCCCGCGTCCTTGATCCGTCCGTTCTCCACGAACAGGCCGAGAAAATAATTGCCGTCAAACTGCTCGTGCCAGCCATAAAGGTCCCCCTGACGGGTAAATTCAAAGGGCCGCGCCGCCTCCAGTTTGAAGCCGAGCCGCCGCTCCAATTCCTCCCGGAACCACGGCGCGCCGCGCTCTTCGATCACGTATTTGAGCCGGGCGTGCTTGCGATTCGTGCGATCGCCAAAATCCCGGTGGATCGTGACCACTGCCTTGGCCGTCTCGATCACCCGCTCCGGACTGATAAACCCGATGACATCCGCCAGACGCGGATACGTTTGCGCATTGCCGTGGCTCATGCCCAATCCTCCTCCGGCCAGCAAATTGTAACCGGTCAACCGGCCATTCTCGACAATCGCCACGAACCCGCAATCGTTCGTGAAAATATCAACGTCATTGAGCGGCGGGATGGCAAACGCCACCTTGAATTTCCGCGGCAGATAGCTCCTGCCGTAGAGGGGATCGACAAAATGGGCGTCTTCCTCCGTCAACTTCAATTCGACGCCCTCGACCCAGATTTGATGATATGCGCGGGTCTTGGGCAGAAGCGCATCGGAAACACTCCTGGCCTGGCGCTGGATTTCATCAACCACCGGGCTGGTGGCCGGCGTGGGCGCGGCCATGACATTGCGATTGACGTCCCCGCACGCGGCCAGGGTCGTGGCCAGGGCGTCGTTGATCGCCCGCATGGTTTTGCCCAAATTGCCCTTGGTCACCCCGTGGAATTGAAAGCCCTGCCGGGTCGTGATCCGCAACGTCTGGTTGCCGTACTGCGAACAAATTTGGTCGAACGCCAGATAGACCGAAGGCTCGACCGCCCCGCCCGGCAAGCGGCCCCGGATCATGTAGATGTACTGCTTGCCCGTCTTGCGTTTGTCCCGGTCGTCCTGCTGATAAATGCCGTGAAACTTGAGAAACTCGTAATCGTCCTCCGAAAACCGCTCCTTTCCAGCATCGGCCAGAGTTTGCGCGATGGTGCCCGCCAGCAGCGGATCGCCTGCTTTGAGACCCTCATTGCGCGTGGGCTTCGGAGCCGTTTCGGTTGTAATCATAAGTGACTTACTAATAATACTAATGTTTAATTAAACCTCATTTTCGTGCCTTGTCAACCGCTTTTCAAGGTCAAAGCTTGTTCCAGCCGCAATCCGTGGTAAATTCAGGCCGTGAGCAACGGTCACATAGCAGCCAGCAAGCCCCTGAGAATGGTCACTTGCGGGCGGTGCCAGGCCAAGACGTTCATCTCGGGCGACTTGACCCCATTTGCCACCGAGGAGTGCAAGAAATGCGGCCACCCGGTCATGCTCCCCGTGATGCTCCGCAATTTTGAATTGCGCACCATCATCGCCTCCGGCGGCATGGGAACCGTTTATACGGCGCTGGACAACAAGCTGCAACGAGAGGTCGCTTTGAAGATGATGAAGCGGGAAATGGCCGCCGATCCGCAGGCCACGCAAAGTTTTTATCGCGAGGCCCAGGCCGGGGCCTCGCTCAATCACACCAACATCATCCACATTTACAGCTTCGACGAATGGGAAGGCCGGCCCTACCTCGTCATGGAACTGGCCAACCACGGCAGCCTCGACCGCCGCATTGAACAGGAAGGCGCCGTCGATGAGTTGCACGTGCTGGACGTCGGGTTCAAAATGGCCTCGGCCCTGGCCTCGGCCTTGAAGCACAACCTGCTCCATCGTGATATCAAGCCTGGAAATATTCTTTACAACGCCGAGGGCGAGCCGAAGCTCATCGATTTCGGCCTCGTCCGCTCCGCCGAGACCGACTATACTTGGGAGGAACACGTTTGGGGAACGGTCTATTACGTCGCCCCGGAGAAGATCGAGCGCAAAGGGGAGGACTTCCATTCCGACATGTACAGCCTGGGGGGAACCCTTTATCACGCCTTGACCGGCCACGTCCCCTTCGAGGCGGCGACGGTCGAAGAAGTGGTGGCGGCGCACGTGCATACGCCGTTGACGCCCCCAAACCTGGTGGTGCCTGCCATCACCCAGGCGACCAGCGACGCCCTGGTCAAAGCCATGGCCAAACGCCCGGCCGACCGATTCGCGACTTACGACGACATGCAGATGGCGCTGGAAGCGGCGCGCTCGCAGTTGATGGTGCAGCGGTTTAGTGAGACCACCCAGGCCCCGCCCGCAAAAAGCTGGTGGATATAGCGCCGCCCCGCCGCCGCGGGAGAGTGGGCGCCCGCAAAAGCAACGAAGCGGAAAACACACCACCGCGGCGTGCTTTCCGCCTGAATCATCAAATCGAATTTCGGCCCGCAGCCGTTACTTCTGGCCCGAAGGCGGGGGCGGGGCGGGAGCGGCGGGTTTGGGCGCTGCGCTCCTGATGGCCAGTGTGGCCGCTTCCCAACTGCCGTCTTCGGCTTTCTTGCCCGTGCCGGACACAGTCAAGCCTACGGTGGCGTCGGCAAAGGTGGCGGGCTCGCGGTCTTTGGTGATCTTGGTGCTGGACGTGATCTTGACTTTCGTATCAGCCGCACCCGCCCTTCCGGCCAGGGTGAGGGTCATGTTGGCGGCATCAACGGCGGAAATCTTGCCGCCGAAACGCGGGGCGCGCGGTCTTTGGGGCGCCGCCGGAGCGGCGTTGGTGGACGCGTTGGTCGAAGCGTTTTGAGCGTTCGCCGGCAAAGTGGCGAGGGCGGTGCCCGCGATCAGAATCAGGCAGAGTTTTGTAAGTGACTTCATAGTTTTAATTCGTTCGTGTCGCACTGCTAATTGTGCTTGTTCGAGGACATGACGGGTCATACCAGACCGCCAGCGCCCCGCCAAGTCTTTTTTTGCACCCCCGCCTCCTTAAGCCACCCTCAACCGTTCGATGATGAATTGCACGGTGCGGTCGGTCGCGCCCAGGTTCTCCCGGACGACACGCAAGGCGCGGGCGCCGGCTTCCGCCCGGCGGGCGTCGTCGGCCAGCAGGCCGGCAAGGGTCGATTCCAACTCCGCGGCGTCCCGCACCTGGAAGGCGGCCTGGCCGGCGAGAAAAGCCCGGACGACCGAAGTGAAATTCTGCATGTTCGGGCCGAACACGATCGCCTTGCCCAACGCGGCCGGCTCGATCGGATTCTGTCCGCCTGCCGCCGTCAAACTCTTGCCCACGAAGACGACCGAGGCGCGTTCGTAAAAGAATCTCAGCTCGCCGGTGCTGTTGACCAGCAGACAATCCGGCCGACCGGATGCGCGGGGCGGGCCGGCGGCGATTTCGCTGCGATAGACGAAAGGAACCCCGCGCGCTTCCAGTTCCTGGCCCACTTCCTTGGCCCGCTCGAAATGGCGCGGGACCAGGATGAGGAACAATTCGGGACAACGACGGCGCAGGCGCGGGAGCATCCCGGCCAGAATCGCCTCCTCCCCGGCGTGGGTGCTGCCGGCGACGAGGATTTTGGCGTCATCATTGACTCCGATTTGGCGCAGGAGCGCCGCCACGTCCAGGCCGGGACGCCGGTCGGGTTGGGCGGCGTCGAACTTGAGATTTCCCACCAACCGCACGGCGTCGGCTGGAAAACCCAGTTCAACCAGCCGCGCGGCATCGCCCGCCTCCTGGCAGCCGGCGGCGCGGAATTTGGAAAAAATGGGCCGGAACAGAAAGGCGCAGCGGCGATAATTGCGGAAGGAGCGCTCGGAAAAGCGCGCGTTGACCAGAAAGAGCGGCAGGCGGCGGTCCAGCGCCTGCCAGAGAAGATTGGGCCACAGCTCCGCCTCGACCAGGATCAGCGCGCGGGGACGCAACGTGTCCAGCGCCCGCCGCACCGCGCCGGGGAAATCGACCGGATAATAAATCCGCTGGACGTGCGGCGGCAACCGGCGCCGCAATTCGCCCATCCCGGTCGAGGTCGTGGTGGACACGACGATCTGAAAGGCGGGCAGACGCGGTTCCAACGCGCCAATCAATTGGAGGCAGACGCCGACCTCGCCGACGCTGACCGCGTGAAGCCACAAAACCGGACGCGCGCCGAGGGCGGCTTTGATTTCCGGCCCGTAGCGGCCGAAGCGCTGCCCAAAGCCGGCCCGCCAGTGGCCGCGCCGCCACATCTTCAGAAAATACCATGGCGCGCTGAGCCAGAAAAAAATGACAAACAAAATGTTGTAAGCAAATCGCATCTGCTACCTGAAAAAAACAATCCAGAGCATTAGTAACAGAGGCAGCATGATGGGCACAGCCCATTTAAACAAGTAGGCAACAAAGGTGGGCGTCGGCACCTTTTGATGATCGGCGATGGATTTGACCATCAGGTTGGGGCCGTTGCCGATGTAGGTCACGGCGCCGAACAGCACCGTGGCCACGCTCAACGCCGCCACGATTACGCCGTCGAAATTCCGCGCGGCGGCAGACGCCCCGTGGACTCCATAGCCGGTCATGGCGCTGAAAAACGCCAGATAAGCCGGCGCGCTATCCAGGAAAGCCGACAGCGTTCCGGAGCCCCAATAGACCAGTGACGGGGCAAGGTTGGGGCCGAAAAGTTGGCGGGCGTCCTCGCGCAAAAGGTCCAGCGCCGGCATCATCGTGGCAAAGATGCCGAAAAACAAAACCGCGATTTCAGTCATTGGCCGGAAGCTGAACTCGTTGGCCTCATGCACTTCGCGGCCAGTGGTAAGGAACGAGGCGGCGGCGGCGGCGGCCATCAGGCCTTCGCCCAGAAAGCGCCCCCGCCGCACGAAAACCGCCGCGACCACGATGGCCAGAAACGCAAGGTTCCACAACCCGTCAAAACGCCATCGGGGTTCCGTCTCGGCGGGCGCGCGCGTCGCCCCCGCCTCGTGGCGGCGGTCGATGAAGTAAAACACGGCCAGCAAAAAGGCCATGCTCAAGAGCCACATCGGCCAGCAATGTTGCAGCACCCACCAAAACGGAACACCTTTTAAAAAACCGACCAGCAGCGGCGGATCCCCGATGGGCGTCAGGCAGCCGCCGACGTTGGAAACGATGAAGATGAAAAAAACGATGTGATGCACCGCCGCCCGCTGCCGGTTCAGGCGCAGCCACGGACGAATCAGCAGCACGGAAGCGCCGGTCGTCCCAAGGAGATTGGAGACCAGGCCTCCGAGTGCCAGGAAAAGGGTGTTCAACCCGGGTGAGCCTTCCCCCTTGACCTGGATGTGGATGCCGCCGGAGACAATGTAAAGCGAACCGATCAGGACAATAAACCCGGCGTAGTCCCGCGCCGTGCGGTCGATGGTGGACAAGGCCGCGGGCGGCAACCCGAACAGATAATAAGCCAGCGTGAGGGCGGCGAGAGCCAGGGTGACTTTGGGGTAATGTCGTTCCCACCATTGCGGCCAGTGCAGGGGCAGCACCGCCATGCAGGCCAGCAACAGCCCGAAGGGCAGAACCATCCATGGGGTGGGCACGTAGTTCAAGGTTCAACGTTCAATGTCCTCTTAATTTACGATTTTCGATTTACGATTGACGAGCGGATTCCGCGGCCCTGTTCCACGCGCGGCGGCGATGCATTCGCCGCCGCGCGGAACTTGTCCCCACCCATGCAAAGCTCAAGCTCATGCGGCCGCCGTTCTGAGCAGACCCTGGCTGCGTTGCCGAATCTCCCGTTGCAGGGCCATCTGGCGTTGCACGGCCTCCGCCTTTTCCTCCAGCAAAACCGGGAAGACCAGCAGCGGAAAGGGAGTGAACCACGCCAGGCTGGCGGCCTCGTTGGCCGCCCGCCGCAGCGGGGCGTTGAACTCCGGGTCGCCGGCCTGCTCGAGCATCTGCCGGAGCAGACGCGCCTTCAGGTGGTCCAACTCGCACTCCAGCGTGCCGCGAAAGGGCACCGACGGAATCGGGGCGATCTCGAACCGGGTTTCCGGGCCGAACCGCGTCTTGACCTGTCTATTTCTGTCTTTCATGCGTTCCTCTCAAAATTCACGTTGATTTCACCGCGTTGTTAAAAAGCGAAAAACCCACGATTGACTGGCAATCGTGGGTTTCAAAAGGGATTTCCATTCTTTCAGAAAACTGAATCCACGATGCCGGAGAACCGGGAGCCGCCGCGCATGGCGATGGCATGCCAGCAGCCACAAGCGCGCAGACTAGTCTGGACTTTAATGACGTTATTCATTTCAACTGCGCTTACTAGAGCAGACCCAGGCCCGTTTGTCAAGGCCCGGCAAATTCCGGCTGCAATTAGTTCCTGCGATTTGGGTAAATGGAAAAACCCGTCGCAACGACAAGTCGCGGCGGGCAATCCGGTCCTCAGCCTGCCCTACAGTTCAATCTGTTGTTCCCTGGCTGCCTTGCTGATGAAATCCTCCGCAAGGGCGGGAAGATGGTTCGCCACGCTGCGCGCATATTTCAAGAGGAGTTCAAGCTTGGCGGGGTCCAGTTGCAGGTCGTAAGCGTGAACGAAAACGTGGCGAAACGCCTTCAACTCCCGCAATGGCGGCTTCAATTCCGGTGGAATCAAAGCCGGTCGGATGCCCTCAATCTGGATCGCCAGCCGGTTCAGCAGCGACGTGTGCCAGCCTTGTTCGTCATCAACATTGTTTTCAAAGGCCTTGGCCACCCGCAGACTCATCTGCTCAAAAACGTTGTAAAAACGGCACAACTGATGCGCGCACCCTTCGTAGGCAACCTCTTCACGACGATCAAAGCGGAGCAAAGCCTTTTGAAAAGCCTCCTGCATCATGCGGCAGTCATCCAGCATTTCATCGCGCAGGGTTTGCAGAGCTATGCTGTCCATGCCTCGCCTTCCCGAAGAATTTTCTGCCGGAACCGGCATTCCGACAACAGGACAACATCCACGGGCCGTCCCATTTCTTCCTCCAGCCGCCCGGCTAACTGGTAAAGACTGATCCCCGCAGGCTCGGCTTCCAGGGCCAAATCCACATCGGAGCGGTCATTGAAAACGCCCGGCTTGGTGAGCGAACCGAAAAGAATCACGCGGCTGCCCGGAATCAAACGGGCCAGGGCGGACCGCAAGTTGCGGCGCGCGTCGGCCAGCGCTTTGAGCCGGCGGCGACGGCGAGTCGAATCGCGTTTTTGGAGCAGCGTCATTTTTATGTTAACAAGCTTAACCTCGCGCGCTTGCCATTTCAAAGAGTTTCTTTTTCAGTCATATCTTGAACACGTTTTTGACGTTGTTCTTGAAGTATTCAAACCAGCCTCGCAGTGTCCGATTTATCTCTCTGATGATGCCTGCTGTTTAATTGGAGATACGTCCTGACCCTCAAGGATGGCCGCCAACCCACCGCCTGGGAGGAAACGGTTCATCTGCTGTCTTTCAACCGTTCCCAGCGCCTGCTGGGAAAAGACGGCAGGGAGGGGCTGCGGGATTTTCGCTGGGCTGAAAACATTATGCTTGGCAACCACCAGACCAACGTCATCCTGGCGGGTGAAATCCGCGAGGCTGACAGGGCCACGGAGTTCAAGCAGCGCTGCAATGGCTTGGGGAGCAAGGGCATCACGCTGCATCCCGGTTGCACGCTGATGGTGATTGACAATTGCGGTTGGTTGCGACAAAAGCAGGGCGAGCCTGAACGTGTGAAACAGGGCGGTTGCCCGCCGTGTTTGCGAAGATGGCAATGAGACCCACGACATATTCTTTGCTCGCATCGGAACCGCGATGCGATGAGAGGCTGATTATTTTTGCATTTTGTCTGGGCATGTTTCTCCCAGGATTTGGAGAGCAAACTTCCGCCGAAGAACTCCGCACGGTGGAGGCGATACGCAAATTGACCGTCGCCCAAACCGAGCAGAGAATTCCCGTGCATTTGCGGGGCGTGGTCACTTTTTTCGACGAGCGGCTTTACTCCCGTTTCATTCAAGACGACACCGCTGGCATCTATCTGCAATTCCCGGCAAACATCGGACCTCCGCCTCTTATGCCGGGCCAGTTGGTCGAGGTCACCGGCGCCTGCAGCCCCGGCGAATATGCGCCCGTGGTGGTGGTGGACCGGGTGCAGGTCGTGGGTGAAGCTCCGTTGCCGCCGCCAGCGGTGGCGACCTACGAACAACTGGCCAGCTGCGGGGAAGACAGCCAGTTCATCGAGATCACCGGCATCGTGCGTTCGGCCCGGCTGCTGGAGAATCCGCCGTATTACCAGATTGAAATCGCCACCGGCGGCGGGCGGCTGCTCGTTTTCGCCAAGGAACTGCCCGTGAAACGAACCGACGAACTTTTGGACAACACCGTGCAGGTGCGCGGCGTCTGCTCAACCAAGTTCAACCACAAACGGCAGTTGTTTGCCATCCGGCTCATGGTGCCGCGACCGGAGGATCTGGAAGTCAAGAATCCGGCGCCGAAGGATCCCTATGCCGCCGCCACGCGTCCCATTGGCAGTCTGCTACAGTTTGCACCGCAGGAATCCTACGGCCATCGCGTAAAGGTTGCGGGCACGGTGATTTATTACGCGCCCGGCGAGGCCATTTTTCTTCAGGACGGCGAACTAGCAGTGGAGGTGCAAACCAAGCAGCGCGATCCGCTGCAACTGGGCGACGGAGTGGAAGTGCTCGGCTTTGTCAGCCGGGGCGAATACACGCCGCGGTTGCAAGATGCCGCGTATCGAAGAATTGCCTCCGGCCAACCGCCGGAGCCGGTGGTGCTGACGCCGGACGAGGCGCTGAAAGGAAACCATGATTGCCGCTTGATCCAGGTCGCGGCGCGGGTGCTGGACCGCACGCAGCACGGGGCGGAACGGCATTTGATTCTACAGGACGGCGGCTTCATTTTTCACGCTTACCTCAAACAGGCCGAAGGCGAGGATGCCTTTGCCGGGCTGGCCAACGGCAGCCGCGTGGCCGTTACGGGCGTTTGCCAGATTGACCCCGGCGAGTGGGAGGCGGGTGAAGCTTGGCGCGCAAAAACATTTAGGATCGAACTGCGTTCGGCGGCGGATGTGGTTTTGCTACAGGCGCCGCCATGGTGGACGCTGGAAAAAGTCTTGTGGATGGCCGGCGCGCTTGGCTTTGCGGCGGTGGCGGCCTTCGGCTGGGTGGCGGTGTTGCGTCGGCAGGTTGCGGAACGCACGCAGCAATTGGAAATTCAAATCCAGCAACGCCAGCGAGCCGAACGGCGGCGGGAGATCGAGCAGGAACGCGCCCGCGTGGCTCACGATTTGCACGACGACCTTGGCGCGGGACTCGCGGAAGTCAACATGTTGAGTTCGCTCGTGAAAAGTTCCGCGACTTCCATCGAAGAAAAGCAGCGTTACCTTGACGGCTTGAACGAGACAGCCCGGCGCATGGTGACTTCACTGGACGAAATTGTCTGGGCGGTGAACCCTCGCAACGACACGATCGCCTCGCTCGCCAGCTATTTCGGCTCGTATGCGCAGCGATTGCTGGACCTCGCCGGCGTGGCCTGTGGACTGGACATCGCGGAGGAGTTGCCCGAGCATCCGCTGGACCCGAAGTTCCGGCAGGAAATTTTCTTCGCGTTCAAAGAAGCGCTCACCAATGTCGTCCGGCACGCGCACGCGACGCAGGTCTGGTTGCGCATCACCGTGCGCCAGCGTCGCCTGCTGGTGGAAGTGGCCGACAACGGGCGCGGGTTCAATTTGTCCGAACGGCAGGCCGGCAACGACGGCCTGGTCAACATGAAAGAGCGATTGAAAACACTTGGCGGCGGATGCGACATTGTCAGCGACGCCAAAACAGGAACAACGGTTCGCTTTTCCGCGCCGTTGCCTGAGAGACTGCTGTGATCAAAGTCGGCATTGTCGAGGACAACAAAACCGTGCGCGAAGGCTTCGAGACGCTGCTCAACCGCACGGCGGGGTTTCAGTGCGTTTGCGCTTGCGACACCGTCGCGGACGCGTTGGAGAAAATTCCCAAGGCGCAACCAGACGTGGTCCTCATGGACATTCAACTGCCCGACGCGACGGGCGTCGAATGCACGGCCAAGCTCAAGGAACTGCTCCCGGCCCTGCACATTGTCATCGTCACCGTCTATGAAGATTCGGAGAGGATTTTTCAGGCGCTGCGGGCGGGCGCGTGCGGTTACCTTTTGAAACGCGCCCAGCCGGAAAAAGTCCTGGCCGCCGTGCGCGAGGCCCACGAGGGCGGCGTGCCGATGACGCCGGAAATCGCGCGCAAGGTCATCGGCCAGTTTCGGGGCCAGGCGGCCACCGCACAGCAGGTGGAGAGCCTTTCCGATCGCGAGCGTGAAGTGTTGGAACTGGTCATGCACGGGTTGGGCAACAAGGCGATTGCCGACCGCCTGGGCGTCACCGTGGCGGCGGTGAAATGGCACCTGCAGCACATTTACGAAAAGCTCCATGTCCATTCGCGGACGGAAGCGGCGTTGAAATTCAAGCAGGGAGCGCGTTCTGAAAACTAGCCGCTTGGCTAGCTAGGCAAACGGGCGATGGCGGTTAAGGTGTGTGCAACACTATGAAAACATACTTAATGCCAAACGCCGTTCGTCACGCCTGCCATTCCGTGTCACCTGATTCAACTAATTCAACAATGAAAACTGAAATCAAACCTTGTCGTTATGTCCTCGCCGCAATGGGCGCATTGTGCGCGCTTTTGATCGGAGCCATGCCGGCTCTTGCAGTCAATGTGTATGTCGATTCCACAAAACCCTGGATCGGCTACATGAATGTTTTCGAACTCCCGGCCAACGGCGGGGGCTATGATTTTGGCAGTCCGTGGGCCACGGCCGATCTGGACGCCAATTTTTCCGGCACCACGCTGACGCTGACTCCCAACGACAACATCGACCGGACTGATCCGATCGATGCTTATTGGTGGCAGGCGCCAAATGATGGCACGACCAATGCGGCCGGCAACCACACCATGGACGCCAGCATGTATGTCCAGGACGACACTTTGGCAGGCCAGACGGTGACCTTTTCCGGTGCTTGCCAGCAGAACACGCTGGTGGCGCCCTACACCTCAACGGTGTTTATCAAGGATCTTGCGCCTGATTACTCCTCTTCGACTTCCGTCACCGCGCCCATGGTTGCAGGAGCGTTCAGCCTCACTAAAGCAACTCTCGCCGGACATCACATCCAGTATGGCTTTGAAACCGTTGGGCCGAATGCGCGAACGGCCTCCCTGCCGGCTCTGGGCAGTGTGGTCATTACCGCGCCAGGCTCCGTTCATGTTTTGGTGAATCCTGCAAAAGCCTGGATCGGTTTCATGAACGTGTTCGAACTTCCATCAAATGGCGGAGGCTATGATTTTGGCAGCGCCTGGGGAACGGCCGACTTGGACGCCCATTTTTCCGGGGCCATTCTGACGTTGACTCCCAACGACAACATCGACCGGACTGATCCGATTGATGCTTATTGGTGGCAGGCGCCAAATGATGGCACGACCAATGCGGCCGGCAACCACACCATGGACGCCAGCATGTATGTCCAGGACGACACTTTGGCGGGCGAGATTGTGACGTTTTCAGGCAATGTGTGGAATAACTCCCTCGTCACACCTTACACCTCGACGGTATTCATCAAGGACTTTGTCTCGGATTACTCATCATCGACCACAAGCACCACGCCTGTGACGAGCGGGGCGTTTAGCATCTCCCTCTCGACTTCAGCAGGAGATCATGTTCAATATGGTTTTGAAACCATTGGACCGAATGCGAGGACAGCGGCTCTGCCCAGCTTGGGCAATGCGGTCATCTCCAGCAATCTTCCGCCGGCAGGTCCGATCATCAGCTCGGTGACCGCCAACCCGCCGATTTCCATTGTCGGGTCCAACGTGGTGCTTACGGCCAGCGCCACGGGCAGCGACCCTTTGACTTACCAATGGAGGAAAAATGGCGTCAATCTGTCCGGTGCTGTCAGCCCCACGCTCACTTTGAGCAATCTGGCAACCACCGATGAAGGGAATTATTCGGTGGCGGTCACCGATGCGACCTTGGGTCAAAGCTCGACTGGCGCTGTTTATCTGGCAGTGCAAAATCCCAATCATTTGGTCGTTGACCCCTATGCGCCCTATGTCGGATACATGAACTTTTATGCGATAAATGGTGACGGCACTCAAGGGTCTTATGAGTCTGGAGAACCATTTGGGACAGCCGCCTTAAGGACAAGCTTCCTCAACGGCATGGCCGTCTTGGCTCCAAACACCAATTTATGGGAAACCAATGATGCCAATTTTGTCTCGGGGGGTGTATCGGTCAGATCTCTGGAAGCTGACTTCTACATTGAAGATGACAATCTGGGGGGGCAGACTTTGACCTTTGCCGGTTATTGTCCGAGCAACAGTCTGGCTGGAACCTGCGTCTCATCGGCATTCATTGAAGATTTTAACGCCGGCTACCAATTGACTCCGGGTGAATATGCCGTGACCAACCTTGCGCCGGGACAGGCCTTCAGCATCACGGTTTCCACGACAGCGGGTGACCACATCCAATATGGGCTGAGAACCGACGGTCCCATTGAAAGTCCGGACGGCACGCCTGATCCCTGGGGCGGCAGCGCCTTGACCAGCGCCTTGGTGTCCGTCCCCCTGCCCACAATGACCGCCAGCAGGGCCGGCAATGTCACCAGCCTGAGTTTCTTCTCGGAGAATGGTCACAATTACACCGTGCAATACAAAAACAATCTGACTGACAGCACCTGGTCAAGTTTGAGCCCTGTTACTAGTGGCAATGGTTCAACCGTGACGGTTGCGGATACCACCGGAGCGGCCGTCCGTTTCTACCGGCTGGTCATCCAGTAAATGGGCGCGGTGTTTAAATAGGTGTGATTGTATTCAAAAAATGGTTGGGCCTGCCTCCAACAGCGCAGGCCCGGCCAATCTGCAAAAAATATGAAAGCGCAAAAGCGAACAAGCCGGACGGGGTTCACGCTGATGGTGGGCCTGTCATGTCTTGCGGCCTCGCACTCCGGGTTGACCGCGGAAAGCCCGGATCGCATTTTGACCACGGGGGCGGCGGTCAGAAGTTTGTCCGCACAGGAGGCGGAACGGCGCCACCCGGTTAAAGTGCGGGGAGGGGTCGAAAAACATCGCCGGTTCATCCGGGAAATGCGAGTCCGGCTTGTGGACCCGGCCAGCCAACAAATGCATGGAATCTCCAATTCATAAAAGCATGAAAGGTCAAAACCGTTCGGGCAAGACTGGGTTCACACTCATTGAATTACTGGTCGTCATCGCCATCATTGCCATCCTGGCAGCCCTGCTGCTGCCAGCCTTGAGCGCGGCAAAAACCAAGGCCAAGGCCATCGCTTGCGCCAACAATAACAAGCAAATTAGTTTGGCCATGAAGATGTATGTCGGCGATTATAACGATTTTCTGCCTCCATTGAATCAGAACAATTTTGCCACCCACACCACCAACTGGTGGTTCGTTTATCTTGGCGGTTACATCACGAGCAGCACCATCTCGAACAACGTCTGGCGCTGCCCGGCCGTGCAGAATGCGGACATTCTTGCCTCCACGGTTGCCTATTTTGATTCTCCTTGCGAAGGGTATGGTCCGCTGGAAGACACCGTCAACCCCGCCAATGGAGTGATCCGTTACAACTTGGATCTCTCCGGCCACGTGCAGGGCAGCCGTAAAATGAACACCATCAATCGGACCAGCCAGATTTGGTTGGTTGGCGACGTAGGCGACCCCAAAAGTGGCGGCAATATAAACCGATTGCCCACCAGCGGCTATTACACGGACATCACCGTCGTGAAGCCAGTCATCGGCTCGGGCTGGACGACGGACCCTTCGTATAAACAGGCCGCCTGCCGCCACAATGCTCGCGCGGTCTTTTCATTCTGCGACGGGCATGTCGAAAGTTGGAGATGGTCCGATTTGGATACAGATCTGCAAGATGTCTTTGCCCTGAAATCCTTTTGAAGATCCATTGCGGTGACAATTTCGGCGGGGCCATTCCGGTCGCCGGTTAAAACTTGCCGGCCAACGGAAGAACCAAAGGGATCATCCATATTATGAACCAAGGCAAATTATTCACCGTGTTTGTGGCGCTCATTGTCGCCGTGGGCGGATTTCTGCTGGGCTTCGACGCCACGGTGATTTCCGGCGCGGTGCCGTTCATCAAGAAATACTTCGCGCTCGCGGGTGCCCGCGGCGACCTGAAACTGGGCTGGGCCGTGAGT